>OCZT010002255.1_pt1 | contig 20008 bp, 27 predicted proteins | sample 1539031 | NCBI WGS metagenome assembly OCZT01 (sample SAMEA3539308, study PRJEB22396) | soil metagenome | biome: tundra; feature: field; material: soil | place: USA | collected 2010-05 | depth 0.15 m | reverse complement strand
ATTGATTCTATTACTTCCAACCCAACTGTTGATGATGTTGCTAAAATAAATAAGATGGTTGAGGAACTTGGTAAGGATCCAAAAAATGCTTATTTTACTGAAAGCTTAGTTTACATTGCAGAACAGATTGTTGATGAATCTGAAGCAGAAGGGGCTGGACCAACTTCTGAATCGGATGCTCCAGATGAAGGGAAGAAAACTAAAACAGACAGCGATAATACTTCTGGTGATAAATCCCCTTCAGACCAAGCTGAAGACGAGTAAGAGTTACTTTAATGTCAATTAATAAGTTAAATACTTTAATTGAAGATTCTATTCTTAAAGACTCATTATTTGGGTCTGGTTTAGGTTTGTATGAAGAAGTAATTAATGAAGGTTTTGGAGACAAAGTTAGGAAGGCTTTAGGTCATGTTTCAGCTAAAGATCTTATTACACCTATAAGAACAGCAGATAAGGTTGCTTCTCCAACTACAGGGCATGCTGTACCTTTATCAGATGTTTCTGCACAAACAGCAATGAATGCTAGAACAGATGCTAGTAATGCTGCTGTAGAAAAACATAGGCAACTTAGTTTAGATAATGCAGCAGGAGAGCAAGAAGGAAGGGATAGAAGGGCTGCTGGTGGAACTTCTCTTGAACCGGGAGCTAAATCTTCTTTAGATGCCAATGGGAATCCTATTTATCCAGCAGTAAGTCAAGCAGCAAACAAAGCTGCAAATCAGTCAGGTATAACTGCTGATGATGTTAGACCACAGAATGATCCCCGCAGAGATTTAATTCAAGCAAAATTAGGTATAGAAGCAGATGCGTCTGATCAAGCTAAAAGAGTTAAAAATGCTACAGAGTTATCTCTTGTACAAGCAGATACTGATGAAAGATCACGTATTGGTAGTGATAGAGAAGATTTAAAAGATTTTCGTCTTCAAAATAATCAAAAAGGATTTATTGGTAGATTTTTAGGAGATCGTAAAGCTAATAAGGTAGAAAAAGAATTAGGTAGTAGAGAACAAGGTATTGGTAAATTTAATGGTAGAGATGGAGATTTTGCTACGTTTCAGCAGGCTAAAGCTGAAAGGGCAAAAGAAGGTGCTAGATCAATTCTTAAAGGTATGGGCGTTACTTCAAATGTTGGTACTACAAGTGTCCCTCAAAATAGTGCTGGGTCCGGTCCCGGTCCTAGTTCTGTCGGCCCCGCCGCCGGAAATCCAAAAGGGGATGTTGATAAGACTTTTACTTCTCCAGATGCTTTAATTGCTGGTGAGGAAACTCCCCCTGAAGCAGAAAGAGGTATGCACGCTCCTGGTGGTTCCAGTAAGTATTATAAATATGCTACAGCACGTACTTGGGCATATAGTGGTATAAATTTAACTAAAGCTCTTACTGGATCTACAGTTGGAGGAGTGATGGGCCTAACCCGGGGCCAACGTCCTCGCTAATTAATTATACAATTTAAGCTTTTATACTTTTTTTAGGGTAGAGCTATACCCTATGAACGAGTATATCCTATTGTGGAGTTGATATGTTAATAGTAAATGCTATTTTAATAAGTTTTTTATTGTTATATGTTTATTTATTTTGTATTGTTAGACTTGTAAATCATGAGTTTAAACATTATATAGAATTTTTAAGGGACTTAAATAAGAAATGGCTATTTATTTTAGGCTTAAGTATTTTACTTATTTTTGCCCCTCTTATTTTTATTATTACAGTAGTAACAGTAATTCTATGGAAAATAACTAATTTCCTCTTAAAGTGAGATAATAATGGATAATACTATATCTGATGATAAAAGAGAACCAACTTCTCTTATGCTATTAGCATCCGAAAAAAGGATGTTTAAAAATTATGGTAGAAGTAAGGGTTGGTCAACGGGCAAACTTTTACGTGTCTCTACAAGAGCTATTATTATTTATACAGAGAAAAAAGCAAAGTCAATTGAAGAAGCTATTAATTTAGCAGTGTACCTTGATAAAGATATGAGAGAGGATTAAAAATGACACCCCTTATAATTGATTCCATTGTAATATTTCTTGGTTTAGTTGTTGTTGTAATAGTATCTTTTTTGGCACGAGCTAATTATTTGAAATTTGTTAATTCTGAAAAGGAAATTATAAATAACATAATTTCTTTAGTTAATAATAGAAATAAAGCTGTAACTACTTATATGACCGGTTATGTTGAATGGCTTAATAATGATTTTAATCCTAAATGTATTGAGATCTTTATGGCTGATACTTTTCTTTTAACTCTTAAAGAAAAGTATAATATTAATGATGCTGAATATATTATGTCATTTCAGAATGTTATTGGTGAAGTTCAAAATCTTAATAGAATAAAAGCTAAGGAACTCCTTGATAGTGTTTCTAGTTCTATGATAGAAGCAGTAAAAAAACAAATAGGAGAAAAGTAATGTTCTTTAGAAAGTCAAAAAATAGAAAACTTATTGAAAAGAAATACAAAAAGGGAATTGACATAAGTTGGTATATTCCTTCTATTCAAAAACTTATGATTGAAAATGAGTATATCTTAGATAATTATTTAGAATCACATCATATAGAAGCTGTTAATAATAAAAGGGATACCTATACTGAAATTAGAAGAAATATTCAAAATATTGTTAGAGATACTTTAGTTAATGCTCTTATTACTGCTGGTAAGGGGAAAGCTTAATGCAAAAATGGAAAACAGTACTCCCAAGGTCCAAACAGTTTAATACGCAACTTTATGTAATGCCTGTTATAAATGAAGATGGTAAACAAGAGGACATTTTATTTTATGCTAATAATTCTAGGATTTTATGTCAAGTAATTGATGAGCACAATAAATTAGTAGATATTTTTAAAGCTCAAATGAAGAAGGCAACTAAAAATGTGCCCTGATTGCATATGTGGTCATTCTGCTTCTGTACATAGTCACCCTGATGGGATTTTTGGAATTAGTAATAATCCATGCTTATGCTCCCATGCTTGTAAAGTAGAAGGGTGTAAATGTAGAGCCTTCAAGGAAAAAGAGGTAAAATAAAAATGGGTGAAGAAGAAATTGTTCACGAAGGCGAAATTGTTAATGACTTTAAAAACTCTTTTAGACAGTTTGATAGTCTAATTGAAGAAGAACTTTTAATATGGCTTAACTCTTATGAAGCTTTAGATAGTAATGTTAAAAAGCAGGTACTCCAGCGTCTTGTAGGGTTACGAGTTAAGTTTCAAGTTTTAATGGTAGAAGTTCAAAAGAAAATCTTTAAAGACTTTGTTCAGGACTTACAGACTCAATCTGTTATTAGAGATTACTTAAGAACACAGCTTCCTTACCTTTCTAATAAAGAAAGATTGGAAACACTTACAACTCTTGCTAAAACGGATGAAACTAATCTACATAGATTGGAAACTCAGCTAACTGGATGGGACTTTGTTAATACTACAGCGTTGAGTCTTGAAACGCTATCAGAAGTTAGAGCCTCTGAAGAAATAGTAGATGAAGTAAAGAAATTGGCTCCTGAACGTAGGACAAGACTTCTTCTTACGGCTAATGAGATCATTAAAGAGATTAATACTATAGAAGAGGCTGAAAAGAAAGATGGACCTCCAAATATTTGATAAAACTAAAGTAGTCCTTCCTACCGACTTACAAGTAACGGAAGTTGAAAGACTACTAAAGCTTTCTCCTCGGGCTGCTGAAGCTTTTATTAAAAAATGTGCTCACGGTGATGTAAATCTTACTGATTTCACACCTACTGAAAGGCATATTTTAACTAATATCTGTTTAGAAGGGTCATTTAAAGACAAAGCAGAAATATCTGCTCTTAAAGCTTTACGGGATGTAGACTATATTAGAACTCCTCCAACGCCGGAGGAGTTTTTAACAGATCCGAAATATTTAGGTCCAATTACTCCTAGAATTTACCCTAAATGGAAAGAAGAACTATTATATGTATTGGACCCAAAAAATGAGATCTATCTACATATTATTGGTGGAGCTATCGGAATTGGTAAAACGTATACTGCCATTATAAGTCAATTATATAAGTTAGCAGTTTTATCTTGTCTCAAAAACATTCCAGCGTATTTCAATCTTACTGAATCTACTTCTATTTATTTTGCCCTTTTTACTATTTCTCTAGGAAAGGCTGAAGCAGCTTTAGTTAATGACTTTAAAAAGATCATTGGTGGTAGCCCTTATTTCAAAAACATCTTCCCACAAAAGAAGAATAGAAATATGAGAGCTATCTTAAATACACAAGGTAGCCAAGCTAGAGATGATTTATATGAGGTGGTTCTTCCACAGGGTCTTTCAGTACTTCTAGGCTCTAAAGTATCACACGCTTTATCTCTTGCTATTGTTTCGGCTGTTCTTGACGAAGTCTCTGTTCGGCAAAAAAGAACAGTTAAACCAGAAGACGATCCTGACAGTGCTGAAGCACTCTTTGCTGAAATGCACGCTCGTCTTATTTCACGATTCCATACATTAGGCTATGTTCCTGGATTGCTCTCTGTTGTTTCATCAAAGAAGGCAACATCAGATTTCCTTGAGTCTCTAATGGCACAAAAGAGGAATGATCCACATACTCATATCTCTTCTTATTCCCAGTGGGAAGTAAAGCCCAATAAGTATTCTAAAAAAATGTTTTACGTTTTTGTAGGAACATCTAGGTCTTCTTCTAGAATTTTAGCACCAGAAGAAGTAGGGCTATATCCAAAGGGTAGTCCAAGTATTCTTGCCATTCCTGTAGACCTTCGTTCTTCTTTTGAATTTGATATTAACAACTCTTTAAGAGACTTAGCGGGTATTGCTACTTCTCCAATGAATCTTCTTTTTGAGGATCCTATTATTGTTAATAAAGCGTGGGATGCAGAAAGAAAGCATCCCTTCCTTAATGCCGAAATTCCAGCGGGCGTTAAGGACAGAACGCCTATTGATAGTTATTTAGATAAGAGCCTTCTTTACAATGATATAGGCTTTTCTGTAATTCCAAAATATCATCCTGAAATGCTACGGGCTATTCATATTGACTTGTCCAAGACAGGAGATGCTACGGGATTTTGTATGGGGGGTGTTTCTGCTCTTAAAGAATATGTTGCTCTAAATAACCTTGGTCAGCCTATTGTTAAGACTTATGCTCCTGAAATATTTATTGATTTTTGTGTAGGTATTAAAGCACCACAAGGCGACCAGATTGATTATGAAAAAATACAGAAGTTTATTAACTTCTTACGTTCAACAGGATATAGAATTCAAGTTGTTACTTTTGACCAATTCCAGTCTGTTGGCCCTATTCAGATGTTAGTAAAAGATGGATTTGTGGTTCAAAATGTATCTACTATGCGAAGTGCTATACCCTTTACTATGTTGAGGGATGGAATTACGAATGGTAATGTTTCTGTCCCACACAATAAAATTTTAGAGAGAGAACTTGTTAATTTAACAGTAGATACTTCTACTGGAAAAGAACGAATTGGAAAACCTGTTTTGTTTCCAGACGGAGCAAGAAGTTCTGACGACCAAGCAGATGCTATTGCTTCTGTTGTTTTTGATTGTATTAGTTTCCTTGTAGATACAAAAAAATATCCTATTACATCAAACGTTGGTATTACTGCTCCTATTCTTAGTGAACTATACAAAAAACCAGGCGCTCTTGAACCTCATGTTGTTAGTTATGATCCAAATATTGATACTAAACTTACAAATGAAGAAACAGAAAGATTAAATCCCTTTAATTTTAGACTAAAATAAGGATATTTTATGGAAGTTAACCCAAACACTTTAGCATTACAACAGAACCCCTTTGTTCAGGCTCTTCAGATTTTGTATGGTCGTTCAGACCTACAGATGAATCAACTTAAGGGTGTTTCTACTCCTATTGATAAAGCTGTAAAGTTAGATAATATTGAAAATAATCTTTCTCGTATTTTTATTGGGTATGCTGATATCCAGATGGATAGACAGACAAAGTATAGAGATTATGATAGAATGGATGTGACTTCAACAGAAGCACAAGTTGGTTTGGATATCTACGCTGAAGAGTCTTCACAGTTAGATGGAAAGACGGGTTTAGCAGTTTGGGTAGAAAGTGATATACCAGAAATAGCTCAAGAACTTAATGGGATGTTCCAGAGAATTAAACTAGAAGCCAAAGCATATGGTATTCTTCGTAACATTGCTAAATATGGTGATACTTATACTTTTAATATTTTAGGCTCTCAAGGTGTTCATGGGGTTCAATTCATTCACCCTTCTCGTATTGAACGTATTCAACAGGATGGCCTTCAAGGCTTTCAGTGCCCTGACTTAACTAGAGCTATTCCATCGGATAATAAGAATAACATTTATAAACCGTGGGATATGGTTCACTTCCGTCTTCAAGCTTATGACCAGGAGAGCCTTTATGGCCGGTCAATGCTTGAAACTATTCGTAAAACGTGGAAGAGTTACCAGATGCTTGAAACAATGACGGTACTCTACCGTTTAACGAAAGCAGTACAAAGAAATATTTTCTATGTTGACGTTGGCCAAGCTTCAGTAGAAGAGGCTTCTGATCTTGTTCAGAAGTATGACAAGTTCCTTAAGAATAAGACTATCTTTGTTGATCCAAAGACTAATGATTTTAAGATGGACTTTTCTCCTGCAACAATGTTACAGGATATTATCTGGCCTGTTCGTCCAGGTTCTGCTTCTAAGGTTGAACAACTTCAAAACTCTATGAATATTGGTCCTATGGTAGATTTAGAACACTTCGCTACTAAAATGCGCCTAGGCCTGGGTGTCCCCAAGACTTACTTTGACGGTGAGCAGGATCCTGGATGGAATTCTAGAGATGCTCTTATGTTACAGGATGCTAGATTTGGGCGTAAGATTGCTAAAATACAAAAAGCCTTTGTAGAGGGCTTAACTATCCTCTGTCAGATCCATTATGCTATTGCGAAGCAGCAGTATCTTCCAACAGACGCTTTCCAAGTTAAATTAGGAACTATGGCAGCAGCAGCGGAACGAGATCGTGAAGAGACATTACTCCGTAAAGCTCAGTTGCTTGAAATTCTTATTAACGTTGCTGTTTCAGCAGGATGGAATAGACAGGTGTGGTCAGACTATCTTCTTGACGAAATTTATCCTCTTCCAATGGAATTTAGAAAGAAACTATTTACTCCAGATCCAGTAGAAGAACGTCAGGCAGAGCTGCTTGCTAAAGCAGGAAAACCAGCGAAGGTTGGTTCTGGAGCTAACCTTGGTAATAAGCCACAACGTACTGTTACTAATACTGGTATTAAGTATGGCTTCAAAAAATTTGGTGAAGGTCGCACGGATGAATTAACACCACAACTTGTAGAAGAGTTTGTTCTTTCTAATCCTGAAGTAGCTCCAATTCTTGAAGAACTTACTTATATTCAAGAAAAAGAGAATGAATATTTTGAACTTAAAAAGAAGTATTCTGTTCCTTATGGTTTCAGTGAGGATGAAATTGCTGATTTAATTAAAGAACATAGTGGAGCTTCAAAACAACTTAATGAAATGAAGAAGTCAGGTAATAGAACAGATTGGAAAGGCCTTCTTGAATTAGGCCTTCCTCCAATGACAAAAGATCATAAGTTAGAGGATTAGAATGAAAATATGTTCTAAATGCTCTATCAAAAAAGAATTAGGAGAGTTTAGTAAAGATAAATATAAAATAGATGGTTTACTATCTTATTGTAAAGAATGTACTCATAACTATTATATTAATAATAAAGATATTTTTTTAAAATTAAGAAAAAAACATACAGAAAATGGAAATATAAAATTAACGGGGGAACGTTACTATAATAAGTATAAAGAAGTAGTAAAAGAAAAAAGTAGAAATTATTGTAAAAAAAAGTATTACTCTGATGAACTATATAGATATACAATAAAATTAAGATCAATGGTAAGAAGAATATTTAAACAAGCTAATATTATTAAAACAGAAAGATCTTCAAAACTACTTGGCTATACTAATATACAACTTTACACTCATTTGTCAAAATATTATAGTAATTCTTGTATAGACAAGAGAGCTTGTATTGGTACTATTTTAAATTCTTTTAATTCTCATATTGATCATATTATACCTTTGTCTAAAGGTAAAACTGTTGAAGAAAAAATAAGGTTGTGTGAATTAAATAATTTACGTTTAATTTGTGATAAATGTAATTTAACTAAACACAATAAAGGAGCCTAATTTGGTCAACCAGAAAGAACTATGTGTTAAAATAAGAGCAAATACAAACTTTAAATACAGCATTCAGCAGATTGAAGAGATAGTTAGTTGTATGACGGAAACTATCGTTTCAGTGGTTGCTAGTGGCGAGGATGTATATTTAAAGAATTTTGCTAAAATTTATCCTAAATATGTTAAAGGGAAGACTATAACAAATGCTGGAATTCCATGGCTTAATGGAAAGCAGTATATAGTAGAGAATAGGTTTAAGTTAGGGTTCAGTCCAAATAAGGCAGCGAGTAAAAGGATTGAAGCCTTACTTTCTACTCTTAAAGATTATGCTGTTAAGGACTATCCTGTTAATGATAAAACAAATATTAACAAAACTACCACAAATTAAACTTCGTGGTTTAGGACAAGCTACTCAAAGGGCTATTATAAGTCCTCTTAAGTGGCGTGAAGCAAAAGGTGCCATACAAGCTACCGCAGGTAGAAGTTTTGATGTATTAAAGTTTAATTTTACAAATCGTATTACTAAATTATTAGTAGATTATAAGAACTATACTAGTAATATAGTTATGAATCTTGATATTAAGCCAACTGATACTGAACAACAAATTGTTTTTAAAACTTCAGTAGTAGACTCACAACTTTATAACTATAATATGATCTTTACTATGAGTCTGGATAAAGAAGTAAAAGCAGCATATAAGAAAGCTTATATGTTAGGACTAAAGGCTTCAGGATTAACACTTTACCAAAAGAATATGTCTTTTAAAAAAGTATCTTTGCCTGCGTTAGATGCTAGTGAGGCTTCTTGGCTTGATCAGACTATTTTTGAAAAATTAGATTATCTTAAGTCTATTGTAGAAACAAATGGTAAAGGTTTAGTAAAAATGATTGAATTTGAATTACTTCGCTTTTATCAATATGGAAGAATAATAGGGGCTCCTATTTATTCTTTTGTTTACTTTAACTGTGACTCTACAAATTCTGACTGTCAAGATCGTGTAGATATTTCTCCTTGGCCAAGAGAGAAAGTTTCTGACTTCTCATCTTGCTGTAGATTTAAAATAATTACAAAGACCGCATCTGAGTATAGAGAAAGACTTATTGATTTTTAAATACTCTTAATTTTTAAACTACTGTTTTGATACCCATCCAATGTATAAGCGGATGGGCTTTTTTGTTTAAAGGGGCTATATGATGACTAAACGTGAAATTTGTGAACAAGCAATAGCCTTATTTATTAATGAAAAGTCTACTTCTAGAGATATTGAATTAGCTAGGACTCAAGATGAACAAGGGCATATGTCTCGGGATCAGTATTTAAAAGATGTTGTAGATTTTGGTGTTAATTTCTCTAAGCATGATCTTGCTATAGATCCGGTCGGTACATCGAGTGTGAATAGGAAACAAAATAAACAAGAACAATTTAAACTAGCTCAAGAGCAGTATAAATTAAAACAAGAAAAAGAAGAGAAGAGTAAATAAGTATTTTATTTAAGGTGATATATGAATGATCAAATGCCAGGCGCACCTATTAATACTGGATTGGCTGAAAGCATAAGACGGAAAGCTGAGACCGAAAAGGCCCGCTTAAGGTCTTTAATGCCTTCATCCGCATCAACTATTGTTGATATTAATGAGGCAAAGGCTGTTGCGAAACCACTACAACTTAATGAAGTTCCTGGAAACAATGTATTTGATCCAGAAAATCCGCAACAGAAAAATTCTGGACTCGCTGATAGAAATCTAAAGCAGATTAATGAAGAGAAAAAGCGGTTAAAGGCAATTATGCCTTCAGCTTCTCTTGTTGAAAATAATCCTCTTCTTACTACTCTTGGTAAGAATGATGAACATGAACTTAAAAGCACTATCCCAGTAGATACACACTTAACAAATTGTTATCCACAACGGGGTAATAGCTTAGTTCCTGCACCTCTTGCCTTTGAAATAGTTCCTGGAACAAATTATTCGCGTCCTTTTGTTTATGAAGATGTCGAAAAAGAATTTGGTAAACTTATTGACTTTGATGTTGAAAACAAGAACACTATTAAAGAAACCGCCTCCAATGAGGGAAAGCAGAAAACCATAAAGGCTACAGAACTTAATACAATGCTTTATGCTGTTCAGAAGGAACTTCGAGAAAGTGAGAAGCCTGAACTAGAAGCTTTCGCTAATGCTCTATCAGAAGAGATTGTTCAGACAATCATATCTGGAGCAAAGACTTATAACTATGATAAATACTGTGGCTTTGTTAAGACCTTTACAAAACTAACAGAGGACAAATAATGAGTAAAACTTGTTTAAGCTGTAAAGAAGAAAAAGATTTAAGTAATTTTGGAAGAACTAGTGACCGCAAATCAGGGATACATTCTCAGTGTAAATTATGTAAAAATATAAATAATAAAAAGTATTATTATATGTATCTTGAAAAAAATAGAGAAAAAAAGAATATTAAGCATAAAGAATATTATGCAAAAAATAAAGAAAAGGTTAAAAAACATATTACAGACAGAGAGAGGTTTAGGAATTATGGTGTAACTAAAGAACAAGTTGAATTAATGAGAATCGCACAAAATAATTGTTGTTTAATTTGTAATAATCAGTTTATTAAAACACCTCATGTTGATCATATAGATATTAATAACAAACCTTTTATTAGAGGACTTCTTTGCGGAGAATGTAATTTAGGATTAGGTAAATTTAAAGAAGATCATAACTTATTAAAACAAGCATCAAACTATGTTGAACAGTTCGTTAGTATGGACTATTCAATTTAAAGGAAAATTATGTCTGTTTCTTATTCTGCTGTAGCTACTCTTTATAGATCAACAAATAAAGATAGATTTGGGATAAAAAAAATAGGGTTCAGAAGTGATGGAATTGAAGAGCTTCAATCATCCCTGGACTTCAGTGATGCTGCTAATCCACCCAACCTTCCTGTTAATGTTGTTACTCCTAACATTAATACTATTACTTTTTTAGGTATTATTTGTACGGGTGGCGGAACTGCTACTGTTAGGATAACCTCTGGAAATAATGTAGGAAAATACATAGATATCCCAATTTGTAATGGAAGTATTTTAATGAGCGGAGTTGAATTAAAGGGAGTAGTTGTTATATCTGTTGAAGGTCTAGGATATTTAGAGATTTTTGGGTCAGGATTGAAATAATGTCAAATAACCTTTGTGGGATTTACTCCATAACTAATATTGAAACTACTCCCGAAAAAATATATTTTGGGCAGAGTAAAAATATTGAAAAAAGATTAAAAAGACATAAAAATGATCTAAATAAACAAAAACATTGTAATAATTATCTTCAACGAGCATGGAATAAATATGGTAAGGAAGCTTTTATATTTTCTCCTTTTAGACTTGTTGAAAATGGTAAAGACTTAACTTACTTGGAAGCACAAGTAATAAACGAAGCCAAAGAACTTGGTATGGAAGTCTATAATATTAAGGATCCAGAAGATCCTGCTTATTGGACTACGGAAGCTAGAAAGAAAATATCTGATTTTATGAAAGGTAATACTTATAGTTCTGGTTTAGTCCACTCTAAAGAAGCAATAGAAAAAAGAATTATTTTCCTTACCGGTAAGAAATGTTCAAAAGAAACGCGTAGTAAAATATCTAATTCTTTGATGGGAAGACCTCTTTCTGAAAACCACAAAAAGAAAATATCAGAAGCAAAAAAAGGAACCTTTACAGGAAATAGTAATCCAAACTATGGCAATAGACATACTGCGGAAGCGATAAAGAAAATGTCAGAAGTAAGAAAACAGTATTGGTCTAATAAAAACAAAGGCTCTTCTAATGGCTAGTCGTTCTTTATTGGATTGTGTTCCAGAATTAGTTACTGCTAGTCCTTTAATTTGTAATGATTATAATGCTCTTTTTGTCAGCCAAGGTTTTACTTTAAAACCAATATGTACCTTAAGAAGCAGCGCTGAACAACTTGAGCTTTTTAAGCACGGTAGAGTAGTTAAGATGGTTAATGGAGTGCCAGTAGTAGTAAGTGTTAGGTCAAAACTTATTGTTACTAAAATAGATGGTATTACACAATTTTCAAAACACAATCCCACCCCTTTACAACCTTTAAGTCGCGCAATCGACTTTGGGGTTTTTAAGGGGGGTAGTTATATTACGGATGATCAATACTATGAACCATTATTAGATTTAGGTAGACATTATGGACTTCGTAGCGGATGGGACTTTACAAACACTGGATTGCCAATAGAACAAGCAAAAAGATTAAAAGTTTTCATCGACCCTCCCCACCTGGAAGTTAAGGGATAAAAATGCAAGGTATTTATACAATTAAAAATTTAGTTACTAATCAATTTTATATTGGTAGTGCTATTAATATTGAAAGACGTTTTATAGCACATAAAACTAAATTAAATTGTAAGAAACATAAAAATCCTAAATTACAAAATTCTTGGAATAAATATGGAGAAAAGGCTTTTATATTTCAACCACAAGAATTAGTAGAAAATAAAGAAGAGTTAATACTAACAGAACAACAGTGGTTAGATACTTTTAAAAATGAATTTTCATTATTTAATATACAACTTACAGCAGGATCTAATTTAGGTAAGCATCATACTGATGATACTAAAAGAAAAGTTTCTGTTTCTTTATTAGGAAATAAGCGGGCATTAGGACTTAAACATACAGAAGAATTTAAAAAACAAATATCTTTGCGTATGAAAGATCACCTTGTTTCCTTAAAAACACGACAAAAGATATCTAATTCTAATAAAGGAAGAACTAGTCCAAGATTAGGGGTTAAGCTTTCAGAAGAAACAAAACAAAAAATGTCTTTGGCTAGATTAGGAAAAACCTTTAAGAAATAAGGAATAAAATATGAGCGAAGTAACAGAATTTATTGATAAAGTTCTTGATGATGCCGGTGTAAAAGAGTCGGATCAGACGGACCCCCTTACACTTGTGAACTTAATCATTCACAAAGATGCTAGAAATCAAGGTTACGACTGGGGTTCGCCTGTTAATAAGAAGACCCCAGCAGAAATCCTTCATACTCCAATGCCTATGCAGGGGCCTGGAACTTTTGTAACTGAAGCAATGAAAGAAACCCAGAAAGAATTGAATGAAGACTCAAAAAAAAAGTAAGTAAAAGTGAGCCTGAAGCAGAAGTCGCTAATCCCGGCTTCGGCCCAGCCGCAGGACAAGCAGCCCCACAAGTTCAGACAACAACGGGTGAAACAATTACAGTTGAATTCAATAAGGTAGATTCAAGAATTTGTTCAAGCGCCTCACAGATTAATAACTGCCCTGCCTTTTTCTTAAAAGATCAGCAATCAGCCCCTATTTGCAGAGTTACCAATAGGGTCTGTATTTACATGAATTCGGACTACAAAAATTGTGGAGTATATAACACAGCTTCTACCAGTGATCCTAATATTTTTGAATTACCTTTCGGTAAGGAAGCTACTTACAGTTATTTAATGGGAATAAAGCAGTAATTATGAAAAAATGTAGTCATTGTAAGGTTAAAAAATCTTTAGAAGAATTTCATAAAAATTCTAAAACTATATTAAAATTAGCTTCTTGGTGTAAGATTTGTGTTAATACTTATATTAAAGAACATGCTACAGAGTACAAGGAAGGCAGAGAAAAAAATAAGGATAAAAAGAAGGTATATAATAAGGGTTATAAAGAAAAAAATAAAAATAAATTAAAAATATTAAGAAAAAAATATATTACAAGTAATAGAGGCACCGTAAATAAAAGCAGACGCCTTTATGTGAGTAACAGAAAACAAACAGATGTACAATTTAAACTTTCTTGTAATCTTAGAAGCAGGTTAAAGAGTGCTTTACAGGGGAATTATAAATCAGGTTCTGCTGTAAGAGATTTAGGTTGTACAATTGACCAATTCAAGGATTGGCTTGAACGTCAATTTGAACCGGGAATGGATTGGAATAACTACGGTAATAAAGAGGGGCAGTGGTCTTTGGATCACGAATATCCTCTATCAGAAGTTGATTTAACCAAACGAGAATTCCTTCTTCCAGTTATTCATTATACTAATCTTCAGCCTCTTTGGCACGTAGACAACTTACTAAAATCTAACTCCTTTTAAAGTAGGATAAAACGATGTCATTTTATCAAAACCAAAATTCTTTTACTGTTGCTGTTCCAACGGCTTCTGGAGTGGATGTTAATATCAACTCCGGTCAAGTCATTGAAGGAGACATATATCAAATTTTCGCCTATGACAATACACTGACATTAGTTGCTGGTCCTTACGACTGGCCAGTTCTTGTTTATAGTTGGCCGGGGTCTTTGGGTGGAGGCGGCGGGGTAGGCACAATAACAGGCGTTACTGCTATCTCTCCTATTAATGGTGGTGGTATTACAGGGAATGTTCCTGTAGGTTTAGACTCACTTGGAGTTACAGCAGCTTATATTGCTAATAGTACAATTACTTCAGGTAAAATTGCTGCAGGTGCTGTTGTTAAAAGTTTAATTGTTGGTATTGATGGTTTTACTGATCACGTTGAGTTGGCAGAAGGAACTAATATAGTTCTGACTCCGGATCTAGGTACCAATACAATTACAATAGATACTGCTGCTAATGTTGTAGGAACTATTAACGCAACTCTTCCTCTTTCTGCTATAACGACTTCAGGGGTAGCAGATATCTCTATTGATATAACGTCTACCAATAATGGTGGTGCTGTAGCATTACAAAGTGCCATATCTGAACCTGTACCTCAAGTTGGGGCGGCTTCTATTTCTGCTTTACATGCTGCTGACTATGTTTCTATTAATGTTCCTTATACTACAATAGCAGATGTTAATACAAAGATTTCTTCTTTATACCTTCAGCCTTTAACTAGTGGAGATAATACATTTTCTACTTTTGATGCAACAGGAACATTAGTATCTTGTATGGATGCTATTGGTGGTTTATACACTAGTAATCTATATAATAATGAATTATTTGAAACAAAAGTATTTTCTTTAAGAACAGATCCTTGGGTTGGCAATGAAGATGAAAAAGGGCATTTAACAGCAGTTAGTGCTGATTATGCTAATAACTTTTTAAATATTCCTTTTGCTTTTTGTAATACTTTAACACTAACACAAGTTGCTTCCAGTCCTGCTGCTAGAGTAGGAACAGGAAACATTTTAGGTATTCCTAGTTTAGGTTCTCTTATTTCTTTTGGTACTACTTCTACTCATCCTGCTATTGTATTAGGAACTACGTCAGTTTCAACAAAAGATCTTGCTTTTGCTATTCATAACAATGGAAGTACAGACCCAACACTTGGTCTTTATACTGATGGAACTATTACTTGTAAGAGAGTTGATGCTCTCTATTTAACAAGTAAAAGTGTTGTTTTAACAGCGGGGAATTATGTAGTAGCTAATTATCCTGGAGTCAGTACTTTTGTTATTGATAGTTCTTCCGGAGTTTCTACTATAACGCTTCCAGTATTAGACAGTTCATCTGAAGATGGTGTTATATTAACATTTAAGAAATATGATGTAACAACTAATGCTGTGTTAATAAGTTCAGCCGAAGGACAACCAATTGATAATGATAAAACACAATACACTTTAACTACTTATAAACAGTCTCACGGATCTACAATCGGAGTAAGTCCAGAACCTATTTTACATGTAATAAGACTTATGAGTGTAGTTAATGTAGGTGCGGATCAATATTTCTGGATTTCATTATAAAGGGCTAGTATGACACAAGTTAATACCACTCAAGTTCACGATGGTTCAATATTTGACCATCATGTAGCCACTAATGCTTCAATTCAGTGGCCTAAATTAGATTTGACCGCTGCTGTTGCTTCTGATATCGGAGCAGAGTTTTCGTTAACTTTTTCTGCTCCCTTTGTTCGTACTGGAAATACAATTTCATTGGATACAACTTATTTAGGAGTTTCAGGGTATTCTGGTATATCTGGTATATCTGGTATATCTGGATATTCTGGCTATTCTGGCTCTGGTATATCTGGATACTCTGGTGACAATCCCGGATCTTCCGGTATATCTGGATACTCTGGTGACAACCCAGGGTCTTCTGGATGGTCTGGTTTTAGTGGTTCTGGTATATCTGGTTGGTCTGGCGTTAGTGGAGCTGGGTGGTCTGGTTATAGTGGTGCTTTTGGTTTGTCTGGAGCTTCTGGTAAGTCTGGTTGGTCTGGAATGTCTGGTGATAATCCCGGTAGTTCTGGATTTTCTGGAAAATCTGGCTATTCTGGTTATTCTGGCTATTCTGGCTCTGGTATATCTGGGTGGTCTGGTTACTCGGGCTCAGGTGTATCTGGTTGGTCTGGTTTCTCTGGTTTAGGCCTTTCTGGTTTTTCTGGTTGGTCTGGTTGGTCTGGCCGGTCTGGTTTTAGTGGTTCTGGTATTTCAGGGTGGTCAGGAATTTCTGGTAACAATCCAGGTAGTTCTGGTTTCTCTGGTTGGTCTGGAATATCTGGATATTCCAGCTATTCTGGTTTCTCTGGTTGGTCTGGAATATCTGGTATTTATGGTTTCTCTGGCTTTTCTGGTAAATCAGGTTTTTCTGGCTTTTCTGGTATATCTGGTAATAATCCAGGTAGTTCTGGTATATCTGGTTGGTCTGGATATTCTAGTATATCTGGTTGGTCTGGATATTCTGGTTATTCTAGTATATCTGGTTTCTCTGGCTGGTCTGGTATTTCTGGTGACAATCCAGGTAGTTCTGGTTTCTCTGGCTGGTCTGGTATTTCTGGTGACAATCCAGGTAGTTCTGGGTGGTCTGGATTTTCTGGAGATTCTGGTATTTCTGGTTTCTCTGGATCTGGTATCTCTGGGGAGTCTGGTTTCTCTGGGTATTCTGGGTATTCTGGCGTTGGTATAAGTGGTTATTCTGGTACAAATGGAACAGGAGGCGGAAGTGGTGGCGTTACTTTACAAGTAACAGACCCTGGTACACCAGACGCCGGTGGCGTTAATATTACTGGAGGAGTCCATTTAGGCATTACTATGCCTAGTGGGCTTACTTTATCTAGTGAAGGGACCGCCGGAACCTCTTCTTATACTTATACTATTGCTGCAACAGTCAATGGAGTGCTTTCTAGTGGTAATGGTGTTGGTTTTGGAACAGGGAACGCAGTTCTTGATGTAACAAACTTTAATCGTCTTACTTGGAGTGCAGTTGCAAATGCTACGGGTTATGAAATTTGGAGAGTATATAGTAATGGAATTCCTTCAGATGTAGGGCATCTTACAGCAACACCTGTAGTTGGTCTATCTTATGATGATACTGGAGTTACATCATTTGAAAGTGGTCAAGGACCAATTCAAAATTTTTCTTCTAGTATCACAACACCAGGAGGAATTACTTTTTATTCTCCGAGTGACTCTGGTGGAACTCGACTTCTTACTGTGCGCTCAAACAATAATGATAAATTTGTATTTACTGGTGAAGGTAGTTTACGCACTCTAGGGTATCCTATCTTCTTCCAAGGGGATATTAATGATAATAATGATTTTGTAAAATGGGATAATGTCACTGATAGGATGCAAATATTTGGTTTTAATGGTGTTGATTTGGGGGCTAATGGTGGTGGTGGTTCTGCTCTAACTGTTAAACTAGTTTCTCAAGGTGCAGGTCAACTAATAATAACTTCTTTTCCATTTAGTACAGTAACAGCAGGTAATATTACTGTACCTGGTCTTAATCATGCCATTTCTGGTCCTACTATAACTAATACAGGTACTCCTGGAACTACTAATACTGTATATCAAATTGTTGCTCTTCTTGCTGATGGGTCCACCACTACAGCGGATAATGCGGGTTATACAGCAACAGCAAACGCTACTCAGGATGGAGATAATTTTAACCACCTAGAATGGGCGGCAGTTCCCGGTGCTTACTCTTATGATGTTTATAGAGTTGTTACAGATGCAACATCCCCTGCAACAACGGGCAAAATTAATACGAATCCAGTAATAGTACTGATTTTTGATGATACTGGACATGAAGGGGGTGGACAGCCTTTACCTGAAAATAATACTGGTATTGTTACGGCGAGATTATTTGCTACACAAGTTGGTGGTGGTATACCAACAGCAGCTACCATTAGTCCAGCTCAAAATATTCATCATATTACAGATGCTACAACTCCTATTGCTACTATTACTCCACCTTATACGGGCTTTATCGGAACAATTACATTAATTCCTGATGCTGCTTTTACAACAACTACCGGTGGAAATATTGCTATCATTTCTACCGCTGTTATTGGCAAAGCCTTGATAATGACATGTGATGGTACATCATGGTATCCAAGCTACTAAATAAATGGTATAAAATCAAAGTATAGTACTTATTTGTTAATAAAAAACTACCCTACTACTGTAGGAATTTTGTTTAAGGAGATTCAAAATGGCTTCATTCTATTATAAGAATAATAACAGGTTTCAAATTACTGTTCCAACCGTAACTGGTGTTTCTATGAAGGTAGATCCTGGATTTTATGTTGTTGATGCTACAGGAACTGGCTTTTATAAAAAAATGGATATTTTATCTGATCAGGGAACGAGTAGCGCTGGTGTAACTGCATTCAATGTAGCTTATACATATCCCGCTTCTGCTGTTGGTTTTTCTGGGTATTCTGGTGTTACTGGAGCTTCTGGATGGTCTGGAATTTCTGGATATTCTGGCCACCTATAAAAAGTATAGTTTAAATAACTTTCAAGGGATATTAAGGAGTTTAACGTGGCTGCAAAATATTACAAAAATAACAATAGGTTTACAATAAGTATTCCTACTTCAACAGGGGTTTCTATAAGTGTCCCGCCTGCCTTTTTTGTTGTTGATAATACGGGGGCTGGTTTTTATAACACTCTCGTTACTTTAACAAAAACAACGTCAGATGGAGTAACTGCTGCCAATACAGCATATACATATAATCCAGCAGTCTTTGCTACAGTAGATAACCTTACTGGAACCATTGGTTATAGTGGTTATTCTAACATTTCTGGTTGGTCTGGTATCTCTGGTATAGATGGAGTTTCCGGAAAATCCGGTTTCTCTGGTATTAATGGTATCTCTGGTATTAGTGGGGCTTCTGGAGCTTCTGTTTCTGGTGCTTCTGGAGCTTCTGTTTCTGGTGCTAATGGAACTTCAGGTTACTCTGGTTTCTCTGGTATGAGTTATGTTAATGGTGTTTCTCTTTTCATGGGTGCATCTGGATCTGTTGGTTTTTCTGGTGGTTCAGGTGTTACTGTTGCGCGTAGTGGGCAAACAATTTGGATTTCAAAAACTTAATTTTTAGTTGGTGATACGATGGCATCTGCAGGTACTTATGATATAAATATCAATGCTGGAAGTACCTTTGTTTTAGGATTAACATTAAAAAAAGCAAATGGTACTCTTTTTGATTTAACTGGTTATACCGGGCGTAGTCAATTAAGAAAAAGTCATATTGATTCTACTGTTGAAGCTACTTTTCATATAGCTTTTGATTCAAATCGAAAGACAGGGAAAATGTCTATCGGTTTATCTGAAGCTGAAACTATAGCTTTAACATTAGTTTCTGGTGTGTATGATATTGAACTTATTGATGCTTCAGGTTCTATAGTAACGCGTATTATTGAAGGAAAAGCAAAAATATCGCCAGAGGTAACGCGTTAATGGCTAAATTTGTAGTAAATACTTCAAATGACCAAGTTTTTCCAGTATCAGCCCCCGTAGCTCTTCAAGGAGAACAGGGGCTTTCTGGTTTTTCTGGTAAGTCTGGTTATTCTGGATATAGTGGCCATGTAGGCCTTTCTGGTTCTATTGGCCCAAGAGGCCCTGGTGGTGGGG
>OCZT010002254.1_pt1 | contig 20011 bp, 16 predicted proteins | sample 1539031 | NCBI WGS metagenome assembly OCZT01 (sample SAMEA3539308, study PRJEB22396) | soil metagenome | biome: tundra; feature: field; material: soil | place: USA | collected 2010-05 | depth 0.15 m | reverse complement strand
TCGCGCAGTCCTACGAGCGGATCCACCGTTCCAACCTGATCGGCATGGGTGTGCTGCCGCTTCAGTACCCCGCCGGCCAGAGCACCGACTCGCTCGGGCTTGACGGGACCGAGACCTTCACCATCTCGGGGGTGAGCGCACTCAACGAGGGGACAACGCCAAAGACGCTGCACGTCAGCGCGACAAAGGCTGACGGATCCGTCGTCGACTTCGACGCCGTGCTGCGCATCGATACCCCCGGCGAAGCGGACTACTACCGCAACGACGGCATCCTGCAGTACGTCCTGCGTTCGCTGGTCAGTAGCTGACACCTGACCTGCGTGCTGGCGATGACTGTGCGGTCTTGGTTTGCTGGAGGACCAGGACCGCACAGTCATTGCCAGCGGGCGCGATAGCTAGCCAGGGCGCCTTGGCCACCAAGCGCATATCGCCCCAGGTTGGCACACTGGGACTGTGAGCCCACCGAGTACACCGCCGGGTTGGCCGCAGTCCGTGCCTCCTCCGCAGTCCCCGGGCTGGCAGGAGCCGGCCGTGTCCTGGCTGCTTGACCACTGCCCTTCCGACTACCGTGGGTACCCCGGGTGGCGCAAGAACCCCATCGCCTTGGCGTGGGTCGCGGTGCGACACATAGACGCCCAGCTTGAGGCGATGCGGGCGGCCTACCGTGAGGTCCGGGTCGACCTCGGCGATCTGGTCAGCACCGAAGCACTGGGCCAGATCCAGTCGGACCTTGAGACTGAGGGCCTGCGGCTGCGGGCTTCCGCCCGCGGCGCCCGGCTGGTGTTTGACGCTCTACAGGGAAAGCGGTACATCCCGAGGCTGTGAGGCGCCCTCTGCGAGGTAGCCTCGGCGCCATGAACAAGAACCTTCGAGCCGGCCTGGGTGTCCTGCTGGTCCTGGTGGGACTGATCTGGACCCTTCAGGGCCTGGGCGTGATCTCAGGCAGCGTGATGACGGGCGCGACGTTGTGGGCCATCATCGGCCCGATCGTGGCGATCTTCGGCCTCTGGCTGGTGGTCAGCGCCGTCCGGGCCTCTCGATGAGCCGCGCCGTGCGCAGGCCTGCAACAGGGGCTGCTCAGCCCTTCTGCGCGCCCTCGTTCGCACCGCGGACGAAGTATCGCTGGAGAGCGAAGAAGAGCGGGGTGACGGGATGGTGGTCAGCAGGGCCGCACACAGCTTGAGCGGGAACTGTGTGCCGGCTCCGAGCTCACCGCTGGCAAGACCGGCAAGACCGGTGACCATGGTCTTGAGCCCCGGGCTCTGGGTCACGACAAGGAAGTGGCTGAACTCGTTCCACGATCCCTGGAAGGACAGGATCGTCAAGGTGATCAGCGAGGGTCGTGCCATGGGTAGCACCACCGACCAGAAGGTCTGGAAGACCGACGCGCCGTCCATCCGGGCGGCCTCCTTGATCGAGACCGATACGGAGGCGAAGAACTGCTTCATGATGAAGATACCCGCGGCGTGGACCATCAGCGGCAGGATCATGGCAGTGTAGGTGTCGAAGATACCCAGATAGGTGACGATCAAGAACTTCGGGACGAGCAGAACCACGCCGGGCACACTCGTGACGGCCAGCAGGGCCATGAACATGAAGCCGCGGCCCCTGAAGGCAAGGCGGGACAACGCGTAACAAGCGAGGCTGTCAAAGAACACCCGCGACGCCGTGATGATCACCGTGACCAGAACCGAGTTGCCCAGCCAGGTCATGATGGGCACCGAGGTGTCGGAGGTTAGCCCGAAGAACACCCCGGGCTTCGTACCAGGAAGGCCAGGACACTCATTGATGGTCATGTCTGCGAAGAATAGGCAGCAGGTCCCACGTCAGCCGTGGCTTCATGATCTGCGGGTCGCCGTGAACGGGAACGTCACCGCGCTGAGCACGCTCAGCGGCGACATGGGCGCTGAGATGGGTGGGCACTGGTCCGCTTCTGGCGCACAGGGGGTCTTTGTCGACGACCGGCGGGCCCTTAGCGTGCTCACTGTGCACCTGGGGCAGGAGGCGCCTGTCCCGGTCGCCGACGCAAGCTTGGGTGGCCGCTGCGACTTCTTCTGCTGCGCCCGACAGCTGGGCAACCCTGGGGCCGATCCGACAGTTGAGGTTAGCCGCCGCAGGACGGTGATAGTCCAGGGGATCACCGAGGTCGTGGACGTCATCTCGCGCGCGGACCAGCTCGTGCAGACCGACCTGGTGATCCACCTTGGCGGTGACGGGGCGCCTATCTCCGCGGTGAAGTCCGGCATTGTCACCGGGGCCCTGCTGAAGGCGGTCCCGGCGGGGCCATCAGAGACCGGCCTGTCCTGGCGCGATCAGTGGCATCGCACCGACGTGACCTTCGATCCGGCGCCCACTTCGCTGAGCCTAGGAGGTCCTGGTGAGGCCTCCGTGGCGAGCTTCCGTCTCGTGGTTGCCCCTGGGCAGAGGTGTTCGGTGGTTGTCACGGTATGTGCCTGCCGGCTTCAACAGTCCAGCTTCGATGCCGACCCCGGTGCAGCCGGTGTCGACTGGAGCGAAGTGTTCGTCCAGTGCGTGGATCGCCGGCTGGAACCGACCCTGATCGCGGGACTGAACGACCTTCAGCACCTGCTGCTCACCGATCCGCAGGAACCCTCCTCGGTCTACGCCGCAGCCGGAACCCCCTGGTACCTGACGCTCTTCGGTCGCGACTCGCTCTGGGCGGCGCGGATGGCGTTGCCCTTCGGCACTGACCTGGCCGCCGGGACCCTCAGGGCGCTGGCTAGACATCAGGGTTCGGTTCACGACAGCGACCGGGCGGAGGCACCGGGCAAGATCCCGCACGAGCTGCGCAGGTCCCAGTTCGTCGACCCTTCGGCGGGCCTAAGCCTGCCACCCGTCTACTACGGCACGATCGATGCGACGCCGCTGTGGATCACTGTGCTGCGCGACGCCTGGAAGTGGGGCCTGGCCGATCGCCAGGTCGAGTCTCTCCTGCCCAATCTGCAGGCTGCCACCCGATGGCTCACCGAGGATGCCGCGCCAGACGCCGATGGCCTGCTGAAGTACATCGACACCTCGGGCAAGGGACTGGCCAACCAGGGGTGGAAGGACTCCGGTGACGCGATCCGCTTCCGTGATGGTCACATCGCTGATGCGCCGATCGCGTTGTGCGAGGCTCAGGGGTATGCCGTTGAGGCGGCGTCTGCGGCCGCCGAGCTGTTCGCCCACTTCAACATCGAGGGGTCCGCGGACCTTCAGGACTACGCCGAGCAGATGCGTGCCCGGTTCCGCGATCACTTCTGGGTCGGCCCGCCAGATGGGCAGTACATCGGGCTCGCCGTGGACGGACACGGCCGGACCGTCGATGGCCTGGGCTCGAATATGGGCCACGTCCTGGGGACCGGCACCCTGAACGGCCAAGAGGTCGACCGGGTCGCCCACACCCTGACATCACCGCAGCTGCTGAGCCGGTACGGCATCTCGACGTTGGCCCGCGACAACGTCGGCTTCAACCCCATCGGGTATCACACCGGGTCGATCTGGACCCACGACACCGCGATCTGTGCCTGGGGCCTGGCCCGAGAGGGCAAGCGGGACGAGGCCACCGGTGTTGCCCAGAGCCTGCTGGCCTCTGCCGAGGCGTTCGACTACCGGTGGCCCGAGCTGTATGCCAGTGCCGGGGTCCTGGATCGTCCGGTTCCGTATCCCGCGTCGTGCCGCCCGCAGGCCTGGTCCACGGCGTCTGCGGCGGTCCTTATCTCGGTGGCGCTCGGGTTCGAGCCGGACGCCCCCGCAGGCAGGCTCACCATGCGGCCGGCGCGGCCGGCGGCATACGGGCAGATGACGGTCCGTGGACTGCGTTTTGCGGGCCGGTCCTTCGGGGTGCGGTGTGCGCAGGATGGCAGCACCGAGCTGGTGGACGCGCCGGACGATGTCGAGATCGTGATCCTGTGATGGGGGCAGGTCATAGAATCGAGGGTCCGAGTCAGTAGGAAGGAAGACCACGCGCGTGAAGCTGCTGGAATCGATCAATGGTCCCGAAGATCTCAAGGCGCTGCCTGCGGATCAGATGCCGTTGTTGGCCGAGGAGATCCGAAGGTTCTTAGTTGACTCGGTCTCCAAGACCGGTGGACACCTTGGGCCCAATCTGGGCGTGGTCGAGCTAACCATCGCCTTGCACCGGGTCTTTGACTCCCCGCAGGACTCGATCGTGTTCGACACCGGCCACCAGTCCTATGTCCACAAGATACTCACCGGCCGCCGCGGCGGGTTCGCGCAGCTGCGTAAGAAGGGCGGGCTCTCGGGCTACGCGAGCCGGGCCGAGTCCGAGCATGACATCGTGGAGAACTCCCATGCGTCCACCGCGTTGTCCTGGGCCGACGGGATCGCCAAGGCGCGCCGCCTGCAGGGCCAGGGGCACCGCCATACCGTTGCCGTCATCGGGGACGGAGCCCTCACCGGCGGGATGGCCTGGGAGGCCATCAACAACATCTCGGCCGACAAAGACCTCCCACTGGTCATCGTCGTCAACGACAACGAGCGCTCCTATGCCGTGACGACCGGCGGCTTGGCCGACTACCTCACGACCTTGCGGGTAACCCGTGGCTACGAACGCTTCCTGGACTGGGGCAAGAACACGCTGACACGCACCCCCGTCGTGGGCTCGGCGATGTACGAGACGCTGCACGGGATGAAGAAAGGCCTGAAGGACATCGTCGCGCCCCAGGGCATGTTCGAGGATCTTGGGCTGAAGTACCTCGGCCCGGTCGACGGCCATGACGAGCAGGCGCTCGAGTCGGCGTTGCGCAAGGCTCGCGCGTTCGGCGGCCCGGTTCTGGTCCATGTGATCACCCAGAAGGGCCGCGGCTACGCGCCTGCCCGTGAGAACGAGGCCGACCGGTTCCACGCAGTCGGTGTCATCAACCCGGAAACCGGCCTGTCATTCGCCGAAGGCGGTCGTATCTGGACCGACGAGTTCAGTGACGAGATGTGCGAGATCGGTGCGAGGCGGCCGGACGTCGTGGGGGTGACCGCGGCGATGATGATCCCGGTCGGCCTGGACAAGTTCGCGGCTCGTTTCCCGGATCGGGTCTTTGATGTGGGGATCGCCGAGCAGCATGCCGTCACGATGGCATCCGGGCTCGCCTTCGCCGGCTTGCATCCGGTGGTGGCCGTCTATGCCACCTTCCTCAACCGGGCCTTTGACCAGCTGTTGATGGATGCCGGGCTGCACAAGTCCGGTATCACCGTGGTGCTGGACCGTGCAGGTATCACCGGTACAGATGGTGCCTCCCACAACGGCATGTGGGACATGACGATCTGTTCGGTGGTGCCTGGTCTTCGCCTGGCTGCACCTCGCGACGGCTCTCAGCTGCGCCAACAGCTGCGCGAGGCGGTCGAGATCTCGGACGGGCCCACGGTGTTGCGATTCCCCAAGGGAAACGTCGCTGAACCAGTTGCCCGGGTGCGTCAGCTAGGCTGCCTCGACGTCCTGCGCGAAACCGGCCCGGACACTGTGGATCTGCTGATCGTGGGCGTCGGCGCCATGGCCGCCACGGCAGTCAGCGTGGCCGAAAAGCTTGAAGCCCAGGGACATTCGGTGCGTGTGGTCGACCCCCGCTGGGTGCTTCCGGTCAGCCCCGATCTGATCGCGGCAGCCGGCGATGTCAAGGCTGTTGCGGTCATTGAGGACAACCTGGTCTCAGGTGGCATCGGATCGGCGGTAACCCTGGCCATGAGCCAGGCCGGGCGCACAGCGCCGGTCCACTGTTACGGCATACCCAAGGAGTTCCTGCACCACGGGTCACGCAGCCAGGTGCTGGACCAGATCGGGCTGACCCCGGACGCCATTGCGACCTCGCTGGGCGCGGCCCTGACCCGGAGCCGATGACCGAACTAGGTCGGGGCAGGATCAGATGTCGCGGAAGGTCTCAATGGTGGCGCCGAGCGCGTTGAGCCGCGTCGCCAGGTCCTCGTAACCGCGATTGATGACGTAGACGTTACGCAGGACCGAGGTGCCTGGCGCCGCCAGCATCGCCACCAGGATGACTACTGCCGGGCGAAGCGCAGGCGGGCAGATGACCTCGGCTGCACGCCAGCGCGTGGGTCCGGTGATCAACACCCGATGCGGGTCCAGCAGCTGAACCTTGACGCCAACCTTGGTGAGCTCGGTGAGATAGATCGCACGGTTGTCATAGACCCAGTCGTGGATCATCGTCACACCGGTCGCGCTGGCCGCAATGATGGCGAAGAAGGGCAGGTTGTCTATGTTCAGACCCGGGAACGGCATCGGGTGGATCTTGTCGACGGGGGCCATCAGTGGTCCCGCGATGGTGGTCAGGTCGACCAGCCGGGTCAGCCCGTTGGCGGAGCGGTACTCAGGGGTTATCAGATACTTCATGCCCATGCCCTCGAGCAGTGCGAGCTCGATCTCCATGAACTCGATGGGCACCCTGCGGATGGTGATGGCGGACTCTGTGACGACCGCTGCGGCTAGCAGGCTCATCGCCTCGATCGGGTCCTCCGACGGATAGAACTCGACGTCGAGGTTGATGCTGGGCCGGCCGTGGATGGTCAGCGTGGTGGTGCCGATCCCCTCAATCTCCACTCCCAGCTTCCCCAGGAAGAAGCAGACGTCCTGGACCATGTAGTTCGGGCTGGCGTTGCGGATAACGGTGACCCCGTCGTGCCTGGCCGCGGCCATGATCGCGTTCTGGGTCACGGTGTCGCCGCGCTCGGTCAGCACGATTGCCGAGCTGGGGCTGACCGAGCGGTCGACCTTGGCGTCGTAGAAGCCAGTCTTGGCGTTGACGTTAAGGCCAAACGCCCTCAAGGCGTTCAGGTGCGGGTCGACGGTGCGGGTGCCGAGATCACACCCGCCGACATAGGGCAGGCGGAACTCGTTGAACTCATGCAGCAGGGGCCCCAGGAACATGATGACGGTGCGGGTGCGGCGTGCTGCCTCGAGGTCCATTCCTGAGAGGTTGAGGCGGGCCGGTGGGGTGATTTCGAGGTCATTGCTGTCAGGCAGCCATCGGGCCTTGACGCCGATGCTGATCAGCACCTCGACGATCCGGTTGACCTCCTCGATGCGGGCCAGGCTACGGAACGTGGTGCGCCCGTGGTTGAGCAGCGATGCGCACAACAGTGCGACGGCGGCGTTCTTGCTGGTCTTGACGTCGATCGCCCCGGAGAGCTTTGTCCCGCCGACGATGCGAAGGTGCTGGGCACCCGAGTGGCCCAAGGAGACGAACTCCGAGTCCAGACTCGTGCCGATGCGCGCCAGCATCTCCAGGCTCAGGTTCTGCTTGCCTTGCTCGATTCGCGCTATGGCGCTCTGACTGGTGCCCAACAGCTCGGCGAGGTCGCTCTGGGACAGCCCCTGGTGACGTCGGGCGTCCCGAATCAGGGTGCCGATTCGGGCCGGATAGTCGTCACGCATGCCTGCAACAATAGATCACTCGCACTCGGTCAGCCCAGAAATGGCGTCCGGGCGCGTCGGCTACGGTCCTGGGCGAGCGCACCCAGCACCGTGTGGCGATGGCCGGATCAGGCCGGAACGCTGGCCACACCCGGGGGCAGGAAGCGCTTCCCATTGACTTTCTCGGAGATGCCGCAACGATCCAGCAGGGGCGTGAGCCCGCCGTTCCAGAATGCGAACCCTGCTCCGGTGATCAGGGCGAGGTCGATGTCCATCGGAGCCGCGACAACACCCTCGTCGAGCATCAGCCGGGCTTCTTGCGCCATGGCCGAGAGCACCTGCTCGCGAACCTGGCTGGATTCGAGGACTACCGGGTTGGTCGGCGTTTCCATCAGAGCGGCAACCTCGGGGTCGGGGACCGGCTTGCCGTCGGGATAGACGTAGAAACCGGACTTGCCCGCGGCGACCAGTCGGCGCAGAGCCTGCGGCACGTAGAAACGCGCCGGGAAGGCGTCGTGCAGCGTCTCGTTGTTGTGCAGTGCGACCGCGGGACCGACCATGCCCAGAAGCACGAACGGGGGCATCGGAGCCACTCCGGCGAAGGCGCCGTCAGCGACCTGCATGGGGGTGCCTTCATCCACGATCCGGCCCACCTCGCCCAGGAATCGTCCCAGCATCCGGTTCGCGACGAAGGACGGCGAGTCCTTGGCCAGGATCGTTGTCTTCTTCAGCGTCTTGCCGGTGGCGAATGCCGTCGCAAGAGTGGCGTCGTCGGTCGCTGCACCCCGGATGATCTCGAGCAACGGCATCACCGCGACCGGGTTGAAGAAGTGAAAGCCGACGACCCGCTCGGGGTGCTTCAGATCCGCGGCCATCTCGGTTATCGACAGCGAGGAGGTGTTGGTCGCCAACACGCAGCTGGCGCCCACGACCGCCTCAACCTCGGCGAACACCTGCTTCTTGATCTTGATCTCCTCGAACACCGCCTCGATGACGAAGTCGGCGTCGGCGAAGCCATCCTTGCTGGTGGACCCACTCACCAGGGCCTTGAGCCGGTTCGCCCGGTCAGGGCTGATCCGACCTTTGCCCAGCAGCTTGTCGACCTCTGCGTGGACGTAGCCGACGCCCTTGTCCACCCGAGACTGATCGAGGTCGGTCATCACGATCGGGACCTCGAGTCGCTGGGCGAACAGCATGGCCAGCTGGCTTGCCATCAGGCCTGCTCCGACAATGCCGACCTTGCTGACCGGACGTGCCAGGGAGCGGTCGGGTGCCCCCGCGGGGCGCTTGGCGCGCTTCTGTACCAGGTCGAAGGCGTACAGGCTGCTACGCAGCTCGTCGCCCATCAACAGGTCCGCCTCGGTGTTGTCCTCGGCGGCGTACGCCTCCTCGCGGGTGGCGTCGCGGGCTGCGGAGACCAGCTCGAGAGCGCGCAGCGGTGCGGGCGCGGCGCCACCGGTCTTGGCCTTGACCAGCTGTTTGGCTGCCGCTACCGCACTGCGCCAGGTGCTCGCGTCGCGATCGATCTCGGGACGGTTCACGACGGTCCGCCCGGTGATCACCTCGCCGGCCCACGACAGCGAGTCCTCCAAGAAGGTGGCCGGTTCGAACATCACGTCGGCGATCCCGAGCCCGAAGGCCTGCGGTCCCTTGAGCATGCGGTTGGTGTTCAGAGGGTTCTCGATAATCACCTTGAGGGCGAGCTCGGCGCCGATGAGGTTCGGCAGCATGTAGCAGCCGCCCCAGCCTGGCACCAGACCCAGGAAACACTCGGGCAGCGCAACGGCGCCCGCGCCCGCAGAGATGCTCCGGTATGCCGCGCTGAGCGCGATCTCGACACCGCCACCCATGGCCGCGCCGTTGACGAACGCGAACGTCGGCACCGGGAGCATGCGAAGCTGTTCGAACGTCTGGTGCCCCAGCCGGCCGATGTCCAGGGCCTGTTCCCGCGTGCTCACCCTGGGGATGCCCGTGAGGTCTGCGCCGACCGCGAAGATGAACGGCTTGCCGGTCACGCCGACCCCGACGATCTCACCGGCCTCAGCCCGGGCGTGCAGGATGCTGAGAACGCCGGCCAAGCCGGAAAGGGTGGCCGGGCCGAAGGTGTTGGGCTTGGTGTGGTCGAAGCCGTTGTCCAGCGTGATCAGCACGAACGTGCCGGCGCCACCGGGCAGGGCGATGTCGCGCGCCAGAGCCATGGTGATGACCTCGTCCGGGAACAGGGCAGTGAAGTCGGTGTTCATCAGGCCAGCACTCCCTGGGTTGTGTCGCTCGTCATCTCGACTTCCTTGCCGTAGTCGCCGTGGTGAGGGTTCTCCCAGATCACTGCTCCGCCCATGCCGATGCCGATGCACATGGCGGTGAGGCCGTAGCGCACGTGTGGGTTCTCCTCGAACTGGCGGGCGAGCTGGGTCATCAGGCGCACCCCAGAGCTGGCCAGGGGGTGACCGGTGGCAATCGCGCCGCCGTACAGGTTCACCCGGGGGTCATCGTCGGCGATGCCGAAATGGTCCAGGAAGGCGAGAACCTGGACGGCGAAAGCCTCGTTCAGCTCCATGAGGCCGATGTCCGCGATGCTCAGGCCGGCCTGTTTGAGGGCTTTCTCGGTCGCGGGCACTGGCCCTATCCCCATGACCTCAGCCTCCACGCCGACGAAGGCGTATGCAGCCAGGCGCATCCGCACGGGCAGGCCGAGCTCTGCGGCCGCATCCGCCGAGGCCACGATGCAGGCGGCGGCCCCGTCGGTCAGACCCGCGCTGTTGCCGGCGGTGACCTTGCCGTGGGCACGGAAAGGCGTCTTCAGCCCGGCGAGGTCCTCGATGGTCGTGCCGGGGCGCGGAGGCTCGTCAGCGGTGGCCAGGCCATACCCCAGCTCGGTGTGGCGGGTGGCGACCGTAACCAGGTCAGGCTGGATCTTGCCGTCGGCATAAGCCTTCGCCAGCTTGCTCTGGCTGGCGACGGCGTAGGCGTCGCAGCGCGCCTTGGTCAGCGCAGGGTAGCGGTCGTGGAGGTTCTCTGCGGTCGAGCCCATCGAAAGCGCTGACGGGTCCACGATCTTCTCGGCGAAGATCCGCGGGTTGGGGTCAACCGCCTCGCCCATCGGGTGGCGTCCCATGTGCTCGACTCCGCCGGCGATAGCGACCTGCGCCGACCCAAAGGCAATGGCTGAGGCCACGTTGGTCACCGCGGTCATCGCGCCGGCGCACATCCGGTCGATGGAGTAACCCGGGGTGGTATTGGGCAGCCCAGCGAGCAGCGCCGCCACCCGGCCCAGAGTCAGACCCTGGTCGCCGATCTGGGTGGTCGCCGCGATGGCGACCTCCTCGACCCGCTCAGGTGGAAGCTCGGGATGGCGGCGAAGCAGTTCGCGAATGCAGTTGACGACCAGGTCGTCGGCGCGGGTCTGGGCGTACATGCCCTTGTCACCAGCCTTGCCGAACGGGGTGCGGACGCCTTCGACAAACACGACTTCACGCAGAGTGCGGGACACGGGGAGCCTTCCCTGAGGAGAACTGTGATGGATCGAAGAGTGACCTTCGAACAGTGATGCTACCCGTCAGTAACTTCGCTGGTAACCCCCACCGTGACGGGTCGGTTGATGGCCTCCTCAACGATGGGCCCCGCGATGTCGATCTGCCACTGACGGGCCCCCAGCTTGAGCAAGGACTGGGAGATGGACTCCAGCGTCGGTTCGGCCGGGGGAGTCCACAGCGTCCGGCGCAGGAGGTCCGGAGACAGCAGGTTCTCGACGGGGATGTTGTGGGCCTGGGCGAACTCGCTCAGCGCTGTGCGGGCCTGAACCAGACGGGCGGCGGCAACCGGATCACGGTCGGCCCAGGCTCTCGCCGGCGGTGGGCCGTCTGCGCGCACGGTGAGAGCGGGAAGATCCGCCTCGGGCAGCTGACGGGCTCGCTCCAGCGCGGCGAGCCACTCGCGCTGGTATCGGCGCACTGACCTGGAGGCTCGGCTCGCCCCGGTATCGCTGATATCGGCATCGCTCTTCGGCGACCGCAGGGCCAGGTCGACCAGCGCAGCGTCCGGCATGATCCGGCCCGGGGCGATGTCGTTCTCGATGGCTATCGCGTCACGGGTCTGCCACAGCTCGCGCACCATGGCGGCGCCACGTCGGTTGCGGACCTTGTGCAGCCCCGAGGTGCGACGCCACGGCTCGAGTCGGACCGGGGGACCGGTGAACCTGGTGAGGGCGTCAAACTCCTGCTCGGCCCAAGGCATCTTTGCCTGGGCGACCAGGTCGTCTGCCATGAGGTCGCGGACCTGGACGAGAACCTCGACATCCAAGGCCGCGTAACGCAACCAGGGCTCCGGTAGGGGCCTGGTCGACCAGTCCACGGCCGAGTGCTCCTTGGCAAGGGTGAGGCCGAGATAGTGCTCGACTACGGCAGCCAGCCCGACCCTCGGCAGACCCACCAGGCGCCCTCCCAGCTCGGTGTCGAACAAGCGCGTCGGACGCATACCAACCTCGGCAAGGCAAGGCAGGTCCTGGGTTGCGGCATGCAGGATCCACTCGACAGCGGCGAGGACATCACCGATCGGTGACAGATCCGGGCAGGCGATCGGGTCGATCAGCCAGGTGCCCGAACCCTCGCGACGGAGCTGGATGAGGTAGGCCCGCTGGCCGTAGCGGTAGCCTGAGGCACGCTCTGCGTCGATGGCCACCGGGCCGGTCCCGGAGGCCAGGGCCTCGGCCGCACGCACGAGGTCACGCTCAGTCACAGCGACGTCTGGAACGCCTTCGGCAGGCATGTTCAAGGCCACCATGACCCGCTCCGCCGCTTCCGTGTCTGGTATGTCCAGGGCAGGCACATCTGATGGTTCTAGGGTGTCGCTTGATCCGATGCTCACAGGTTCAATCTATTGACATGCAGGTATTGGGGGTTAGCCGGGCGCAACAACTGGCGATCAGCGACGTTGTCGCGGAAGAGCCGTGACACCGTCGGGCAACGGTGGCAGACCGCCCACCGTGCACAGCAGATCGGCCCAAGCCTGTAGGTGCACACCGACGTTGGGGCCGGTAGGTGTCCAGGACGCCCGGATCTCCATCTCCACCGTGGCACCACGCTCGGCCAGGCCGGCGAAGCTTTCAGACACGACCCGGGTGACGGTTCCTGCTTCGGCCACGTAGGTGGCTTCACGGTTCTCCAGCGCTTCCTTCAACCACGACCATCCGACGGCACCGAGCATCGGGTCGTTGGCCAGCTCCGGGTCGAACACGGCGCGGGCGAAGGTGACTGCTCGCCAGACCCCGTTCCACGGATCAGGCTCGGACGGGTCGTACAGAAGCACGAAACGGCCAGAGGCGAGCTCGTCACCCTGGCCGCGGCCGTCGGCGGTGACAATCTCCGCAGACACAGCCACGGCATGCGGGGCAATCCGGCTGGGGGCAGGCACCTCTGTGAGGCGAACCTCAGGACGTAACCGAGCTGCGCGCAGGTCCCGAAGTGCCTGCGCGAATTCGGCCGAGTCCTCGCCGGGGACGCTACGACTGTCCACCCCGCAAGGGTATGTCGGCCGGTCCCTCGCAGGACTCGCGGCACGCCGAGATACGGTTCTGCGATGTTGGCTTTGCTCGCTCTGGCCTCAAGCGTGTTCTGGGGAACCTCGGATTTCTTCGCCGGAGTCAAGGCCCGGACCATCGCGCCGCCTGCCGTCGTAGCCCTCACTCAGGGTTTTGCCTTGGTCGCGCTAAGCCTGATCCTGCTGGTCCGCAATACCGGCCTCTCGCCGTCTTTCACCGGCAACGGCCCGCTTTGGGCGATCGGGGCCGGGGTGGCCGGGGCACTGGGACTGGTCTGCTTCTACACCGCACTGGCCTCGGGAACGATGGGCGTGGTCGCGCCGATCTCATCCCTGGGAGCACTCGTGCCGGTGTTTCTCGGCCTGCTCACCGGGGAGCATCCGAGCACCACCGCCTGGATCGGGATGGCCGTGGCTGTGGCCGGCGCGGCACTGGCCTCCGGGCCCGAGCTGACTGGCGCTGTGCCACCGCGCCCGGTGATGCTGGCCATTATCGCCGCGGCGTGCTTCGGGACCGCGCTGTACTGCCTTGATCGCGGGGCACGCTACGCGTTGCTCGAGACGCTGTGGGGCATGCGAGCCACCAGCGTCACCGTGTTCCTCATCGCCGGACTGGTGCTGCGCTCGGTCGGCGGCGCCCGCGCGCAGGACCTGCCGGCGCTCGCGGTGATCGGGCTGGGCGACGTCACCGCCAATGGGCTCTTCGCCTTCGCCTCGTCCCGGGGCATGGTCAGCGTGGCCAGCGTTCTGGGTTCGCTGTACCCGGTCGCCACGCTCTTCTGGGCGAGAGTGCTCCTGGCCGAGCGGTTGCGCCGAGTCCAGTCCTTAGGTGTCGCGCTGACCTTGGTCGGAGTGGTCGCCATCGCGCTGTGACCCGCGGGATGGGGGTGGTCTCCCCATGCGAGAATCTGCAGGTGACGTCCCCTCCGAACAGCCCCCGCGATAGTGCCCTGATCCGTGCCGCCCGACGTCAGAGCGTGCCGTATACGCCGGTCTGGTTCATGCGCCAGGCGGGTCGGTCGCTGCCGGAGTACCGCAAGGTGCGCGAGGGCGTGGGGATGCTCGACTCTTGCCGCAGCCCGGACCTGGTCGCCGAGATCACCATGCAGCCGGTGCGCCGCCACGGGGTCGACGCGGCGATCCTGTTCAGCGACATCGTCGTTCCGTTGGCTGCCGTCGGCGTCGATCTTGACATCGTCGCCGGGGTGGGACCTGTGGTGGCCAAGCCGTTCCGGGAGCGCGCCGACCTCGATCGTCTTCCGGAGCTGACGCCCGAGCACCTCCCGTATATCACTGAGGCCGTGCACATGGTCCTCGCCGAGCTGGGCGCCACCCCTCTGATCGGATTCGCCGGCGCGCCGTTCACTCTCGCGTCGTACCTCGTTGAGGGTGGGCCGTCCAAGAACCATGAACACACCAAGGCCATGATGCACGGCGACCCCGAGCTGTGGCATGGGCTGTGCGCGCGGCTGGCACAGATCTCCGGGGCGACCCTGCGTGTGCAGGTACAGGCCGGGGCGTCGGCTGTGCAGCTGTTCGACTCATGGGTGGGCGTTCTCTCCCGCATTGACTACGAGACCTTCGTCCAACCTCACTCGGCAGTGGCCTTGTCGGCCGTGGCCGACCTTGATGTCCCCAAGATTCACTTCGGTGTGGGAACAGGTGAGCTGCTGGCCTCGATAGGTGCCGCCGGCGCCGACGTCGTGGGCGTGGACTTCCGCACGTCGCTGACCGATGCCCGCGCCCGCATCGGAGACCGGTACGCAGTGCAGGGCAACTTGGACCCGGCGCTGCTGTTCGCACCGTGGCCAGCGCTGGAGAAGGCTGTCCGGTCGATCGTGGCTGAGGGCGCGCAGGCGCCGGGGCACATCTTCAATCTGGGCCACGGAGTCCTGCCGACCACCGACCCCGACGTGCTGACCCGAGTCGTCGAGCTGGTGCACGAGGCATCCGCCAGCTGACCTTACTCAGTTGGTCTGAGCCAGCGACCTCACTGGATCTGACTTGCCGAGTCTGGCTGGCGCCTGCGCAGCCACCACGCAATCGGTGCTGCGACCAGGGCGAAGAACACGGCAAAGGGCAGAACCGCTCCGATGCCGGTCAGCAGCCCCGTGACCGAGGCCGCGAACGCGTCCCAGCCGGAGCGCAGGCCGGCGACGAAACCGGTCTTGGTCACGGGCTGGTTCCCGGGCGTGCTCAACGAGACCGTCAAGGTGGAGCGCTCGACACTGTTCGCCAGAGCGGCCTGTTGTGACTCCAACGACTCCAGATCGGCCTCACGCTGGCTCAGCTCGCCTTCCAGAGCCACCACCTGACCGACGTCCTTGGCTTGCGCCATCAGGGCACGCACGCGCTCGACGCTGGAGCGCATGGTCTTGAGGCGGCTCTCGGTGTCGACGTACTGGGCGGTGACGTCCTGCGTGGACAGGGTCCGCTGCAGCACCGTGCCGATCCTGGCCAGCTGGTCCAGCGCGGCGTCCAGCGTGGCTGCCGGGACAGACAGGGTCAGGGTGCCCAAGCCGCCGAAGACATCGAGCTTGGTGGCCGGCGGCACCGGACCGATGGGACCGCTCGTTCCGATCTGCTCATTGAGCACCTGAGCCTGCAGCCCAGCGGCGATCGTGCGCACCTGAGCTGCGGCGGTGTCGATGTTCTTGACCTGAAGGTCGAGGCTCGCGCTCTTGGTCAGCCTGGGGCCAACACCCACCACAGGTGCACCGGACTGAGGCCCTCGTGCTGGGGTAAGCGCGCCTGGGGTGGACTGGGCGCCGGGTGCGTTGTTCCTCGTTGCGGGAGCAGTGTTGGCCCCGACACTGTCCTGGGCAGCAGCACCACTACTTGCTCTTCCCACGCTGCTGGTGCTGGCTGAACCGCCGCCGGCACAACCGGCGAGCAACAATGCGGACAGGGTCGCCAGGACGGTCAGCCTTCTGAGCGGCCGAGTAAGTCGGGACTCGCCGTGGGTGAAAGCGTGTTTCATGACAGATCTCCGGGGGACGAGCGCTTGAAGAACGGCATGCTCCTTGGACAGGTGCACGGCCACGTTCGTTCCACGCCCCGGGGTGTCCTTTTGGTCACGAGACGTAGACACACGTGACCCACCTGCGAACAGCTGAGGCCATCGGACAGGATGAGGCCATGACCCCGAAGCCATCCGCAGGCCAGATCCGCGACATCAACGACAGCATCCGCTACGCGATGTGGTCGGTATTCAAGGTGACGACCCCATTGCCCCAGGATCGCCAAAAGGTCGCCGCCGAGATCGAGACGCTCTTTGCCGACGTCGCCATGCAGGGTGTCGTCGTGCGAGGGGTCTATGACGTCGCCGGGCTACGGGCCGATGCGGACTTCATGATCTGGTGGCATGCCGAGGACATCCGGACAGTGCAGGCGGCATACCACCGGCTGCTCCGCACCGAGCTCGGCGCGCACCTTGAGTCGGTGTGGTCGGTTGCCGCGCTGCACCGGCCGGCGGAGTTCAACAAGGGGCACATCCCGGCGTTCATGGCGGACGAACACCCCAAGGACTTCATCTGCGTCTACCCGTTCGTGCGCTCCTACGAGTGGTACCTCCTGGAGGATGAGGAACGCCGCGGCCTCCTGTCTGAGCACGGGCAGATGGCGCGCGACTACCCGGATGTGCGAGCGAACACGATCGCCTCATTTGGGCTGGGTGACTACGAGTGGATCCTGGCGTTCGAGGCGGACGACCTGTTCCGCATCGTTGATCTCATGCGCCACCTACGGGGCTCCGAGACTCGCCGCCATGTCCGCCAAGAGGTGCCGTTCTACAGCGGGCCCCGGGTCGAGGTCGCGGCACTGGTCGACTCCCTGCCCTGATCGCGGGCAGGGTCTTGGTGCCCTACCCGGCGTTGGGTCAGTCGCCGGTCGCCCCGTCAATGCATTCGCGGAGCAGATCGGCATGGCCGTTGTGACGGGCATACTCCTCGATCATGTGGACGTAGACCCAGCGCAACGAGATCTGGTTCCCCCCTCGTTCGAAGGTGTCGTCCAAGGACTTGGCCCGGGCAGCCTCGTCAGCGGCCTGGCACTCAGCTGCGTATGTCGCCAAGTCCTGCTTGGCATCGGCATCGGCGACGTTGTCGAAGTCTCCGTCCCTGTCCTCCTCGGGACAGTACAGAGCAGGCAGCCCGAGACCGGCAGCCCTGGTGCGGAACCATGCTCGCTCGACCTCGGTCATGTGTCGCACGAGGCCGAGAAGCGTCAGGCTCGAAGGACTGACCGAGGCAGTTTTCAGCTGGTCGTCGCTCAGACCGGCGCACTTCCACAACAGTGTCCCGCGATGGAACTCCAGCCAGCCCTGGTACATCGTGCGCTCGTCGCCGACGTGGGGCGGATCGTGGCGGAACTGGCTCTCATCTGCAGTGGTGGCATCCGAAGTGGTCATGGCCTCAACCTACGCACGCGCGCCCTGTCCCGGGTGAGCGCTCGCTCGGCTGCGGGCTCGAGCCTGATGCTGTTGCTGTTGCTGTTGCTGCTGAAGCGTGAATACCTCAGCAAGCCCGTAAGGACTTGATGGTGTGGCGCACCCCTGCCTCTGAACGCGGTACGACTATTCGGCGGCCGTTCGAAGCAGAAGCGACCTTGTCCTGGCTTGATCATCGGGAGTTCTGGGACTGCATGAAGCCTCACGGGCATGAATGGCCAATCGCTTCCTTGCGCCACCTCAGGACTCTGCGAGTCTCGCCAGCTCAGGCCGGCAGATTCTGTCGGTCGACGCAACGCCTTCCTCTGGGGGGCCGACCCCCCTTTCCTACGCCTCGACGCAGGTCATCAGAGGGCGGATCCCACCTCAGCGGAGTCGGAACTTCGGTTTAGGGTGTGGCCATGACCACCGCACCCGGCCTCACTCCACAGGCCGAGAAGCTGCCCTTGATCCTGGCGGCTGTGGTGGTCGTCGCGGTGGTCATCCCAGCCGGTCTGCTCGGGGGCGCCTTCGCCGCCCCGGTCGCCGGGCTGCCGGACGTCGGCGCGCTGGTGCGCTGGGGGATTCCGATCGTGCGGGCCATCCACGACCTGGCGGCGGCGAGCACCATCGGTTTGCTCGTGGTGGCCGCGACGATCATCCCCGAGGAACGCCACACCTCCCGTCGGATCACCGCGGCCCGCTACGCGTGTGCCTGCGGTATCGTCTGGGTGGTAGCCGGGGTTGTCGGGCTGCTCTTCTCGTTCGCCGACATCTCCGGTACCCCGATCAGCGACCCGACGTTCGCCACCCAGTTCCAGACCTTCGTCTTCCAGCTCGACTTCCTGCGCGTCGCCGCGATCAGCTCCGCTCTGGCGTTGGTCGTGGCCGTCGGCGCCGGTGTGGTTCGGCGCCGCTCAGGGATGGTCGCCCTGGCCGCGCTCAGCATCCTGGCGATACTTCCGCTGTCCCTGGCCGGTCACGCCGCGGGCGCCGCAAACCACGACACGGCCGTCAACTCCCTCGCCGTGCACCTGGTCTCGGCCGTCCTGTGGGTCGGTGGCCTGCTCGCGCTGGCGATCCTGCGCCCCCTGCTCGGCAAAGCGCTCGCCGTCAGCGTCCAGCGGTACTCGGTCCTCGCCGGGTGGTGCTTCGTGGCCGTCGCGGTGTCCGGGGCGGCCAACGCCTGGATCCGGGTCGGCTCGATCGGCAATCTGGCCTCCACCTATGGCGCGTTGGTGATCCTCAAGGTCGTCGCGCTGGTCATTCTCGGCCTGGCAGGCTGGCAGCAGCGGTCACGGGTGGTGGACCGGATCGCGGCGGATCCGCTCGCCGGGCGGCTCTTCGGGCGACTGGCCCTGTTCGAGCTGGTTGTGATGGGCGCCGCTTTTGCCCTGGGGGCCGCACTGTCGCGCAGTGCGCCACCGGGCACGGACGTTCCTGCGTTCAGCACAGACCCGGCATATGCCCTGACCGGGTACCCCGCTCCCGCGGGTCCGCTCACGGTTGTTGGCTGGCTCACCGTCTGGCGCATCGACTGGCTGTGGCTGGCGGTGGCGGTGATCGCCGTGACCCTCTACCTCCTCGGCACCTCGCGGATGCGCGCCCGCGGCGACTCATGGCCGGCGACGCGAACCATCGGCTGGGTGCTGGGATGGGCGATCTTCGGGTGGGCCACCTGCGGGGCGCCGGGTGTCTACGGACGGGTCCTGTTCTCGATGGACATGGTCATGCACATGACGGTCTTCATGGTGGCACCGATCCTGATGGTGCTGGGTGCGCCACTCACCCTTGCCCTGCGGACCCTGACCCCGCGCCGGGACAACACCCTGGGTCCTCGCGAGTTACTGCTGGCCCTGGTGCACTCCAGATTCCTGGCGGTGATCGGCAATCCGATCGTCGCAGCCGCCATCTTCTTCGGCAGCCTGATCGGGTTCTACTTTTCGCCGTTGTTCGAGCTGGCCCTTCGCACCCACACCGGGCACGTTCTGATGACTCTGGACTTTCTTCTGGCCGGATATCTCTTCGCGTGGGTGCTGGTAGGGATCGACCCCGGGCCCAGGCGCTGGCCGCCCGTGCTCCTGCTGATCATTCTCTTTGGCACGATCTCGTTCCATGCGTTCTTCGGTGTGGCCCTGACCAGCGGCACGACGTTGCTGGCGCCCAACTTCTTCCAGGGATTGCACCTGCCGTGGGCCGTGGATCTGCTGGCCGACCAACGCACCGGTGGCGCCGCCGGCTGGGTAATCGACGTGCTTCCGACGCTGGTCCTGGCCTTGCTGGTCACCCGCGCCTGGGTCCGTTCCGACAGTGCTGAGTCCACCCGGCTGGACCGCCAGGCCGATCGCGACGACGACGCTGAGCTGAAGGCCTACAACGCCCACTTGGGCGCACTATCGGGGGGATCCGGGCCTGGCGCGCCCACGCCTGGGATCTCAGGAGACTGACACGTGCATCGCCGTGATCCAGCTTGGGTATGACGACCAGGAGCGGTCGCCGACGAGGTCATCCGGGCCGCCGAAGCCCTTCGCGCCCAAACAGGTCCGGTGGGGTGAGGTCCCTGTCTGTCTGCAGACCGTTATTCCGACGTCGTCTCGAGGCGAAGGCTGATGCTGTTGATGCAGTATCGCTGGTCGGTCGGGACGTCATAGCCCTCACCCTCGAACACG
>OCZT010002253.1_pt1 | contig 20015 bp, 15 predicted proteins | sample 1539031 | NCBI WGS metagenome assembly OCZT01 (sample SAMEA3539308, study PRJEB22396) | soil metagenome | biome: tundra; feature: field; material: soil | place: USA | collected 2010-05 | depth 0.15 m | reverse complement strand
CTCTTCTCCACCCTGCGGCCGTCGCCGTCCGCGGACAGCGGCACATTCGTCTTCAAAGCACGCGGAGACGGTATGTTCGCGGTCTCACGCCTCAAGTCCACCGCGTTGCTGGGCGTGGCCCGAATCGGCGACACGACCCGCATTGCCGGCGTGCTGATCGCCCTCGCCCCCGCAACGCGAGGGCTGCCCGAACTTACCCTGCGAATCGATGCCCCGGATGATGCGCTGAAGAGCTTCGAGTCGGCGGTGAAGGTCTCCCGCCCCGCGCGCGACGCAGACCTTCTCGACATTCAAGTCCGCACGAACGATCCAGTGCAATCTGCCGCCATCGCGAACCTCATGGCGACGAACCTGATAGCCGACAGGCAAGCTGCCCGGCGCGGCAGCACGGGCGCCGCGGCGATCTTCCTCCAGCAGCAGGGCGACTCGCTCGGCCGCCAGCTCCGTACATCCGAAGATTCGTTGCGGGCCTATCAGGAACGGGAACACGTCATCGACGTCCCCCAGCAGGCCAGCGCGGAGGTCACGAGACTCGCCAAGCTGCAGGCCGACCTCGCGGGTGTCCGCGCCGAGCGCGACGCGTTCATGGCACTCGTGGACCAGTTCCGGCAGGACACCAGCGCCGGCTCGTTCGCCGGGCACGACGTAGCACGCCGGCTCATGGCGTTCCCCTCGCTGCTGAGCAACCAGTCGGCCGCGGTGCTGCTCGGAGGGCTGGCGCAAGCGGAGAACGAACGCTCGCAACTGCTCATTCGCCGCATGCCGGCCGACTCCGACGTGCAGGTGCTCACGCACCGCATCCGCGACATCGAGACGCAGCTGCAGGGCATCGCCGAGTCGTACCTCCAGAGCCTCAGCAACCAGGTCGGCTCACTCGCCGGCGAGGCCAGTAAGTTCAGGACGCAGCTCGACGCGCTGCCCAAGAAGGAACTGCACACCGCGCGGCTCGAGCGTGACACCAAGGTGCTCAACGACCTGTGGGTGCTGGTACAGACGCGGCTGAAGGAGGCGCAGGTGACGGGGGCCGGCACGAGTGCCGCGGTGCGGATCGTGGATGCCGCGGCGGCACCGAGCGAGCCGATCAGGCCCAAGCCCCTGCTGAATCTCGCGCTGTCGCTCTTGCTCGGCACACTGGTCGGCGTGACGGCGTCGCTCGCGAGAGAGATGAGCGACCGGTCCGTGCGCTCCCGTAGTGACGCCCTTGCCGCCGGCGGCCTTCCGGTGCTCGGCGCGTTTCCGCGCGTACGCCGGCGGCGCCATGTCGCGCCGCTCATGCTCGGGAGCGGCCACGCGTGGACAAAGGACTCCGATCGTTCCGTCACGCCGGAGCGCGATCGAACGGCCGAGTCGATTGCTTCGCTCCTGATCACGCGCTCCGGAACGTCGTCGGCGTACGCCGAATCGTTCAATCAGCTCTTCGCCAACCTCGCCTTTGCGAGCGAGGGGCGTCCGCTCAAGGTGATTGCGTTCACGAGCCCGCTTCCCGGCGAAGGAAAGACACTCTCCGCAATCAACTTTGCGCTTGCGGGCGTGGCGCGGGGGCTTCGCGTGCTGCTCGTGGACGCGGACCTGCGCTGCGGCGTCGTCAGCACCTCGTTGGGAATCGATCGCGCTCCGGGGTTCGCTGAATTGCTGGCGGGGACGGCGACGCCAGCCGAAGCGGTGCGCCGCGTTGCCCGGGATGAGGCGGGTTCGCTGGTCGTCATTCCCTCCGGCTCGCTGCCGAAGGATCCCGCGCGCTTGCTCACGGTAGAGCGGATACGCGACGTGCTCGCGCTCATGATTCCCAAGGTCGACCTCGTTGTGATTGACACACCGCCCGTCAACCTCCTGGCTGACGCCGGCATGCTTGGCGCGGCAGCGGACGCAGTCCTGTTGGTCGTGCGCGCAGGGCACACGCAGGCGGACGACCTCCGCTATGCGATGGAGCAACTCGAGGCAATGCGAGCGCCGGTGATCGGCACGGTGCTGAACGACATCGATGTTCGCCGGAACGCGAGGGATGACGGCTCCTATAGGTACCTCGCGGAGGCGGGGCGGTATCATGTCAGCGCGAGCTGAGATTCGCGGGGGGGGGAAAAGCCGTGCGCGCGAGGCGTTGCGATACGCGAGCGGCCCCTCCGCGCAGCAGGTCCCCACGCTCGGGCGCTTGCACTCGACGCGTCCGGCAGATTGGCGCAAAGTCGATGCCGCGCTGGCAATCGGTCTGCTCGCCCTGGTCGTAATCGTAGGTAACCTGCGCGATATGCCCCATGGGCTGGTCGGCTTCCTGGAGATGCGGCTTTCCGTCAAGAACGCGTTGCTCATCAGCGCGTTCGCGTGGGCTTGGCCGCACGTGATGTCAGCGTGCGGGTTGTACGCACCTGACCGTCTCCGCACGGGTCAGGGTGAGTGGTCGCGGCTGTTGAGCGCGGGCGTCGCCGGAACTGCATTGGCAATGGTTTTCCCGCTCACCAGCAAGAGCGGAGCCGTGACCCCGATGCACGCACTCTTGTTCGGCGCGGCGTTCGTGGCGGTCGCGCGGCTTATCCGTGTCTCGGCTCGAGCAGCGGAACGCAAGCGCGTGGACGTGAGACCCAGTCAGGTAATGTTGATCGGCAGCGGCCCCCACGCGGCGCAGCTGTACCGGCAACTCCAGTGGGAGCCCTACCAGAACAACAACGTCATCGGCTACGTGGATTCCGCTCCACACCCCACGTTGGAAGACCTGGGGCTTTCGCATCTGGGCACGATCCATCAGTTGGAGCAGGTGCTCATGAACCGGGTCGTGGATAGCGTCCTGATCGCACTTCCCGTGAAGTCCCATTACGACGACATCCGGCAGAGCCTCGCGGCGTGTGCACGCGTCGGCGTCCCTGTCAGCTACTCCGCAGATCTATTCGGCTACTGCTCCGCTCATCATGGTGCGACTCTCGGTGTCGCGCCGCGAGTGTCAATCACAGCGACTCCCGGCCCCGAGCTACTCGCCGTGAAACGGATGATGGACATAGTCGGTGCAATCATAGGGCTCGTGGCCACCGCTCCGTTGATGCTCACGCTAGCCGTGGCCATCAAGTTGACGAGTCGCGGACCGGTTTTCTTCGCGCAGGACCGCTATGGCTGCGCGAAGCGGTTGTTCCGGATGTACAAGTTCCGGACCATGGTGGAGGATGCGGCCGAAGTTCAGCATGAATTGGAGAGCCGCAACGAGGCATCCGGTCCGGTATTCAAGATCCGCGACGATCCGCGAATCACGCCAATTGGTCGCTTCTTGAGGCGTACATCGCTCGATGAGTTGCCGCAGCTGTGGCACGTGCTCACTGGTGAGATGACCTTGGTTGGCCCGCGGCCGATGGCGACCCGCGACGTTGGAAGGTTCGACGAGCCGTGGCTAATGCGGCGCTTCAGCATGCGCCCCGGACTTACCTGCTTATGGCAGATCAGTGGACGCAGCAATCTCGACTTTGACCAATGGATCGCACTGGATCTCAAGTACATCGACAGCTGGTCATTATTGCTCGACCTGCAGATCTTGCTTCGAACCGTTCCCGCGCTCATTCGCGGCACGGGGGCGATGTGAATTGAAGTCGATTCCGGCCTCCCAATACATTCTGGGCATTTCAGCCTTCTACCACGACAGTGCTGCGTGCTTACTGTGCGACGGCGAAATCGTCGCAGCAGCACAGGAGGAGCGCTTCACCCGCAAGAAGGGGGACGCAACATTCCCAGCGAACGCGGTGGCCTATTGCCTGCGCGCGCAGGGAATCGCCGAGCAAGACCTGACGGCCGTCGGTTTCTATGACAAACCTCTTCTGAAGTTTGAGCGCATCCTAGAGACATACCTCGCAGTGGCACCGCGGGGATTCGCGTCCTTCTTGAAAGCGGGGCCTCTTTGGATCAAGGACAAGCTATTCATCGACCGGCAAGTCCATGAGGCTCTACCACTCTACGAAGGGCCCGTCCTCTATTCGGAACATCACGAGTCGCACGCGGCGAGCGCGTTCTTCCCTTCTCCGTTCGAAGAAGCCGCCATCCTGACGATTGACGGCGTCGGTGAGTGGGCGACATCATCGATCGGAATCGGTCGGGACAACGACATCACGCTACTCCGCGAGACTCACTGGCCAGACTCGCTCGGCCTCCTGTATTCGGCGTTCACATACTACACCGGGTTCAAGGTGAATTCCGGCGAGTACAAGGTGATGGGTCTTGCCCCCTACGGCGAAGCGAGGTACGTGGACCTCATTTACAAGAATCTCATAGACCTGCGCGAAGATGGTTCGTTCTCCTTGAACCAGAAGTACTTCAACTACCTGGCTGGCCTGACGATGACGAGTGCGGCATTCAGTGACTTGTTCGAAGGTCCTCCGCGCGAACCAGAGAGCAAGCTCACGCAGAAGGAGATGGACCTTGCCCGCTCAATTCAGGTTGTTTGTGAGGAGGTGATGTTGCGGATGGCCCGGACTGCTCACCGGGAAACCGGGTTGCCGGCCCTCTGCCTGGCCGGCGGCGTCGCGCTCAACTGTGTCGGCAACGGCAGACTCCTTCGCGAAGGGCCATTCAAACATCTTTGGATTCAGCCGGCAGCTGGAGATGCCGGCGGCGCCCTCGGCGTCGCGCAGCTCATTTGGCACCGTAACATGGGGAAACCCAGGAGAAGACGCGCGGGCGGCGACGACATGAAGGGAGCCTACCTCGGACCGGACTTTTCCGACTCCGAGATCAAAACGTTTCTGGACTCAGTTGGGGCGGTGTACGAGCGCCTGGATCGGTACACCCTCCTGAACCGCACTGCAGGGGAATTGGCTGCCGGGAAGATCGTCGGTTGGTTCAACGGACGCATGGAGTTTGGCCCGCGCGCCTTGGGGTCTCGCAGCATTCTCGGCGACCCCCGTAGCCCGCAGATGCAGGCTCAGATGAACCTCAAAATCAAGTTTCGGGAGGGGTTCCGACCGTTCGCGCCGAGTGTTCTAGAAGATCGCGCGTCAGAGTACTTCGAGCTCTCCTGTGAGTCACCTTACATGCTCCTCGTTGCCCAGGTGAAAGAGGAACGGCAGATCCCGCCAGCACCAGGAGACAGAGTGTTGTGGGGCATCGATCAGCTGAACGTCGTGCGGTCCGACATACCGGCAGTCACACACATCGACTACTCCGCGCGAGTCCAGACCGTCGCTCGCAAGACGAACGAGGACTATTACGACCTGATTAAGGAGTTTGAGCGCCAGACGGGATGCCCGCTGCTCATCAACACTTCCTTTAATGTGCGAGGCGAACCGATCGTCTGCAGCCCCGCTGATGCGTTCCAGTGCTTTATGCGAACGCACATCGACGACTTGGTCCTAGGGCCTTTCTTGCTTACAAAGACCGATCAACCAGAGTGGAAAGAGGGACGCGCCGAATGGCAGACCGAGTTTCAGCTCGATTGAGGGTTCGAGAGGCGCGACAATTCGGACTTGCGGTCGGGTCAGCGTGCGTTGTCTTGGGTGCACTGACGTGGTGGCGGGGACGACTGTTGTTTCCACTGTTGTGTGGAACATTCGGAGTCACGTTAGTCCTGTTTGGACTTCTGGCGCCCGCAGTTCTTGTGCCGGTGCGGCGGGTATGGGTGGGGGCAGCGGCCGGGATATCCAAGGTCACGACACCGATATTCATGGGGGTCGTATATCTCGCTATTCTCACACCCTTCGGAATGATCCGACGCCTATCCGGTCACAGTCCAATGACGCGGCAGCCGCAACGCGGCAGTCTCTGGATTGCTCGGGACCTGCGCGCCAGGAAGTCCGAGGACATGGAACACCAATTCTGAGAGGAGCGGCAATGTCAAGATCGAGTATCTGGCGCGAATTGTGGGCGTTCATGCGTGTCCGGAAGAAGTTCTGGCTGGCACCGATCATCATCGTGATGGTGCTGGTGGGCGGGCTCTTGGTGTTCGCACAGGGATCGGTCTTGGCCCCGTTCATCTACACAATCTTCTGAGCACCGTTGATGAATGTGCGGGAGAGCCGTTCTTCCATTGTGCGCAACCGGATCGTGACAATGTGTCGAGGAATGTGATGCCGTCAGCAACAAGGCCAAACTCGGTAGTCACGATCGTGCGGCAATTTGCGGAAGGCTACCGCGTGCCATTTTATGAGGCCCTGCGCGCTGAGCTGGGGCGATGCGGCGTAACGCTTCAGGTGATCTATGGCGAAGCGGATGTCGAGGAAGTGCGACGGGGCTTGGGCGGTGATATTGCATGGGGCCGTAGAATTCGTAACCGCTGGATCACCGTTGGACCGCTCAAGCTCAGGTGGCAACCTTGTTCCGGGTTCCTTCATGACAGCGACCTTATCATCGTGGAACAAGCGAGCAAATTGCCCCTGAACTACCTGTTGCTGGCTCGGCAAGCATTTGGCGGGGCCAAAGTCGCGTTTTGGGGACACGGCCGGAACTTCCAGGAACATATGGCGAATCGCCTTGGCGAGGCAGTGAAACGTCTCATCTCCCGGTGGTCACACTGGTGGTTTGCATACACCGAACTCAGTGCCGCGGCGGTGCAGAGTCTCCCCTATCCATCCGATAGGATCACTGTGGTTCAGAATGCAATCGATACTGCGGCACTGTCCGACCGGAAGCTACGCACCACCGAAGCTGAGTTGTCGGAACTTCGCCGTCACTGGTCAATTGAAAGCACCAATGTTGCCGTGTATGCTGGTTCATTGTACGCTGAGAAGAGGATCTGCTTCTTATTGGAAGCAGCGGTTGCCCTTCGCCGACGCTTACCTGACTTCGAATTGATCGTCATCGGGGCTGGACCTGATCAGGCGCTAGTCGAAGAAGCCACACGACAAAATTCGTGGATCCACTATGTCGGTCCCCGCTTCGGGGCCGAAAAGGTACCGTATTTCAGCCTCGCGCGGGCCATGCTTCTTCCTGGGGCTGTCGGGCTCGCGGTACTAGATTCGTTCGCTCTAGAGGTTCCACTCGTGACCCTCGATCTCGCCGATCATGGGCCTGAACTGGCTTATCTCCGTCATGGAGAGAACGGGCTCCAGCTTCCCGCCGCCACAGATGCCGAGGGATACGCTGCCGCGGTCTCGCTCGTGATGGCGGAGGGACCATTGCGGGACCGGCTCCTGGCTGGATGCCGGCGCTCCGCCGAGATCTACACTCTTCCTGCTATGGTCTCACGGTTTGCCCAAGGAGTCCTGCAGGCGCTGGGAGCGAGCCCGCCATGGAAGCATGGAGGTGAAGACGAACTCCTTGTCCCGGCTTCAAGCCTGTTCGAGGCGGCCGAGAGTATGGCCATGGACCGTGCGGCCCAACGTCATGTCGGCAATCGGTGAGAGAGTGCGGTGTGTGACTCGTGAGTTGTACCAGCGCGAGTCATCGCCGGCTTCTCCTTGCCGTGACCACACGTACTCTCTCATCCCATGTTGACTGACGCGGTGACCTCGACGGCGCGAGTCGGACCCGACGTGTTGACGATCGGTGATCCGAATGTCAGTGCTTGCTAGCGACAACGAAACCTCAACTGGGCGTGGCTTTGGTCAGCGCGCAATCACTGCGGGACAGTGGCGCATCGCGTCCGCGGCTCTGAAGATCACGCTTCAGTTCCCGGTTGGAGTACTCCTTGCACGGCTCCTCCTGCCAGCTGACTTCGGTCTCGCGGCGCTGTCGCTCGTCGTCACCGGTTTTGTGACTTTGGCGTCGGACCTTGGCCTTGGTTCAGCGATCATTCAGCAGCGGGCGCTCACTGAGCGACACCTTCGCGTCGCTCTGACTGCGTCCTTCTTTCTTGGTGTTTCGATCGCCGGCCTAGTCGTCCTGATGGCGCCGCTGATTGGGCGTGCTGCAGACAATCCCGATCTCGTCCCAATATTGCGCGTGCAATCCATCTTCCTCGTCACCGCTGGATGCGGCGCCGTGGCTGGAGCGATGCTTCAGCGCCAACTTGATTTCCGCCGACTTTTCTTTATCGACGTCACAAGTTACACGGTGGGCTATGCGCTGGTTGCGATCGCCGGCGCTCTCTCAGGTCTGGGGGTGTGGAGCCTGATTCTGGGAATTCTCGCCCAAGGGGCCCTCACATGCCTTTTGAGTATTCACGCGGCAAATGCACCCCTCCGGCCTCTCTTGGCGAGGCGCGAATTGGGTCAGTTGCTGGGATTCGGCATCGGTGTAAGTATGAACGATTTTGTGAGCTATATCGGCCAGAACGGTGACAACTTTTTCGTCGGCCGATTGCTGGGGCCATCCGGACTAGGGTACTATTCGCGGGCATTCAACCTGATGATGATGCCCATCAACTATGTGACGAGTGCGTTCTTTAGTATCCTTGTACCGACGTTTGCTGGAATGCAGGACGAGCGACGACGGATGGGGAGAGGTTTCCTCTTGAGCGTTCAACTTACGGCCATTATCGTCGTTCCTGTGGCGGCGGCAATGATCATTGCCGCACCTCATCTGATCCTCGGTCTGTATGGGGATCGATGGGAGGGGGCGATCCGGCCACTTCAGGTTCTTTGCACGGTCGCACTACCGAGAGCGGTACTTCCTCTTCTGGGCACGGTGAATCGCGCCTGCAACCGTGTCGTCACTGAACTGTGGTTTCAGTGCGGCTTCGCAGGCGCGGTGGTTGGAGGAACGATCGCCGGTTCTCGCCATGGCATTATTGGAGTTGCGGTTGCGGTGTCGCTTGCCATCACCCTGTTCTACATCGCCCTGTCCTCCTTGGCGCTACGCCTTACCAAGTTGACTTGGCGCGCATTCATCGTGGCGCAGATGCCTGGCATGCTGGTAGGCTTGGTCTTGGCCGTCATCGCGGTGGCACTTCGCATAACGCTTGAACGTGCGGAATGGTCTCACGTTTCTGTGCTGGCTGCCCTGGTGCTTGCGGGTGCCATGTCCATTCCGTTGGGAGTCTACCTCTTGCCGGCTCGCCTTCGGCCAACTGAGCTCTTTTCACGCCTCACGCCGTCACTGAAACGGCTCCCGGCCCCACTTCGTGTGTGCGCAATGTTCGTCCTCCGAACAGCTCGCTAACAGGGAGCCAAGTCGATGCCGCGGATGTTACGCAACCTGGCGGCACACCTGATCCGGCCGTTGCCGCTCACCGCTCTTGAACGGCTGATTCCGAGGGATCCGATTGGGTTCTGTTACCATGCGGTGTGCGACCGTCAATTGCCTCACACTCGGCATTTGTCCACATTCAAGTCGCCGGAACAGTTCGAGTGCGATCTCGAATTTCTGGCGGAGAACTATACGCTGGTATCGTACGGAGACTTACACAAGGGCCAGCCGTTTGTGCAGGGCAGGCGACCCGCTGCCGTCGTGACGTTCGATGACGGTCTTTGTGAGTGTTACAACGTTGTGGCACCACTGCTTGCTAAGCATGGTATTCCGGCGATCTTCTTCGTCACAACCGACTTTCTTGATAACCTGCGGCTGTGCTACAAGCACAAGGTCTCTCTGTGCATCGACGAGTATGGACGGCGCTCTCGAGTCGACCAGGCGTCTGCGCGAAAAGAGCTCGCCGATATCTTGAATGCCCCTATCCGCCGGACGTCCGATCTCATCTCGAGTCTCCATCAAATGGAGGCGAGGGCGGAGAGCGATCTTGATACGTTCTGTGCTCATCTTGGCATCGATCCAGATGCATTTCTGAGGACCGCCAGACCTTATCTCTCGAGCGCAGAGGTCTTGTCTCTCGTGGCGGATGGTTTCACGATCGGGGCGCATAGCCGATCGCATGTGCTGCTTGCTTCGATGACACCATCAGAGGCAGAAGCTGACATTGTCGAGTCGTGCGCGTGGATAGCCAAGCTGGTCGGTAGTGCGTCCGTGCCGTATGCCTTCCCGTTTAGTGGGCGCGGCATGAGTAGAGCTCTACTGAGGTACATCCGAGAGCATCATCATCATGTCGGGCTCTTCTTCGACACGCAGGGGATCGCCAAGGACAGCAGCGACGTGATCAATCGGATTAGCGTAGACGAGCCGCGATCGAACCGCGTTGTTGACCTGTCGTTGGCCGTACGGCGCGCGTACGCCACTGAGATGAAACGTGTTCTAGTGGGGCCCCGGACACAGGAAACACGCGGAGGAACAGTGTGAGTACGGCTCTACCCTTGGGCGACGCAAAAACGGCGATGGGAATGCTGAACGTTGCGGTATGCATCGCGACATACCAGCGCCCGACCGGGCTTGCACGTCTCGTCCAGGGCCTGCAGCTCCTGGACGTGGAGTGCGGTGACGCACTCTCGCCCGAGATCATCATCGTGGACAACGACCCTGCCGGATCGGCCGGCTCGCTCTGCGCGCAGTTGGCCCGAGAAGGTCGGTGGCAGATCACGTACATTCGCGAGCCACGCAAGGGCACTCCGTTCGCTCGCAATGCGGTAGTGCGCTGCGCCCTTGAGCGCGGCGCGGATCTTCTCGCGTTCATCGACGACGACGAGGCACCGGACGCAACGTGGCTTCGAGAGTTGGTGCTCACGATGGCTCACCATGCCGCTGACATCGTGGCAGGTCCCGTCTTGCCAGAATTCGAACCCGACGTACCTCGTTGGATTCTTAAGGGTGGATTCTTCGAGCTTCCAAGGCGTCCAACTGGGACGCAGCTCGACCGGGCCTTCACCAACAACGTTCTTGTTCGAGCAGAGGTGTTTTCTCGCGTCGGGCGCCTATTCGACGAAAGGTTCCTTCTCGGTGTGGGCGAAGACACTGATTTCTTTCTCCGTGCGGTTCGGGCTGGCTGTAAGATTGTGTGGGCCAACGATGCCATAGTCCACGAGTGGATTCCAGCGAGTCGGACGCGAGTTATGTGGCTTCTGAGGAGATCGTACACGATTGGCATCTACTGGGGACAGCTGCGAATCGCTCGAGATCTGCACCGCCGGCTGGCCTTGCGAAACCTCGTCAAGGGTATGCTATGGTGTCCCGTGTCAGTGTTCCAAGGGCGTCACGTGGCGGTCAGGGCTCTCCAGCTCATCGCAACGGGTGTGGGCTATCTGTCGACGCGAGCAGGGTCCTGGATGAACGAACACCGAGACGCAGATGCCAACGGCCTTCGGGGTGGGTGAAGATGCCACGCGCGGGTTCATGTACACTCCGGTGATCCTGCCTCGTCAGAGGATACTCTCGGCATTCGTTCCTTTCGTCGAGATGTGTGGAGTGGTTGTTGTGTTGTTGCTCCTTACTCAGGGCATTCTACCGTTACTCCTTCACGGTAGTGCTGATGTGGAGCACCCTGAATCGGGGATGCCGCTTGAGAGGATTGCCTACTGGTGCTACTACGCCTTCACGATGGTATTGGTCGTGTTGCGGCCACGGGACTTTGTCAGATGCGCCGCCAAGGCTCCATTCCCTGCCGGTATGGTGCTGTTGGCCTTACTGTCAGCTTCGTGGTCATTAGATCCAAACGAAACTCTGCGCCGAGCATTCGCCTTGGGGATGGCGACGGCGTTTGGCCTCTGTGTGGCTTCGCGATTCCGGTCACACGACCTGTTGCGCCTAGTAGCCTGTGTACTTGGAATATGTGCACTGTTGAGCGTCGCGTTTGGCCTCCTGCTTCCATCGTATGGCATCGCTTCCGGAGTCTTCAGCGGGGATTGGGAGGGAGTCTTCACCCACAAGAACACACTCGGCGCGATGATGTTGATCGCAGTGGTGACCTTCCGGTCAGTCCCGAACGTGTCTCGACGATCCCAGCTGGTAGGATGGATCGGTGTTGGTGTCGCGGCCATTCTCGTTGTCCTCTCTAGGTCGATGACGGCGTTGGTTGTCCTTGGAGCTGTGGGCCTAGTGATGCCTTTGTTGAGACGCTTCCGGCAAGGGCGACTAATGTCTGCTCTTGTACTGCTCGCGGTCAGTGTTCTGTGCGCTACCGTGATCTTCATGAGCGTGGACCGTGGCGTTACACTCAGGATGATGGGAAGGGATGCCACCCTCACCGGCCGCACTGGGATCTGGTCAGCGGTCGTGGACCGTATCATCGAGCGGCCACTCCTTGGTTACGGGTATGGAGCGTTCTGGCGACAGATTGGAGGGCCAGGCGAGAGAGTTCGTCAGGTGGTGCAATGGCCCACTCCAGACGCACACAATAGTTACCTCGACTTCGGCGCTGACTTGGGACTCGTCGGAGTATTGGCGTTGATCGGCGTTCTGGCCCACGCAGGCCAACGCGTGTGGAGGCATTGGCGCCCGGCTTTAGGAACGACGGGCGATTGGTTCCTCGCATTCGTCATCGTCATTGTATTGATTGATTTTACGGTGAGCTTTCTCTATGGGAGCTTCTTCGCCTGGGCGATGTTGGTGACGATGACGGCCGCTACACCCGACGGGGGGCCGAGTCCATCAACTAGTGTCGCGTTTCTGAAGTCATGTTAACGTCGCACGGCTTTCTTGATGATGTCGGCCGGCTCCCTTGTCCAGACGAACGGCGTGGGGTCGTCGTTCCAGTGTGCAAGGTAGTGCTCGATGTGTCGCACCAAAGCGCGGACCGAGCGGAACGACACGCGGCGCACGGGCTTTCTGGTGAGGATGCCGAACCAGGCTTCAATCATGTTGAGCCACGACGCGCCGGTGGGCGTGAAATGAAAGTGAACGCGCGGGTGGCGGGCGAGCCACGCCTTCACGGCGGGGGTCGAGTGCGTCAAGGAGTTGTCGAGGATCACGTGCAGCTCGCGGCTGCGATAGTCTCGCGCGAGCCGCTTGAGGAAGCGCAGGAGATCCGCGCCCGTGTGACGCGCCGAGCTCACCCCGGTTACGCGCCCCGAGCCAACCTCAAACGCGGCGTACAAGCTAGTGAGCCCGTGCCGGTGATAGTCGTGCGTTTGGCGCGCCGGGAGGTGCGGACGCAATGGGAGCAGGGGCTGCGTGCGCTCCAGCGCCTGGATCTGCGTCTTCTCGTCGACGCTGAGCACTACCGCATTAATCGGCGGGTCGAGGTAGAGACCCGCGACGTCGTGGATCTTTGCCTCCACGTCGGGATCGGTCGTGAACTTGAAGGTTTGCGTTCGATGGGGTTGCAGAGCGTGCGCGTGCCAGAGGCGATGCACGGTCGTCGCGGACACGTCGACGCGCGCGGCCATCTCGCGCGTGCTCCATTGACTGAGGCCTTTGGGCGGCGCCTTCAAGGTCAACGCGAGGATGCGCGCGCGTTTGGCATCGGTCAACTCCGGCGGACGCCCCGAGCGCGGCCGGTCGGCCAACCCTGCCACGCCCTCATCGGCGAACCGCGCGCGAATCCGGCTGATCTGGACCGGCGTGAACCCGACGCGGGTCGCGATCTCGGTGCCCGCGACGCCGCCGCCCATCAGCAACACGGCGCGGGCCCGTCGACTCAAGCCAGCGGACGTCGTCGACGCGCGGACCAAGCGCTCGAGCGTCTCGCGCGCCTCGGCCGATATCGTGATGTCGCGGACATGATTGGCCATCGTGCGCTCCACCGCAGAGGTAGCGCACAATATATTATCATGACTTACGCAACGCTACACGAGTGCGCTGAAGGAGCCCGTAAGCGTCGTGAATCGCGGGCTGGCTACACATTTAGTTCGCAGAATGACGCGCGCAAATTGCGCGAAGCCGTCGAGCGTTTGGCCTCTGGCCCGTCCCGGCTACTTATCGCTCAACCCGGGCCAGTCCAAGCAGATGCTCGCTCACCCTGTCCAGAACGCGCATGCTCTAGTCCACTCGTAGTTCAGGATGGAGGAGTGCCCCTGCCGACTCGCGGCAGTGTATGACCGACCGCTGCTTCCTCATCGCAAGCGGAGCACTTCGCATCAAGTGAAAGGCCACGCCACTGATCCTACGACGCTTCTAGAGCGCTTTCGCGGGAATCGCGTGTTCGGATCTCTGGACGGATTGCGAAGTGCGAGCATCATCGCGGTCATCTGGGACCACACCCATAGAGACACGCTGGATTGGCTCCCAGGTGCTAGTCGCGGCTTTCTTGGCGTGGACTTGTTCTTTGTCATCAGCGGATTCCTAATAGTAACTCTGATCCTGCGAGAGCGAGCGGCCACAGGGACCACTTCGTTGCGAAATTTCTACGGTCGGCGAGTGCTGCGGATTTTTCCGGCATACTACGCGCTGCTCGCAGCGCTCTCGATCTTCTTTCTCGTGTTCAAGTTTCCGGTATTGGCGCGTCCCTTCTTCGCGGAACTTCCATACGACGCCAGCTATACATCCAACCTTATCGCCGGCTCATCGATTATGGGAATCTCGTGGTCGCTTGCTACGGAGGAACAGTTCTATCTGCTCTGGCCTCCCGTCGAGAAGTTCCTCGGCCGCCTCGTTCTTCCGTTACTGGGCGTCATAGTCATCGCCAATCAGCTTATCAATTTTCGCCTTGCCGATCCATGGTTGCAGCGACGCTTCGGGGTCAGTCATGACGACCTGTTCATTCTGCAGGCAACGTTCACCCCGATCTGCTTAGGGGTCGGACTCGCCCATCTATTGAATTCGGATCGGGGCTTCGCGATAGCGTACCGATTCCTCGGCTCTCGGGAAGCATCGTTATACTGCCTCCTGCTCTTGTTGGCTATCGGTAATTCACCGGCAGCGGACATTTCGGGCTGGCAGCGACTTGCTGTGCAGCTGTCGATGGTCGCCCTCGTAGGCGGGTGTGTGCTCCGGGAGGACCATAGACTCCAGAAGGTCCTCACGTGGAGCCCAATCAAACGACTGGGAGTTATCAGCTATGGGGTCTATTTGTATCACTTGAGCGCCCGTCATCTTGTCCACAGACTATTGCTTCACTTCGGGAAAGAATCACCTAGTGTCGAGTTCTTGCTGTGTGTAACCCTGACGATCTGCATCTCGGAACTCAGCTTCCGATTCTTCGAACAACCAGTACTATCCCTTAAACGCTATCTTCGCTGACGACTCAAGCCAGCGGGCGTCGTCGACGCGCGGACGAAGCGCTCGAGGGTGTCGCGCGCCTCGGACGATATCGTGATGTCGCGGACATGATTGGCCATCGTCCGCTCCACCGCAAAGGTAGCGCACAATATGTTATCATGCCTTACGCAACGCTACACTAGCGGCGCGAGGGACAAGCGACTCTCTCCAGCACATTCGGCGGTGGCATGACCTTGGAGGACGGGCTCGATGTCAAATCAGAACTCCGTGATGGTGCAGGCAAGCCAGCGGAACCTCCGCTGCCACGCATCAGCATCTGCATTTGCACCTACCGCCGCCCGACACAGCTGGCGGCGCTAATCGAGCGGCTCGGGGTACAGCAGGGACCGACCGCAATCTCCGAGTTGATTGTCGTCGACAATGATGCTGTTGCATCTGCAAGGCCGGTGATCGAAGCCGCACGCCCCCCGTTTCCATTGCTATACGATGTGCAGCCGATAAAGAACATCGCGCTTACGCGCAACCGCAGCGTCGCGCTTGCACACGGCGAGTGGATCGGCTTTCTCGACGATGATGAGCTGCCCCAGATGGATTGGCTTTCTAAACTACACGCTGCCGCGGTGCGCTTCGGCGCCGATGGCGTGATGGGCCCGGTGTTGCCAGTAGTGCCGGTTACAGCGCCAGCTTGGATTCGACACGGCGCTTTCTTCGCGCGCGCGCGTCACTCGACCGGTACACCGGTGCCGCGCAACGAATTGCGTATCGGCAACGCGCTGCTCGCATCTTCATTGTTCCATCGCCTCGATGGTCCCTTCGATCCAGCATTCGGCCTCACTGGCGGGGAGGACAGCGTTCTATTGAAACGGCTGGCGCATGCGGGTGCGCTATTCGTCTGGTGCGATGAGGCCACGGTGACGGAGGAGGTGGGACCGGAGCGTCTGTGCCTTGGATGGCTTCTGCGCCGCGCTTACCGAGGTGGTCAGGGTTGGGCGCGCCAAGAACAAGCGAGCGGCTATAACTCAATGGGCGCGTTCGGGGTGGTGCGCTTTGTCGGGTACGCCGTTGCCGCGCTAGTAGTCGGGCTTACACTCACCGTGGTGTCAATACCGCGCGGCCGTACACACTGGGCTGGTTGGCTGTGCAAGACGTCCAAGCAGGTCGGCAAGCTAGCTGCGCTAGCGGGACATCGCTTTGAGGAATATCGCTGATGAATCTCGTGAATCGTGGCGTGCAGCGCTACAACCCTTCGAGGTCTGACTCCACGCGCGGAAGATGGCTATTGTGGTGCGTCCACGATCCTGGACCTCCGCATGCGGTCATAGACGACTTCAGCCATGATTCTGTTGCCCTCGGCATTGGGGTGAGCGCCAAGATTGCCGTTGACGTAGAAGTCCTTCACGCTGCGCGTGCCCATTCGCAAGAGCAGATCATCTCCAACGTGCCAATAAGGTAGTTGCCTCGCACCTAGGGTATCCAAGAGCGATTGGTAGACCCAGCGCCCGGTCTTCTGGTGATAGACGAGGTCGGTGGCCTTCGGAATCACCAGAACGTATGGGATGCGCCCTTGAGCGCGAGCTTCACTGACGAAGCGATCCATGATCCCTATTGTGATCTCGAAGGCGTGAGATGGGTGTTGAGGCTGGTAGAACACCGTATATCCGCCAGGTTCCCCGCGCAGGGCGCTAGCGATACTGTAGTTCCGTAGCAATACTTTGCCGAGTGTCCATGTGTAAGGGAAGTTGAAGGCTTGCACCCCCGCCATTCCGCCTGGAGCAAAAACCTCATCTTTCAGGTAACGCTCAGGATGCTCAATGACCGAGTGGAATTGCCCCTCGGTAAGGGTGGGGAGTGGTATGAGTCGGATCTCGCCTTGATCGTCTAGGACGAATCGTGGACTGAATCTGGCAGGATTATCCGGAAAGAGGAGCGTGCGAAACTGGTTTACGTTGCGCTTGATGTTCTCGGACAGAAAGCCAAGCACAACAATGCGGGCGGCGTCGCGACTATTCTGCTGATACCTTAGATACGCTTGCGCCGTCGAGTAACTACCGATGCCGAAGTTGTTTATTCTCCTACCGACCTTTCGTGCAAGGAGATTCGGCCAAGCCGATTCGTCATCGACCTCATTCGAGTAGACGAACGAGTCGCCGTAAACGGACATTAGCGGTTCGGTCGATGGATCAGGAAAGGCCGGTTCGTTCCGAGCGCCGGTTGCGTCGAGATCTGAGCCGTACCGTGCGTGCGTCGGCCAACCTAGGATCGAGTCCCGATTCGCCATGTAGCCGGCATAATTGACGTCCTCGGGCTTGTACAGGACTCCTACGCCCTTTAGTCGTAAGCAAACAACATACGAACCTGCCTCGATGCAGAGGAGGGGGACCAGGGTCATGATCGCCCGAAACCACCACCTTGGCCGTGCGGAGGGTTCACGATCTTCCTTCCGGGGGGGCGTTGGATCTTCCTTCGTTCTGAACAAGTTCATTTGTCGTACCCTCCACGGCTCACGGCGTCGTAAACCGCACGCGCGATCACGCGATACCCGGCCGGGAGCGGATGACCATCAGAACCCTTCGGGTATATCTGGACATGTTGACGAATACTCTTTTCCATATCCCCAACTACATCGACATACGCGATCTGTCTTGTCACGAAGAACTGAGCCACCGCTTCCTTGTCTTGCTTTTCCGCGTAGCACAGTCTGAGGAACGTCTCTGACAGCTGCACGCCGGTGTTCTGTAGGTAACTGCAGTAGGCGCCCTCCTTGGTGGGTATCAGAACTACCAGAAGTTTGATGCCTTTTGAGTGCGCATCGCTCGCCAAAGACCCGTAGGCTCGTCTCGTGATTCGCAATCCTTCTTGCACGATTGGGAGATGCTGATCCAACACAGAAAGCCTTAATTGAGGAGTGAAGATGGTGCGAATTGAGTGGTTTGACGGATCCACCCATGCCATCTGAACATCTGGTGGGACGTGGGATGCCATTCGATCCTGCTCCCAGGCGGCGAGCTGTGGCAACAGAGTTCCCCGGAGAATGGAATACAGGACGCTGTGCCTAGAGAGCCAGTCCCGGACCGGAGCAAAGCGCCTCTTTGGTTCCACATATTCAGATCTCTGATAGAAGTCTTGGTCGCTCGGACGGGGTGAACCTGCATCGCGCCAACCGTACCAGTAAGGTCTTTGATGGGCGGCAGCATAGGCGTCAGCTAAATCGTTCCCCAGATAGAACCCTATGATCAATAGGCGGGGTCGAAGCGCCTTCGCCTCGTGCTCAGCGAGGTAGAGATACTCCAGGGGGCCATAGCCGCCGAGCGCCATATTGTAGACTGGTTCCCGAAGGAGAACGCTGAGCTGAAAAGGCCAACTGCCGTCTCGGGTAGCGCCAACACCGTAAGTCTGTGAATCTCCGATACCTACAATATCGGCGCGTTGGGGCACCACTAGGTTGCGAAAACCAATGGCGTCGTGTCCCGTCGTGTGCGGCTTGATTCGATGGCCAAGAACCGGATCGTCGACCAGTGTTGCAAGTAGAACATCCCCAGGGTTCAGCGTCAGTCTGGCGACCAGTTCGCCGAACAGCAATGCAACAGCCGTCGAAACGAGGAGCAACCCAACCGTAAGGGATTTCGTGAACAGGAACCGGACTTTCCCATCTCGACTCAATGTGAATGCCTCCCGGTCAAGTAGAGCACAGACATGAGCACCTGATGGCATCCGGCGAATGCACAGCCAACCGTCAAGGCGGTCAATTGACCATGCCGTCCGCTAGGTCGCGCGCAGCGGCACGTATCCGATGGATGTTCTTGCGCCTTACTGAAGAGCTGCGTATCGATAGACGCTCAGGAGCTGGTCCACAGACTTGTTCCAGCTCAACTCTGCATTCAGCCGTTGCCTTCCGCTCTCTCCCATTACCGCTCTTGCGGATTCATCGTCGAGTAGCTCGATGATGGAATCACCAAGGTCTTCGGCCGAATTCTCCATGACATAGCGAGCGGCGTCACCGGCCGAAACGCGCCCTTCTCGGGTACCGAACATGACCTGTGCCTTACCGAACGCCATGTACTCCAAGGTCTTGTTCATCGTGCAGTGGTCATTGAAGTCATTGATCGGATCACATGCGACACCCAGATCCATCGTCTGGAGCGCAGAGAAAAGGAACTCGTTCGACACACGCCCGGGCATCTCGACACATTCCTGCACGCCGAGTGCATCCCGCTGCTTCAGGAGGGCCTCGTACTGTGGGCCAGATCCCATGACCAAGAACTGCACGTCATTGCGTCCTCGCCGTTGGACTATATGGTGTGCCGCGCGAAGGAGATAGTCCACGCCGTCAGCGGCACCCATGACACCAATGTAACCAACCAAATGCTGCCTACCGTTCTTCAGTTGCGGATCCGGCGGCACGGCTGTGTCTAGTCTGTCCGGTGCGGTCCTAACCACGAAGACCTCGGCGTCCTTCTTGTTGCCTCGCCGCTTCACGATCGCCAGTACGCTTTGGTTCGTCGCGATCACGGCATCGGCCAGCCAGAGTGTGCAGCGTTCCGCGAGCCGAACACACCAATACAGCAGGCCGCGCTTCCCAAACTTCACTTCGAACATCTCCGGCCAGAGATCATGCACGTCGTAGATTACACGCACCCCCGCCAGGATCTTATAGGGAATTGCGACGAGAAACAGTAGGTCGGGAGGGTTGCATAGATGGATGACATCGAACTTCTGTCGCCGCCAGGCGGTGAACGCGCAACGAGTCTCCCCCCACAGTGCTGAGGCATACTCGCCGATGAATCCTGCGGCGCTGCGCGCCTCAATCAGGATCCAATGGCGGTAGATCGTGATGCCATCTAGGACCTCAAAGGGAGTCGTGTAACCGCGCATCCTGGGACAGATCACAGTCACGGCATGGCCTGCGTCCCGAAGCGCACAGGCCTCCTGCCAGACCCTGCGGTCCAGTGGAACCGGCAGGTTTTCGACGATGATAAGTACCCGGAGTCCCGAACGTTCGCCGTTTCTGTTCACCAACAGTCCCCCATTGCGTCCTCGTGCCTTCCTGCGTCATTCCGGCCGCTCACCCCTATCCTGCTCCGATGGATTCACTCGGATAAGTTCCTTGGTGGTTGCCCTAAGAGAGCGTTTCGCAACTGATATTGGAGTCGTCCATGAGGTATGAAACCCCTCGTGAGCGACGGGCTGTGGGCGAA
>OCZT010002252.1_pt1 | contig 20016 bp, 12 predicted proteins | sample 1539031 | NCBI WGS metagenome assembly OCZT01 (sample SAMEA3539308, study PRJEB22396) | soil metagenome | biome: tundra; feature: field; material: soil | place: USA | collected 2010-05 | depth 0.15 m | reverse complement strand
GCCGTGTTGATCGCGGCCGGGCGCGCCGACTCACCGGGCATCGGGCTGAAGAGGCCGGGAGCGCCGATGCGACGGCGATGCCGCTCGCGCATCTCGACGCGCTTCTGCTTGTTCCAGATCGCCTGGACGTCGTCGATGCGCTCGCCGACCGCGTCCATGAACAGCCGGTCGCGCGGCTGGCGGAAGACGTCGTGCCAGTCGTAGCCGTCGCTCCAGAGCTTGGCGTACTTATACGCGATGTACACCGCCCACATCGCCCACAGCCCCATGTAGTTCGAGCCGCCGCCCGTGAAAATCGCGAGCACCGTGACGGTGACGCCGACGACGATGAACGGCGCGAGCTTCTTTCTGTACAGGGCGACCACGGGGTCGTTCCAGCGCGCGAGGTCCTCTCGCGTCGGCACGTAGGTGCCGGTCTGGTCAGGCGCCATGCCTCCCGAGTAAGCCGGTTGCGCCGCGCTCGGCGTCTGGGCGCGGATGGCGGGGAGCTGCGGCACGTCGCCGGAGTCGAGCGCGGCGACCAGCGCCCTTGCGCTCGGGAACCGGTCCTCCGGACTCTTTTCGAGACAGAGCATGACGGCGCGCGCGAGGTCGGGCGGCACGTCGAGGCACCGCTCATCGATCGGAACGGGACGCTCCGACAGGTGCTTGACGAGCAGCGCCGGCGTATTCGACGCGTTGAACGGCAGGTCGCCGCTGAGCATCTGGTACGCGACGACGCCGAGCGAATAGAGGTCGCTCCGCCCGTCGAGGTCGCGGTCGCCGGCGGACTGCTCGGGACTCATGAAGGCGGGCGTGCCGATGGCGATGCCCGTCGCGGTGAGCCGTGCATTGCCGTCGCTGATCGCGCGCGCGATGCCGAAGTCAGTCACCATCGGCCGGCCGCTTTGCCGGTCGAGCAGGATGTTGTCGGGCTTGATGTCGCGATGCACGACGCCGCGCTCGTGCGCATATGCCAGTGCGTCGGCGACGTCGCGCATGATGCGGCGCGTCTCGATCGCGTCGAGGGCGCCGTGCTCCTGGATCCGCTGTGCAAGGTTGGCGCCGTCCACGAACGCCATCACGAAGTAGACGAGCCCGTCCTTCTCGTCGACGCTGTAGATCGGGACGATCGAGGGATGGGAGAGTTGCGCCGCGGTCTCCGCCTCGCGGAGAAAGCGCGAGCGGATCTCGGAGCGGAACGCGAGCTCCGGCGGCAGCAGCTTGATGGCGACCGGCCGCTTGAGCCGCTTGTCGCGAGCGAGGTACACAATGCCCATTCCGCCGCGCCCGATCTCACGGTCGAGCTCGTACGTCGCCGCGAGCACACGCTCGACGTGCGAGCTCAGCTCGGCGTCCGACTGCGTGATTTTCGGTTCGTCCACTGGACCGGGAATGGGGGTCTGCGAGAGGGAGAGCATAGCACCCTGCGGTGGAGCAATACAAGTCGCCTGCTAACTACCGGAGATGTCAGTCCTTACGTCACCCGGGCAGGGGAAAGTTGCAATCCCCGCCTTTCTGTCGTAACTCAGTGTGGAACGCCTCTTGCGGGTGCTTGGGATGGGACAATCCCACCAGGGAGTGGCTAAGTGGAACGAGCGGCCGCACTTCCGCCCGCAACGGAACGCAGGAGCAAGGGTTCGAAATGAGCACACGACAGACACTTCCCGTTCTCCCACTGCGGGGGACGGTCATTTTCCCCGGACTGACGGCCCCCATCGCGGCGGGCCGCCCCGGCACATTGCGCGCGATCGAGGCCGCCCTGAAAGGCGACCGTCTGGTCTTCGCCGTCGCGCAGCGCGACAACGCCGACGAGCCGAGCGCCGAGATCCTCTATGCGATGGGCGTCATCGCCCGAATCGGCCAGGTGCAGCGCGGCCTCGGCGGCGTGCAGCTGCTGCTGCAAGGTGAGCAGCGCGCGACGTCCCTGCAGTACACGCAGGGTGACGGCTATCTCTCCGCGGTGGTGATGAACACCGAAGAGATGCTGCCGCTGAACGAGAAAGATCCGGCTTTCGAGGCGCTGCACAAGGAGATCCGTGAGCGGGCCGCGGAGCTCGGCGAGCGGCGCGGCCTGCCCGAGGAGGTCGTGCACCAGGTGCTCGATCAGGTGACCGAGCCAGGCAAGTTCGCCGACCTCGTCGCCGGCTACATCGAGCTGACGGTGCCGGAGAAGCAGGGGTTGCTGGAGACGCTGTCCGTCGAGGAGCGGCTCCGCCGTGTGCTCGTGCACGTGCAGCGGCAGATCTCGCTGCTCGAAGCGCAGGAGGAGATCAAGTCGCAGGTACAGGAAGAGCTCGGCGAGCGGCAGCGGGAGATGTTCCTGCGCGAGCAGATGAAGGCGATCCAGAAGGAACTCGGCGACGACGACCAGTCGAAGGAAATCGGGGAGCTGCGCGAAAAACTCAACAAGCTCGTGCTGCCGAAGGAGGCGCGTGTCGAGGTCGAGCGCGAACTCGGGCGCCTCGAGCGCTCCGGCCGCGAGTCCATGGAGGCGCAGGTCATCCGGACCTACCTGGAATGGATCGCCGAGCTTCCGTGGAACGCGCGCTCAGACGACCAGCTCGAGCTGAAACACGCCATCGACGTCCTGGAGGAGGATCATTACGGCCTCAAGGACGTGAAGGACCGTGTCGTGGAGTTCCTCGCCGTCCGGCAGCTCCGCGCACAGCAACTCGCCGACGAGATCAAGGTCACGGGCGAGTTTCCCGCCGCGAAGCTCCGTGTGAGCAAGGAGAACGCGACGCCGTCACTCAAGAAGAGCGACGAAGCCCAGGACCGGCAGATCACCGACCAGAAGGAGGCCAAGGCCAGGGCGATGGCGAAAGGGCCGATCCTCCTGTTCGTGGGACCGCCGGGCGTTGGAAAGACGTCCATCGCCAAGTCGGTGGCGCGCGCACTCGGCCGCGAGTACGTGCGGGTGGCCCTGGGCGGCACGCGCGACGAGGCCGACATTCGCGGGCATCGCCGCACGTACGTCGGCGCGATGCCCGGTCGGATCATCCAGGGGATGAAACAGGCGGGCACGAAGAACCCCGTGTTCCTGCTCGACGAAGTGGACAAGCTCGGCGTGAGCTTCCAGGGCGATCCGTCGAGCGCGCTGCTCGAGGTGCTCGATCCGGCCCAGAACGACACGTTCACGGATCACTACCTCGGCGTGCCGTTCGACCTGAGCGAGGTGCTCTTCATCACGACGGCGAACCTGCTCCAGAACATCCCGGGGCCGCTCCTCGACCGGATGGAGGTCGTGGATTTCGCCGGCTACACCGAACGCGAGAAGGCGGAGATCGCGAAGAAGTACCTGATCCCGCGACAGCTCGAGGAGAACGGGCTCGGCGGGAAGGGCGTGCGGTTTGCCGAGGACGCGATCATGTCGATCGTGTCGAAGTACACGCGCGAGAGCGGCGTGCGGCAGCTCGAGCGCGAGATCGGCGCCGTCACGCGGAAGGTCGCGCGCCGCATCGCGACCAAGAGCGAGCACACGGGCATCGAGGGCGGCGTGATCACCGCGGCTGAAGTGCGCGAGCTGCTGGGCCGGCCGAAGGTCCGGCCGGAGAAGGCAAACGAGGCCAACGAGGTCGGCATCGCCACGGGCATGTTCTACACGCCGATGGGCGGCGACATCATGTTCGTCGAGGCGTCCACGCGGCGCGTGGAGAACGCGCCCTCCGGCGACGGGACCGGGGGCGGGGGCGGCGCACCTGTCACGCTGATCCTCACGGGCCAGCTTGGCGACGTGATGAAAGAGTCGGCGCGCGCGGCGTTCACCTACGTGACCAACAACGCCGCGAAGCTCGGCATTCCGCGTTCCCGGCTCGGCGCCGTCGAAACGCACATCCACGTGCCGGCGGGTGCGATCCCGAAGGACGGGCCCTCGGCAGGCGTCGCGATCGCAACCGCGCTCGCGAGCGAGATGAGCGGCCGGCCCGTGCGCCGGGACATCGCGATGACGGGCGAGATCACCCTCCGCGGACGTGTGCTCCCGATCGGCGGCTTGAAGGAGAAGGTGCTCGGTGCGCTTCGCGCGGGCATCTCGACGATCATCCTGCCCAAGGAGAACGAGGCGGATCTCGAGGACGTGCCCGAGGAGGCGCAGGCGCAGCTCTCGTTCCACTTGGCGGAGACGCTCGAGGACGTGCTCAAGTTCGCGCTCGTCCCGGACGCGATCATCGAGGCACCTGCGAAGATCGCGGTGGTGGTGCAGACGACGGCGGAACGCGGGTCGCCGGTCAGGGTTTCTTGATCGGCCTCACCTTGCCGGTCGAGTCCACCTCCAGCTTCGGCCCGATCGCGCTGTCGCGCCGCGCAGCAGCGGTTGCGTGCCTCGCGGCATCCGTCTTCTTCGCCGGCGCGAGCACGGTGGCGGCCAGCAGCAGCAGCAGCCGGCAAAGGTCCACCTAGCGATTGGCGATTGCGCGCAGCGTGCGTGCGATCGCCTGTCCGCCGATTCGCCCGAGCGTCGCCAGGTACGCACGCTCGTCATCGCTGAATACGCGATTGTCGGCGAATGCCAGCAGCAGCACGCCGTGAGCGACGTCGCCGGCAACCAGCGGGGTGGCCACAAACGCACCGTCTGACGTACCGTCCTCGGAGAAGCGGCCGAGCGACGAATAGCGTCCCATTCGCTCGATGCGCGACTCGATCACCACCGGGTCGAGCGTCCGCACGGCCTCCGCGAACGGCTCGACAAGGTTGGAAGGGATCGTGGAGCCGGCGGCGAGATGCGGGACGGTGCCGCCAGCCGTGCGCAGCACGGTAAACGTTCCTCCGTCGCGCACGGCGACGACTCCCAGGCTTGCGACGAGCGGCGGCGCACCACGGATGAGGAGCGCCTGCGCGACCTCGGCGCTGGTGGCCGGGCCGTTGAGCGCTGCAATCACCTGCTGCAGCCGCACGAGACGGTCGCCGCCGTGGCGCGCCTCCTCGCTCAGCGTCAGGTGCAATTCGGGGATCGACGGCATCATCGACATCGAGAGGCGTTGCGTGAGCCGTTGCGCCACGCTCGGGCGGAGGGGCTGCAGCGCGATGAACGCCAGCAGCAGCGCGAAGATCGAGGCGGCGAAGATGAAGTTCGACGCCGCACGCCCCTTCTGCGTCATGTTGCGCGTGCGCTCGCCGAGCACCCGCAGTTCCACGTCGCGCATCTGGTTGGCGAGCGCGGCGACCGCATCGCGAGCGCGTATCGGCTTCTCCTTGTTCTGGAGCTTGATCGCCGCGTCCGGCCCCGAGCGCTGCCGCGCCGTGACGATCGCGCGGACCTCGCGGAAGCGCGTTGCCACCATCGGCTCGAGCTTGTCGAGATTGTTGCGCTGGCCGGGATTGTCCTCAGTGGCCGCGCGGAGCGAATCGAGTGCGTACTCCACGTCGTTCTGCGCCGTGACCATCGGCTCGAGATATGCAGAGTCGCCCGTGGCCACATACCCGCGCTCCGAGTTCTCCGCGTTGACCGTTCGTGCGACCACGCGGTCGAGCCGTGAGATGTTCGAGTTGGTTCCCGCGACGGCCTGCTCTCCGCCGATCATCTGTGTGAGGCTGACATACGAGACGAGCCCCGCGAGCGCGAGCAAGCCGAGCGCGGTACCGGTCCCGATGCTGAGTTTCTGTACCGGCGTGAAGGCCATCGGCCAGGTGCCCCTAGAAGGGAAGGGGTCCGATCAGGAAGAGCCGCCACGCGTCCACGCGCAGCGCTGCCGGTTCGGTCCCCGGGACAAAGTACTCCGTATAGCGCCGTTCGGCAGGAGTGGCAGCATCGGCGAGCTTCCCGGTCTGCCGGTCGAGGTCCGCCGTGATCAGGCCCGGCGGCGGATCCCACGTCCCCACAGGATGGTCGTATCCCCCGCGCGCGAGCATCTGCGCGAAGATCGGCGCGGCGAGCGAGCCACCGGCCACACCTCGCTCCGCGATCGGCTTCGGCTTGTCGAGACCCAGCCATACGCCCGCGACGATGTCGGGCGTCATCCCCACGAACCATACGTCTGTGTTGTCGTCGGTCGTGCCGGTCTTGCCGGCCACCGGCACCTCCGGTGGGAGGTAGCGGCGGACGGCCGTCGCCGTTCCTCGCTCGACGACATCCCGCATCATGTCGCGCACGATGAACGCGACCGCGGGATCGAGTGCGGAGGGCAGCGCGCGGCCGCTCGGCGTCCAGACGGTGCGACCGGCGCCATCCTCCACGCGGTACACGAAGCGCGGTTCCACCGGCGTACCCAGATTCGCGAACGCGGTGAATGCGGCGACGAAGTTCAGCGGCTGCACGACGGAGGCGCCAATCGCGCTCGACGGATACGGCGCGATCGGCGAGGTGATTCCGAGCCGCTGCGCGAGGGCGATCACGGAATCCGGCCCGCTCCTGAGCCAGAGCTGCACCGCCACCGGGTTCCGCGACTTCGTGATCGCCTCGCGCAGCGTGATGTTGCCGAGGAATTCGCCGTCCGCGTTCCTCGGCCGGTACGCCTGCTGGTCATAGCGGATGTCGAGCTGCGTGTCGGGCACGATCGCATTCGCGGGAACCGAATCCAGGATCGCGCGCGCGTACACGAATGGCTTGAAGCTCGAGCCCGGCTGGCGCATGCCGTTCACGGCGCGATTGAAAGGCGATTCCTGGTAGTTGCGGCCGCCGATCAGCGCGCGCACGTCGCCCGTCAGCGGATCGATCGCCACGATCGCGCCCTGCAGATAGTCGGTGCTGCCCTTGGCGTGGTTCTCGTACGTCGGGTTCCGGTACCCGGGACGCTGCTCGACCGCCGCCGCGCCTTCCGCGAGCGCGACGACGCCCGCGCGCTGGAGCGCGGGATCGAGCGTCGCATAGACGCGATAGCCGCCGTCCATCACGCGGATCCCCGCGTGCTCCGCTTGCGACCGCACGACGTCGATGAAATACGGCGAGGGTGCCGAGACGCCGCCATCCGGTGCGGTCCGTACGGACTGCCGCTTCGCCGCGTCGGCCTCCGCACGCGTGATGAACTTCTGTCTGACCATGAGCTCGAGGACGGCGTCACGGCGGTTCTTCGCGCGGTCGGGATACCTGGCCGGGTCGTAGATCGCCGGCCCCTTGGGCAGCGCGGCGAGCGTCGCAGCCTCCGCCAGCGTCAGTCGCGCCGCCGATTTCCCGAAGTAGTGGCGTGCAGCCGACTCGACACCATACCACCCGTGACCAAAGCCGATCTGATTCAGGTACGCCTCGAGGATCTGCGCCTTCGTGTAGTGGCGCTCCATCTCGCGCGCAGCGCTCTGCTCATGGAGCTTGCGCGAGATGCTGATGTCACGCCGGTTGATGATGTCGGGGTGCATGTTGCCGACGAGCTGCTGCGTGATGGTGCTGGCACCGCCGCGGTTTTCGCCGAGGAGCTTCCCCTTGATCGCGCCGGCGATACCGACCACGTCCACGCCGTCGTGCTGGTAGAAACGGCGGTCCTCCACCGCGATGAACGCCTGCGGGAGGTACTTCGGGAGCGATGCGATGGGGACGTTGGTGCGCCACTCCCTGCCGATCTCGCCGATGAGGGAGCTGTCGCGCCCATACACGAGCGTCGACTGCGGCGGCATGATGATCTGCCAGGCCTCCACCGCCGGCCTTGGAGCGGCGGTGGCCGGCTGCTGCGCTCTCGCGAGCGCAGACGCCAGGATCAGGGCGCCGAGGGCGCGGCGCGAGCAGGCGGGAAGCGTCATCAGGATCTGTGATTAAGTGTACCCCGCGCGACGTTGCCTGGCTCTCGTCCGGGGGCGAGCTTTCATCAGGATGCCGCTCCTCCACCTGGCAATCGCCCAGTTCCGTCCGCGTAAGGGAGACTTCGAGGGAAATCTCCGCCGCATAGGCGAGGTGCTCGCGCAGGCGGCCGCGCTCGAACCACGACCTGACGTCGTGCAGTTCCCGGAGACCGCGCTCTCGGGATACTTCGTCGAAGGTGGTGTCCGCGAGCTGGCGATCTCCGCCGACGATCTCGCGCGGGCGCTCGCGGGCGCGTACCGGACCGCCGCGCCCGGCGCGGCACCCCTCGACGTGATAATCGGCTTTTACGAAAAGCTCGAGGGAGATCTCCACAACAGCCTCATGTACGTGCAGTTGTGGAGTGAAGCGTCCGGCGGCGGGGACGGCGGCAGCGCGTATCGGATCCTGCACGTGCACCGCAAGAACTTCCTCCCGACGTACGGGCTCTTCGACGAGGAACGATTCGTCGAGCGGCGCTACGGCGTGCGCGCGTTCGATGCGCCGTGGGGCCGGGCGGCGATGCTCATTTGCGAGGATGCGTGGCATTCGCTGACGGGACTCATCGCGGCGCTCGACGGCGCGCACGCCATTTTCGTCTCATCGGCGGCGCCGGCGCGCGGGACGATGGGGATCGAGGACGGAGAATCGGTGCCGGCGAGCGTGTCGCGCTGGCACCGGCTGATTCGCGACATCGCTGAAGAGCACGGCGTTTTCGTCACGCTGTCGAACCTCGTCGGAAGCGAGGGCGGCAAGATGTTCCAGGGCTCGTCACTCGTCATGGGCCCGCGGGGTGACACGCGCGCTCGCGGGCCGGTATGGGACGAGGCGTTGCTGACGGCGTCCGTGGACCTCGACGACATTACGCGCGCGCGCGCGGATGCGCCGTTGCTCTCGGATCTCAAGACCGCGCTGCCGGCATTGCGCGAGGAACTGGACCGGGCGTTCGAGGGCCGCACCGTGCCGGAGGGAGACGAGCGACCTGCGATCCGCTCCGAGCCGCCTGCGCGGCCCGCGACCGCGCGCACGGCCCGGAGGCCGGAGGGCGGCCTTTCCGCACCGCTCACCGTCGTCGCCGGCGGCGACACGAGCCGCGGTGCTCCCCCGCCTCTGGCGATCGATCCCGCGCTCGTGGAAGGATGGCTCGTTGCCTTCCTGCGCGACGAGTTCGCGCGCCGCGGCTTCAAGAAGGCCGTCGTCGGCCTCTCCGGCGGACTGGATTCCGCGGTGGTCGCCACCCTCGCCGCTCGCGCGTTCGGTCCGAAGAACGTGATCGCCGTGCGCATGCCGTACCGGACGTCGAGCCCGGAATCACTCGCGCACGCGCAGATGGTGATCGACCAGCTCGGCGTCGAGTCTCGCACGGTGGATATCAGCGCCGCGGTGGACGGCTACGTGGCACAGGAGCCGGACGCCGATCCCGCCCGACGCGGAAACGTGATGGCTCGAACCCGTATGATCGTGCTGTTCGACTTGAGCGCGAAGTACGACGCGCTCCCGCTCGGCACTAGCAACAAGAGCGAACGGCTGCTCGGCTACTTCACCTGGCATGCCGACGACACGCCGCCCGTGAACGCCATCGGCGACCTCTTCAAGACTCAGGTCTGGGCCCTCGCGCGCCACCTCGGCGTGCCACAAGTGATCGTCGACAAACCCGCGTCGGCGGACCTCATCCCGGGACGGACCGCCGAGGGCGACTACGGCTTCAGCTACGCGAAGGCGGACGTCATCCTGAACTGGCTGCTCAACGGCTACACTGCCGCGGAGCTCTCGGCGCGCGGGTTCGATGTGGCTGATGTCGAACTGGTGCGCAAACGCCTCGACAGCACGCACTGGAAACGAAAACTGCCCACGGTCGCGATCATGAGCGGGGCGGCGATCGGCGAGTCGTACCTGCGGCCGGTCGATTATTGAACCGCAAGAATCGGATTGAACCGCGAGGCCATCTGCGGTAGATACCGCGCAGCATTCACGCCGGGAGTTGGCCATGCAATCGAGCCACGCCGTTTCCGAATACACGCGAATCGAGAAAGCCATCCGGTTTCTCGACGCGCATCGACAGGGTCAGCCCTCGCTCGCCGACGTCGCGCGACATGTGGGACTGAGCGAATCGCACTTTCAGCGCATGTTCACGCGCTGGGCCGGCATCAGCCCGAAGCGGTTTCTCCAGCACCGCACCGCGCAGGTCGTCAAGCGGTTGTTGCGCGAACGCCGCAGCGTGCTCGACGTCAGTTACGAAGCCGGACTCTCGGGCTCGGGCCGGCTGCACGATCTCCTCGTGAACGCCGAAGCCGTGACGCCGGGCGAGTACCAGCGTGCGGGCGGAGGTGTCGTCGTGCGGTACGGCTTTCATCCGTCGCCGTTCGGCGAGTGCCTGATCGCCGTGACGCCGCGGGGAGTGTGCCATCTCGCCTTCGTACACCCGGTGTCGCGCCATCACGCGCTCGAGCGTCTGCGAAGGGACTGGCCGCGCGCCGAGCTCGTGCCCGATCAGTCCACTACGCGCGCGGCGGCGGCGCGGGCGTTTCCGCTCCCGGGAGCTTCGCGCCTGCCCGCGCTCGAGCTGCACGTGAAGGGTACCAACTTTCAGCTCAAGGTCTGGGAGGCGCTGCTGCGGGTGCCCGATGGAGCCGTGACGACCTATGGCGAGCTCGCGGCGTCAGTCGGCAATCCTCGGGCAGCGCGCGCTGTCGGCACGGCGGTGGGGAGCAACCCGATCAGTTATTTGATCCCGTGTCACCGGGTGATCCGCTCGACGGGGGAGCTGGGCGGATACGCCTGGGGGCCTGACCGGAAGCGTGTGATGCTGGCGCTGGAGACCGTGCGCGGAGAGGAACAGCCATTACGCGGCCTGGGCGAACGCCAGACTCACCGCCCGCCTCGCCCCGCGCTTGAGCGTTCGGTGCACGGCTCGCGCGTACCTCATGAAGTTGGCGCCCGCCCACGGGAACCGCGCAAAGAACTCCGTGGGGAGCAGCGAACCCTTCAGCTGATTGCACCGCTGGCACGCGGCGACCAGGTTGCCGGGATCGTGATTCCCGCCACGCGACAGCGGAAACACGTGGTCGAGCGTGGCGTCGTCTAGCCCAAGGGACGTCCCGCAGTAAACACAGCGCCGCCCGCAATCACGGAAAGTCGCGCGCTTGACGTGCCGCTTGTCGTTTTGGGCGAGCACGCGACGGCGATGGCGGGAAAAACCACGGGGTGCACGGGGCAGCGCGACGCGGTAGACGCTCCGGTGAGACATGACACCTCGCCGAACAGGGCGTAAACGGCGACACCCCGCGGCGGGGCATGATGCCCGTGCGGGGTGGCGATGATGGGACGGAGACTCCATCCGGCGATCGCGGGTTGCGATCTCGGTGCACGTCGCTGTCCGAACTGTCCCGGCGAATCGGGCATGAGCCTCCGAGGGACGCGACGCCGGATCAGGTTCCGAGCGCCACGTTTTCCACAGGCAGACGAACGAGAATGTTGCCTCGTAACACGTGCGGCGCAAGAGGATGGCGAATCGCTCGGCGATCAGCGGAGACATTCGCGCACACATCGGCATCAGCCGAATGCAGCTCTCACTCCGTCCAGCATCGCGCACGAGCAGTTCGTCGGTCTCGGCCGACCGCGCGACTCATGCCGGGAGCGGCCCTGTTCCGCTCGTGAATCGCCCCACCCTCTTCTCGCACCAGGCCGCTCGCGCGACCGACGACCCTGCCGGCCTTCTCGAGTACTGGAAAGCAGACCCGGTCTTGGCGCTTACTGCCCGGACTGAGCTGCGCGCAGCAGTTGCCAAGGCAGGCGCAGTATCCGGCAACGCGCGCGCAACGTCTGCCGACGCACCCGCACTTTCAATCGTGCAGCTCCCACCGCAGAATGAGGCGGAAGAGCGGCAGAATGACGAAAACCCACTTTTTTTGAATCGAGAGCGGCCGGTTTTTCACGAACCTTGATTTCTTCTCGTGGCGCCGGCGCCGCGGTTCGCCCTCGGCGAGCCAGAAAATCACGAATCCTCGCCGGCCTTCGCGCAGGAGGCTCTCGAGCTTGTGCTCCCGGCGCCGGATTTCGCCCTGGACTGAGAACGGAATGCCGAAGTATGAGCGGACTTTCAGGCTCATTCACCGGAGTTTCAGGAGCCCTTTCCGCATTATTCCCCACCCTCAGCGCTGATCGCCCCGCGAGAGTCACTTGTATATGAACCCGGCCGCGCACCACGCATCCGGGGCCGGTACCACGGTCGGGCGGTGGGACACCACGGTGGCTGGATGTCGACGAACGCGTGCGGACGCACTTCTCCCCTATGGAGCGCCGGGCGCGATGCGCTAGTGGTGCCCCAGCATGATGCTCGTAGTGGAGAGCCCAGCGGCGAACAGGAGCAGGCCGATCGCGCACCACGCCGAGCTGAATGCGAAGCCGCCGAACTGCATCGGCACGCCTTCGAGCACGGCCAGCGCGCGCGGCATCGCCGCTTGGGCGACAACGGTGCCGAAGAGCGCGGCAATGAAGCTGGCGCCGGCAAGTTGTGCTCCGAAGCTTTTCGCCCGATACGGCGATATGACGTGGACAGCGCCCGATAAGAGCGCGAGCCCGAGCGCGGCCGCCATGAGGGTGAAAACGGAGCAGAGCATCGAGAATGGCGCGTCGCCCTCCACTGCGGGCGCGCAGAGCTGGACCCGGCCTTTCCCGCGGAGATAGTCGCAGTCTTCGTGCGCCGAGCCGGGCTTCTTGGGCTCGAGTACGTGTGAGACGTTCCGGAGCGAAACCTTGTAACGGGTTCCGTCCGGCGCATCGGCCTCTCCCCACGCTCCCTGGAGCGCCACTGCGAGAAAGACGGCGGCGAGAAAACAGGAAACGGTGAGGAGCTTGATGCGCATCGGCGTCCGTTGAAAATACGTGTTGCGATCGGCGCGCCTCGCCCATCCACGCGACCACCGCTAACTTAATTAGTGCTTTTTCAGTTACCTGGCACCTGTAGTTTCGCTACCTCGAACGTCGAATTCAAAGCCTCCCAGTGAGCCGATGGCCACTTTGACCAGGGCGCGACGCGCCACGCACGGCCTCTCCCGCGAGCAACTTGTTGCCGCGTACCGCACGATGCTCCTGTCTCGCCGCATCGACGACAAGGAGATCCAGCTCAAGCGCCAGAACAAGACCTTCTTCCAGATCTCGAGCGCCGGCCACGAGGCGGTCACGACCGCCGCCGGATTGCTCGTCAAACCCGCCTACGACTGGTTCTACTTCTACTATCGCGACCGCGCACTCTGCCTCGAGCTCGGCATGACCGCTGCCGAGATGCTCTACTCCGCTGTCGGCGCGGCGGTGGATCCCAACTCTGGCGGCCGCCAGATGCCGTCGCACTGGGGTCACAAGCGGCTCAACATCACGACCACGTCCTCGCCCACCGGGACACAGTTCCTGCAGGCGGTCGGTGCCGCCGAAGCGACGCTCCGCGCGACCCAGAACGGAATCACCGAGGGGTTCCACAAGGACGAGATCGTACTGGTTACCACGGGTGAGGGCCAGACGAGCGAAGGCGAGTTCTGGGAGTCGCTCAACACGGCGTCCAACCTCAAGCTGCCGATCGTCTACTTGGTCGAAGACAATGAGTATGCGATCTCCGTGCCCGTGGAGGTCGGTACCGCCGGCGGCTCCATTTCGGCGCTCGTGAAGTCATTCCCCGGACTCTTCGTGCAGACCGTGGACGGTTGCGATTTTCTCGCGTCCTACGAGGTGATGCAGAAGGCCGTGGAGTACGCGCGCGCGCGCAAGGGACCCGCGTTCGTGCACGCGAAGGTTATCCGCCCGTATTCGCACTCGCTCTCCGACGACGAGGTGCTCTACCGTCCGCCGGAAGAGCGTGCCGCGGACGCGGCGCGCGATCCCGTGACGCAGTTCCCCAGATGGCTCGTCGAAGAAGGCTTCGCGTCGGAGGAGGAACTCGCGAAGATCCTGGAGGCGGTGGACAAGGAGATCCTCGCCGCGACGGACGACGCCCTCGCGCGGCCGCAGCCTGATGCGGGCACCGTGCACTTCGCGGTCTATTCGCCCGAGGTGGACCCGGCTAGCGAACAGTTCGACACCGAGGACGACCCGCAGTTCTCCGGCCAGCCCACGACGATGGTGGATCTTCTCAACGTGTGCATGAAGGACGAGATGCGCCGCGACCCGAAGATCCTCGTCTTCGGGGAGGACGTGGCCGACGTCTCACGCGAGCAGCACCTCGGCAAGGTCAAGGGCAAGGGCGGCGTATTCAAGGTCACCTGGGGGCTGCAGAAGGAGTTCGGCTCGGGCCGCGTCTACAACACGCCGCTCGCCGAAGCCAACATCGTCGGGCGCGCGATCGGCCTCGCGCAACGCGGCTTCAAGCCGGTGATCGAGGTGCAGTTCTTCGACTACATCTGGCCCGCGTACATGCAGCTCCGCAACGAGCTGGCGACGATGCGGTGGCGGTCGAACAACGCCTTCAGCGCGCCGGTGGTGGTGCGCACGACCTACGGCGGTTACATCCGCGGCGCGATCTACCACTCGCAGACGGGGGCGTCGCTGTTCACGCACTGCCCCGGCCTGCGCGTGGTGTGTCCGGCCACGGCACTCGACGCGAACGGCCTGCTGCGTACGGCCATCCGCTGCGACGATCCCGTGATGTTCCTCGAACACCATCATCTCTACCGCCAGACCTACAACAAGTCGCAGTATCCCGGCCCGAATTTCATGATCCCGTTCGGCAAGGCCAAGGTCGTGAAGGAGGGCGTGAACGTCACGGTGGTGACGTACGGCGCGACGGTGCAGCGTGCGCTCGTCGCCGCCCGGGACGTGGCCGAGCGCGGAATCGACGTCGAGGTGATCGACTTGCGCACGCTCTCGCCCTGGGATCGCGAGACAGTGTTCGCGAGCGTGAAGAAGACGTCGCGGGTGATCGTGGCGTACGAAGACTCGCTCTCCTGGGGGTACGGCGCGGAGATCGCGGCGGCCATCGCAGACGAGTGTTTCGCGTGGCTCGACGCGCCCGTGAAGCGAGTGGCGAGTACGGACACGTTCGTCGGCTATGCGCCGCAGCTGGAGGACGCGATCCTGCCGCAGGTGTCGACTTTCATCCGGGCGTACGAGGAGATCGCGGCGTTCTGAGCCGCCTGCTACAGCGCCGTCGCGCTCTCCACCGCCCGGTTCGCCACCAATAGCCGCTCCGCCTCCGCGGCATCGACGGGTTTGGACAACAGGTACCCCTGCACGAACTCGCATCCCAGCGCCTGCAGCACCTCCCGTTGCTCTGCGTTCTCCACGCCCTCCGCCACGACATCCATGTTGAGGCTGCGTGAGAGATTCAGGATGGTGCGCACGATCTCCAGGCATTCGGAATTCGAATCGATGCGGGCGACGAAATAGCGGTCGATCTTGATCGTCGAGATCGGCAGACGGTGCAGGTAGCTCAACGACGCGTGTCCGGTGCCGAAGTCGTCCATCAGCAAATGGATGCCGAGCGCCTTCAACTGCTGCACCGCGCCCACTGCGGCGACCGCATCCGCCATGATCATCGACTCGGTGATCTCGAGCTTGAAGCGCGAGGCATCGATCTTCGTTTCCGCGATCGTGCGCTGCACCGCCTCGACGAAGCTCGGGTGCGTGAGCTGCCTGCCGGCGACGTTTACGCTCATCCAGACGGGCGTATCGGGAACCACGTCCGTGTTCCAGCGCGCCAGCCGCTCCGCGGCCTGCCGCATCACCCATTCCCCCAGCGGGAGGATGAGGCCGCTGTCCTCGGCGATCGGAATGAAGTCGTCCGGCTGCATCGTGCCGTGTTCCGGATGGTTCCAGCGGACCAGCGCCTCGAATCCCGTGATCCGTCCGCTGACCAGGGACCAGATGGGCTGGTACAGCACGAGCAGCTCGCCCCGGTCCATTGCGTGCCGCAGGTCGTTCTCGATCGACATCTGCAGCACTGCACCGGTGCGCATGTCGGGACGAAACATCTCGTGCCGCGCGCGACCGTGCGTCTTGGCGCGGTACATCGCGAGGTCCGCGTCCCGTATGTAGTCCTCGGGATGGAGCACGCTATCCTGGTTCATCGCGATGCCCACGCTCACCGACATGAAGAGTTCGCGTCCATCCAGGTAGAACGGCTGCGTGAGCGAGTGCTGGACGCGCTCGGCCACCGAAATGACCTCTTGCTCGTCACGCACGCCCTCGAGAATGAGGACGAACTCATCGCCACCGAGTCGCGCGACGACGTCCCCCGGGCGCACGCACGAGTTGAGGCGGCCCGCCATCAGCCGCAGCAGCGCATCGCCCGCGTGGTGGCCGAGCGAATCGTTGACGACCTTGAACCGGTCGCAGTCGAGGAAGAGCACAGCGAACTTCTGCTCCTGACTGCGCTTGCTGCGCGCGATCGCGCGCCGGAGCAGGTCGGTCGCATAGCCGCGGTTGGGGAGCCCGGTGAGCGTGTCGAACTGTGCTTCGCGCCGGAGCCGCTCCTCGAGATCCTTGCGCGCGGTGATGTCGGTCATCGAGCCCGCGATGCGGAGCGCGCGCGCCGTGGCGTCGCGCACAACGATGCCCCGGCACAGGACCCAGATGAAGAATCCTTCGTCGTGGCGCAGGCGGTGCTCGCTCTGGAAGTGCGAACGCATGCCGGCCGTCTGAGCCGCGATGTCCACCCTGAGCTGCGGCAGGTCGCTCAGATGGACCCGGCTGAACCACTCCTCGGGGTTCCCGGAAAGCGCTCGTCCCACAGCCCCCACCATCTCGCGCCATCGCTCAGAGAGATAGACCTCTCCGCTGTCGAGGTTCCAGTCCCAGAGCCCGTCGTTCGCTCCGCGCGCCGCGAGGGCGTAGCGCTCTTCGCTTGCCCGGAGGGCTTGGTCGGTCTGCGCTTCTTCGAGGCGCTCTCGCGCGCCGAACTCTTCGGAGGCGCGCAACTGCTCGCGCGCTTGCCGGCGCAGGGTCCACCACACGGCGACCGTGCCGACGAGCGCCGCGAATGCGACGGTGACGACGTGCGACGCGAGCTTCCGCGGCTCCGGAAACAGCAGTGCCTCAAGCGTCTCGCCCGCGCTGATGCCTGCGACGGTCAGGAGAGACGCAACGGCGACGTGCTTGCGAATGCGGGACGTCTGGGAAGAGGTCACGCTACATGAAGTAGCAGTTCGCGCCCCGCCGCCCGGTGCGACCTCAGCAGCTGCGCCTCACCGCCCGCGCTCGAGCGCGTCGCGGATGTCGAGCAGGATCTCGAAGTAGAGCTGTTCGCGACGGAAGGCGAAGTCGAGTGAGACGAGCTGCGCGTCGTCCCCCGCGGATTTCGCGCGGTCGAACGCCTCGCGGTACATCTCCTCGACGTTGTCGAGAATGCGTTCGCGGGAACGGGACATACGGGTTCTCTCCAGAATGTCGGCAGTGAGGCGCGGCGGATCGAACCGCTCCGGCGCCCTCGCCTGCGAGACGGGTTTGTCGAGGAAGAGCTTGCGTGCTGCGCCCAGCATCAGTCGCCGGGGATTGATGGGTCCGGTCACCGCACTCCGCGCTGCGCGAGCAGCCGCGCGATGGCCGCGTCCTCCTGCGCGAATGGCAGGAGCGAGGCCACCACGTCCGGTTCGCTTTCGCCCTCGACGGCCATGAGCGGCGGGGGATGCCCGCCAGCCGACGAGCGCGGTGTCCCCGCGCGGCGATCCACTTCGATCACCGCGCGAACGGGCGCCGTGCCATCCGGCGTCAGACGCCGGATGCGCACCACGCTCCCTGGGGCCATCGTTCGCTCGTAGAGAATCACGGACATGCGGTCACCTCGCCCAGCGGTCAGTCGGCGAAGTTCGTTCACGGAGTGGCCCGGCGCAAGACTCGCGGCTCATGTACCGAGGCGATGGAAGAGCGCCTCTTCGACGACGCGCCCGTCACGCAGGTGCTCCACCACAATTCGCTCGAGGAGCGCGGGAGTGACGTCCGCGTACCAGACTCCCTCCGGGTATACCGCCACGATGGGCCCTCCGCCACACACACCGAGGCACGGAGCCTCCGATCGCTTCACGCGAGTGGGCCCGAACAGGAGCCCTTCGCGTTCCAGCAAAGCAGCGAGGAGGCTGTAAAGCGCGCGTCCCCCGCGATCGGCCGAACAGAATCCGCCCGTGCAGATGAGCACGTGGCGGCGATAGGGATCCATGAAGGGGAGGGGCACGGCGGAAACATAGCACTGGCTGGATTCTGCCCGGCGTGGTCAGCGATGGGTCGGTGGAAGCGCTATTTTCCGATCTCGCCCGTTACACCGCACCCGCCGCCCTCCTCCGATGCGTTCCGTGCTCCGCGCGCCGATGCTTCTGGTCCTCGCCGCTGTCTCCGCGGCTGCGCAGTCCCCGAACCTTTCCGCTCCGCTTCAGGCCGACTCCGCCGTCGTCGCCGGCCGGCTCCCGAACGGCCTCCGGTACTTCATCCGGCGGAACGTAAAGCCGGAAAAGCGTGCCGAGCTGCGCCTCATCGTTAACGCCGGCTCGATTCTCGAGGACGATGCCCAGATCGGGCTCGCGCACTTCGTCGAGCACATGGCGTTCAACGGCACGAAGCGCTTTCCGAGGGCGGACATCGTGAACTTCCTCGAGCGCGTCGGGATGCGCTTCGGCGCCGACCTGAACGCGTACACGTCGTTCGATGAGACCGTGTACATGCTCCAGATCCCCACCGACACCGCGCGACTCGTCAACACGGCGCTCGACATCCTCGAGGACTGGGCGCACGCCGTCACCTTCGGCCCGGTCGAGATCCAGAAGGAGCGCGGCGTCGTCATCGAGGAGTGGCGCACCGGGCGCGATGCGCAGACGCGCGTGCAGAACCGCCAGTTCCCCGTGCTCTTCCGCGGCTCCAAGTACGCGGTACGCCTGCCCATCGGCACCAGGGAGAATCTCGAGGGATTCGCCGACAGCCTGGCCGTGCAGTTTTACCGTGACTGGTATCGTCCCGAGCTGATGACGGTCGTGGCGGTGGGGGACTTCGACGTGAAGGAGATCGAGGCGGGGATTCGGCAGCGTTTCGCGTCCATCGCGGGGCCGATCGCGCCGCGAGTCCGGGAGTTCGCCGCGGTCCCGGACCACGCCGAGTCGCTCGTGTCGATCGAGACGGACAAGGAATACCCGTATTCCACCGTGACGCTCCTTTGGAAGAAGCCGCTCGACAGCACGCGCACCGTGGGCGATTTCAGGCGGCGGCTGGTGGCATCGTTCTACGACGGCATGGTCAACAGCCGGTTCGGCGAGATGACGCAACGGCCCGATGCGCCGTTCGCCTTCGCGTCCTCCGGGCGTGGCGCCTTCGCGCGCACCAAGGACGCGTACGAACTGTTCGCCGCGGTCAAGGAGAACGGGTTCGAGAAGGCGGCGGAGGCGCTCCTCGGCGAGGCCGAGCGCGTCGCGCGGTTCGGCTTCAACCAGAGCGAGCTCGACCGACAGCGCACCAACCTGCTGCGCAGCCTCGAACAGCGATACGCGGAGCGCGACAAGACGAACTCGAGCGCCTTCGCGTCCTTGTACGTCTCCAGCGCGCTCACCGGGGCGCCATTCATCGGGATCGAACAGGAACAGGCGCTCACGAAGGCGCTCGCGCCAGCGATCACGCTGGCCGACGTCAACGCGCTCGCCAGATCGACACTCACGGAACAGAACCGTGTGGTGATGGTGGCCGCTCCGGAGAAAGTGGACGTGGTGATTCCCGACGCGCGCGCGATGCTTGCCGTCTTCGAACGCGCCAAGGGCGCGACGCTGACGGCTTTCGTGGATTCGACCTCCGACGCGCCGCTCGTGGAGAGGCTACCCCAAGCCGGCATGGTCGTGTCGGAACGCGAGCTCCCGGAAACCGGCATTCGCGAATGGACGCTCTCCAACGGCGCGCGCATCCTGCTCAAGCCGACCGACTTCAAGGCGGACGAAGTGCTCTTCGCCGGACAGAGCCCCGGGGGCGAGTCGCTCGTGCCGAATTCGGACGTCATCAACGCCGACCTCAGCATCGTCGTGCTGGCGCAGTCCGGCCTCGGCACATTCAACGCCACCGCGCTCCGCAAGAAGCTGACGGGAAAACGGGCGGCAGTGTCCGCGGGACTCGGCGACCTGACGGAAATGCTGCGCGGGTCCGCCTCCTCGAAGGACCTCGAGACGCTGTTCGAGCTCGCGTGGCTGCGCTTCACGCAACCGCGGGTGGACACGAGCGCGTTCGCGGCGTTCAAGAACCAGATGCGCGCCGTAATGGCGAACCAGCGCAATACACCCGAAGCCGTGTTCAGCGACACCATCGAGCTCACGATGGCGCAGCATCACCCGCGTGTGCACAGATCGGAAGAGCGTCGTGTAGGGAAAGAGTGTAGATCTCGGTGG
>OCZT010002251.1_pt1 | contig 20016 bp, 20 predicted proteins | sample 1539031 | NCBI WGS metagenome assembly OCZT01 (sample SAMEA3539308, study PRJEB22396) | soil metagenome | biome: tundra; feature: field; material: soil | place: USA | collected 2010-05 | depth 0.15 m | reverse complement strand
GGGGCGAGGTTTATGACGCCCGGTTGGATCCGGTCGAAGGATCTGAGCAGCGCGGCTCACGGCCCGTCGTGATTGTCAGCCGCGATGCGATCAACGAATCGAGCCATTGTGAGTGCCGCGCCATGCACCACCTACCGTGAGGGCCGACGCATCTACCCCAGTTCACGTACTCGTAAAGGCGCCGGAAGGAGGGCTGGACGCTGATTCGGTGATTCTTGGAGAGCAAGTGCGGGTACTCGACAAGAAGCGGCTGCTGCGCCCACGCGAGGAGCTGACGCCCGCTACAATGTCGCGACTCAATGAAGCTCTTCGAATTGCATTCGATCTGGACTGAACGTGTGTGCGCCTTCGCGCATGCGGACACACCTCCGGCCCGGTGGGTCACAACGAAGGAAAATCAAGTTGGCGGGAGGATCGGGCCGCACAGGAGGGAATTACGCGCGGCTCAGAGAATGGCGATCAGAGTTCGGATCGGCAGGCCCAGCAATGTTCCGCAACTGACGCCCACGCCATTTGCGACCACGTCCCCGAGTTCCACGACGCGGCCGGGCGAGAAATGCTGGCCGAGTTCCAGAAGGACCCCCAGGAAAAACATCGAAAGACACGCCATAAGCCCACGGCGACGATCTCTAAATCCGACCACCGCCAGAATTGACAGGGCCAGGTAAGCACTGAAGTGGAGTAGTTTGTCCCAGATGTGGAGGCGGCCGATGGCCACCATGATGGGAGATGCGCCGGGCAACAGGGATCCGATGATCACGCAGCAGATCAGCACGGCCCAGAGGACCAGGATGAGGGTGCGCCAAGTCTCAGAAGTGAGACCGAAGCGCGCGGTGGGGTTGTTCTGTTCTCGCAGCATGCTGCCTTTCGATGGCCGCTGATTCGCAGGTCATAGGCGGATGATCTTCGGGAAGGAGTTCGGCGCGATGAAGGGAGGAGCGCTAAACAGGTGTGACGATAAGCGTTACCATGGGTGTGACATGAAACGTCGTCCACCAACCACCACCCTCCGCCGTAGCGTGGCCCTGCCCAGTGCCCTAATCGGCGAGTTAAACTCCGTCGCCCCTCCCGAACTCCGAACTAACCTGAACCGCCTGGTGATCCTCTCTCTTCAAGAGTACGTCTCCCGGCCCCGCCAGCAGGAGTTCGACAATGCCGTCGCCGCCATGGCCCAGGACCCGCAAGTCCAGGCTGAGTGCGCTGCCATTGCCAGAGACTTCGCCCTCGCCGAAATGGATGGCCTCAGGAATGATTAGACGCGGCCAGGTTCACTTCGCGTCGCTCGATCCCGTCCGAGGTCGGGAACAAGCCGGCAGTCGGCCGGTCTTGGTTTCGAGCGACGCCATCAACCGTCTGCCGCTCGTGGTCACGGTCGTCGTCGGCACCGATGCTGCCAACATCTCCCGCGACTGTCTGCGCCACGTCCGTCTGCAGGCGTTCCGGCCGGCCCGGGCCGCGTCTTGCGTGGGCGTTTTCATCTGGTCCTAGTCCATCCTACCAGATCCCCGCCAGCGAATTGGCCGCGTGGGAGCCTGCGTCGCCCTGTAGTGTGCCAGCGCGCCGCCGCGCGCGGGTCATTCCGATGATCCCGTCCGCTCACGCGTGATAGTAGAGGAATATCACGAAAATACAGAGTCCCAACAAATAGAGCCACAGCTCGCCGCGGCTGCGACGCCAGGCCGACGCGATGGCCTTCTTATCCCATCGCTGGTCCGACCTCAGATCCAGAGTTTCCAACGGACGACCAAAGCACCAGGACCGGTACTTGCACCCTTCACATCGATAGGGATAGAGCCGGAACAGCCCGAGCGCGCGCTCCAGCTCTCCCCGCCTGTGCGAACGACGCAGGTTGCCAAGCTTGCAGGCTGGGCAAACGATGGATTCCAGTTTCAGCACAGTGCCACGCTCAAGTCTTCAGCGCCCGCGAGCGTGCAAAATGCGGCGTCTCAAGCTGATTTCCCTTTTGGCTCGCCGGACGTCCCGGCGAATCGGTTGTACAGCCAGCAGAACGCCGCGCCGATGAGCGCCCCGCTGACGACTCCATAAACCAGACCGACCACGCTTCCCAGATACGTGACGGAATACCCGAGATACAAGGCTGACAGCGCGCTCAGGGTGTGCCCCTCGCCGCGCGCGGCCTCCAGCAAAGTAAGCGCGAAGAGCAGGAATCCCCACAAGATTCCCGCGGCAACTGCAAAGGCTTTTACGTTCATTTGGATGCTCCTCTCCTGCTGCTATCACTGAAATAGGACGGTGAAGAGGGAATGGCCACGGATGAACACGGATCAGAATTGAATATGTTTATAAAAGTGGGCTCAGGGCGGGGGGATCGGCGTTACACTATTTAGGAAATGGCAAAAAAACTTGTTTTGATCGCGGTATTGTCTGTTTCAATCTTCATCGGTCAAACACCGCCGCCAGCGACAAACGTGCCCACCATCAGCAGCGGTGGCCTTGTGAACGCGGCCAACTACGGACCTCTTTCTCCCGGAGCACTGGCCAGCATTTTCGGGACCAATTTCGCAAGCGGACCTGCCAGCGCGACCGCGCCTTTACCCACCACGCTCGGCGGCGTCACGGTTTCCGTAAACGGCAAAGCCGCTCCACTGATATATGTGGGTCCGACACAGATCAACTTCCAGGTGCCGTGGGAGACGGCGGTGGGAAATGCTACCGTTACGGTGACAGCGAATGGAGTTAACAGTAATACCCTGACGGTTCCCGTGCTGGCAGCGGCGCCGGGACTGTTCTTTGTCTCCGGCAACCCCTTGATCCGCCAGAACCAGGCGGCGATTCAGAATTCCAACTATACGCTGAATAGTCCCAACAACCCGGCCATGGCCGGCACAAGCATAATCGCTTATCTGACCGGCGCCGGGCCAGTCAGCCCTCCAGTTTCCAGCGGCGTTCCGTCTCCCTTGAACCCGCTGTCCGTTCTGACATCGTCGTATAGCGCCATGTTATGGCCTGGCCCAGCGACCGTCGCGTTTGCCGGGCTGACACCGGAGAGCGTCGGGCTGACGCAGATGAACGTCGTGGTTCCCCCCGGTCTCGCAACGGGCACCTACCCGCTGACCCTTACGGTCAATGGCCAAGCCGCCAACACCGCGAATGTCAGCGTGATGGCGAATAGCGCATCGGCTCCGACCTGTGCCGCTTACCCGGCGGGTTTCGTTCCGTTCCCGTCTGTGGGCTACGTGTCAGCGCCGAATACTGCCGGCGACCGACTGCTGGTAGGGAATATGTCTCCTACGTCCGGAGGAAACTCCCTCTTTAACAGTAGTTTTTCGGAACTTCAGGGCCTGCCCCTGCCGGCTTTCAAGAACCAACAATTCTGTGGAACTGTGACCCTCGCTGCCGGATATACCGCCGTCGCATATGTACCAACCGGCGCGGAGCGATCCGGGGATTTCAGCGCATTTGCCGGACTCCTGCTTGACCCCCTTGCCAACAATGCTCCTTTCCCTGGCGGGATTATTCCGGCGAGCAGGTTGCCATCCCCCATGGCGTGGCGCATCGCTTCAAACTTGAACCCCTCGAACGACAGCACCCGCCTCTCCGACATGAACACCCTCCAATCGGCCATCTCCCTCACCCAGTCGGGCCCGAAGCCTGCCTCGATGGGCTCGCCGAATTCGGTCTATGTCTCCATCCCCGACCCACAGGCGACCACGACATCAGGCTCCAATTGCGCATCCCTCAACCTCCCTGTCATTCCCGCGGGATATGCCTACCACTGTTCGGGACCGAGCTTCTACCGCGAGACCGACGGCACCGGCTGGATACCTATCAATTTCTCAAGCGTGACGCCCAGTTCTCCCCTGGGGACCCTCCCCATAGATCCCATCAATGCTTCTTTGTCCCGCCTCTACTACACCTACACGACGAACGGCAGCCAGTACGAGATGACCGCCGTCATGGAATCCCCGGAATACAAGCTCGGAGGGACGAATGATTTGATATCCCAGGACGGCGGCACCCTCGCCTCCGTGTACGAGAAGGGCACCAAGCTCGGTCTCGAACCCCTGGACTACGGAGACCCCTCCCTCGTGGGCTACTGGACCTTCGACGAGGGAAGCGGCAGCATCGCCTACGATTACTCGGGGAGTAACGCTACGGGAAGCTGGATCGGGACACCCGCGGGAACGAGTGGGTACTACAGTGCAGGGAAGGTTGGGAGTTGGGCGGGGAACTTTGATGGAAGCACAGATTATGTTTCTTTGCCAAATACTCCCTATTTCACTAAAGACAGTCCGTTCACTCTCTCGGCATGGGTTTATTTTCATTCCGATGATGATTGGCCTTCTATTTTAGGGACAGCACCAGATAGCAGTCCTTGGCCTGGAATATGGTTTCAAATCTATCCAGATGGTACTGCTTATTTCAACATAGGCGATGATGATGGTAATGACATTGTAACCGAAACTAATGCTGGCTTGTCGATAAATACCTGGTATCACGTTGCTGCAACTTATGATGGGAGTGGTTCCAGGAATGGAATGATTCTATATGTAGATGGCTCAATTCCCGCACAGACGAAAACTAATGATGGGTCTCCACTTGGAATAATATCTCAAAGAAACTGGCGAATAGGGACGGATACAAACACAATCCCTGACGGTTATTTCTCCGGCCTCATCGACGATGTCCGCGTCTACAACCGCGCCCTCTCCGCCTCGGAGATCCAGGCCGTGTACAACGGCGGTAAATGATTCACTCTCGAACCTAGCAGCCTGTGGTAAGGGTGCAGGTTTCTGAACGGAGACCTGCGACAAACGCGGAAGAGTAGGTCTCATTAAGTGGCTCTGCGCGGGAATTCGATGAAACGCCCAATTGGCGCGGGTTTCAGGTTTTGAACCGTTCCGGCTGCGGTTGGCCTCTTGCGCCCACGCGCTGTCGGCAGCGGGCAGCCTAGCCGCTGGCCGATCCGGCCTTCTCGCGCAAACTGGGCCGCACCTCCACCGGCCAAGCAGATCTGCTCCTCTCTGGAACTTCTTCATTCTATGAAGGTTCAGGGCCATCCTCTCCATGGGGGACATCCTTTGAGAGATCCGATCCTCCTCCAGCCAGGGCGGCTCCACATCGACAGCGGTAGCATACGTGACCCAGCGTCCGGCCAGAAGCAGAGCGATTGGCAAGTGCTGGCCTGCTGTGTGGCCTGGCCGTCCCTCAGAGGGCTTGAATACTCCTGAAGGCTCCATGAACATTGGCTCCAGGACTATCCCGGCGCTTCCACACGTCCGCGGCACCGGGAAACAGCCCTTCACGGAAACCCAATAAAACCGTGGGCTCTGTCAGATTCTTGCGCAGAGCCGACAAACCTAAATCGAGCATAAACATCATCGAGCAGAGCGACATCGCAAGCAGTAACACTCCGTATCCGCCACCGATATGCGCCGCACAACGTAGCCGACCAGCGCAGATGCCCGCGATTGCTTCGTAGATGGCGCCAAAATAGTTCCAAGCGACACTTCGGGCCATGCTGGGTGGGCGATTGGGCCTGGTCTGGTCAGTGATAGCAACCTACCTTCTTCATCACCTTCCGCCAGAGCGTTCAGAGTCTGCCGGATGACGAACCAAAAGACGGATCAGACTGCGTGCATGCGTGCACGGCGCCATTATCGATGCCTGGCCACCATGAGCGCCCGAACGTGAAATCATGAAGTTCTCCTTACTGTTGGCCAGCGTCGATTCCTCGGCCTAGGTCTCAAATTCTTCTACCTGACGATCAGCGACCTTACCGCGACAAGCCAAAAGCACGACGAGCCGAACGATCATACAACGAGGGTGTAAGACCACCGCGTTCGACCGTCCCGGCAATCTCTTCTGAGCACGACGGAACTCAGTAGACATAGTGGGTGCAGGTCTTGCAGATCGAGGGCACTCCGTTGTACTTCCGCCAGGAACTCCGGAGATGGGCCAACGTCTCACCTCTCCACAGCTCCATCAAGTGATTCTGACTAAGATGGCCGAGGACCAGGTCACTGTCAGCTTCAAAATCCCGGCACGCACAGGCTCCCACGTTCCCATTCGAATAGACTACTAATCCCCAGTACAGTTCACGGCACGGATTGAAGGCGCGCGGCAGGATGGGTTTCCGCTTCAAGAACGGAGGGAGGCGCACGGCGCCACCCCAATCATCGACGTAGAAATCGTTCTTCCGAACCTGGGTGACAATCGATTCAGCATCTTTGACGATTTCAAGAACGGCGTTGAAATCGGCATGGCACAGGACCTCGGAGACCGGTTGATTCGTGGGCTTGATGTCGATCCTGACCTCCAGTTGGTTACCTCGCCGAGCGTTTTCAAGCAGCAGCCTTTTGAGATTGGTTAACATCTGGTCATACAGGTCCACTCCAAAGAATTGACGGTACGTCTCCGGACCGGAGAGACAGGTTGAGACACTGATCCAGGTGATGTTGAGAGAAAAGAGTTCCTGTAGGTCGAAAAGGTGCAGCCATTGCAGCGTGGTGATCATCCCCACGTTCTTGATCTGGGGGTACCTTGAGATGCATCTCACCCTCTCAATGAAGCGCGGGTCAAGCAGCGGGTCCCCGATGGTCGGATTGAAAACGACACTAGTGCTGCCCGCCTCCTGAGCTTCCCGAACAGCTTTCTCGAACAGGCGCATGTCCAATGCCTGCCGCGCACGCCTCATGGCGCCATTCGCGCAGAATACGCAGCGCGAATTACAAAGATTCGTCGTCTCAACTGACAAGGTCGGGGCCGGAGGCGCCACAAATCGGCCGGGAGTAAAGTAATGGAGAATGTAGCGGACTGTAAACCTAACGGCCTTTCGAAGAAACACAACCGCATCCGTCATTGGATCCCCCCTTGTCCAGTCCTCAACAATCCCATTTCAGGTGCCTAATGGCCGCTTGACTGTCGCTTCCACGATGGCCTCGATCTGACGAGCGGCGCGGTGCATCCTTCTCACCGTAGTGCGCAGCGTCTGCGTCGGCAGTCCAGTCTCGAGCGCGTGGACGCGGGCCGCAAACCACTGTCGAACGCCACAGCCACTGCGAAGCTTCAGTGCGAAATCAAGGAACGTGTCGCCTTCGCTGACTTCCGCACGGTTCAGGCATAACGGGTCACCCCACCAATTCAGACCGGGACGGGTCGTGAAGGCCAGTTCGTAACCAGCATCCACAACAGCCGCTCTCACGCGCTGGTCAACGCCACCGAATGGATACGCGAAAGTCGTTACCTGCGTTCCCAACATGTCCTCGAGACGACGTTTCGAGTCACCGACTTCCCGCCGCAGGTTATCATCACTCAGCTCGGGCAACCATGGATGCGTTAGGGTATGCGATCCGAACTCAACTCCACAGCGCCGCATTTCGCCGATCTGATCCAGCGTCAGAAGGTTGCGGCGGCGCAGCCCGCACGTCTGGTCCCACACATTGGTGGCGCCTGTGCGGTCGGCCACGAGAAAAACCAAGGGCTTCAGCTTGAACTGGACAATCGCAGGCAATAGCTCCGAATAAAGGTCGTCGTAGCCATCGTCGAACGTCAGCAGTACACGATTCTTGCCAACGTCGCCGCGTAGCCATTCGGCGGCGCTCGCCGACTCGTATCCAGACATCTTTAGCCAATCTAGGTAGCGGTGAAAACGACTCGGGCTGAGATAATAGGTGCGTTCTTCTGGCGATCGAGGGATTGAAATGCTGTGCAACGCGAGCGCGCATGCGGGCTTACCAGTAACCTGCCTCAGCATCTCGGAAGTGCACCCCGAGCCTCTTGCTCCGCTCCAGTATTCCGTTTGGGAGCACAGCCTAGCCCACGCGCCAAACAGCAGGCGAGAACCGGTAGCGTTAATCGCGCGTTCCAGGAATGATGCGACTCCGCGCAGCGCAGGCGCGCTGTGCCAGAAGGTTCTCGCAATGACTCGCTCATACACATATCCGCAATGCATGGAGGCGAGTTGCCGCGTCTGCGGATTCCGTTGGCCGAACTCAAAGACGCGTTTTACAGCGTCCTTCCCTTCGATGCGCCAAGTTCGGCGCCAATGCTCGGTCACGGCTCTCGTATTGCGATGGTAAACGATCGCGAGCGGATCAACCACAAGTCGGACGCCTGACCGGTATAGTCGATGGCCGTACTCCATGTCTTCAGTTGAGTACCGAAGTTCGGGATTGAAGCCACCAGAGCGCAGGAACACCTCGCGACGAATTGAGCAGTTCAAAGCAATACACATTTCGCGCTCGATGTCATCGCCAACCGAACCGGCATCGGTCGCGGCACTGGGAGAGCCCATGCGATCCAGAATTTGCTCCCACCACTGCTGCAGAAACTTGTCCGTACACGACGGTAAGGCGGCCCGGCGATCTTCCACGACCCTGCCGCGAACGACGATCCGGCGGTTAGAGTTGAAATGGAGAAAGTGTCCCAAGTGTTGAGAAACGAGGTCATGATGGGCGGGCGTATCGTCGTCGAGGAACAGGACAATATCGCCATTGGCAACTTTGGCTCCGGTGTTACGTGCCGCTGCCTGCCCGAGATTCTGCTGGTGAAAGATCCAGCGAAGTGCGAACTTTGCTTTGTATCCCCCGGCGAACGCAATGGTGGCTGGGTCATCGCCATCGCCGACGACAATGACTTCGAAATCGCCGCACGTTTGGCGTGCAAGCGAATCGAGAGTCTCACACAACGCCGAGGCTCTTTGCCAAGTTGGGATGACTATGCTGCACCGCACGTATACTGCCGCTCCGTTCTAGACGCTGAAGTCGGTGGCCTCAACTCGCTGACGCCACATCGGAATCGCCGTCCTCAGCCCCCACAGAGCAAGGTATGCAATGCCACCGATTACGCCGAAAATCAAGACCCCTTCGGGCGGCAGGGCTGACCGGACCAGGCGGATGATTATGATTTCCACGATCAACAGTAACACGGGCCACGCCTGGCCGCCCATCACTGCCCTGACTAGCTCCGATGTTTTAGTGCCAGCAGCCCTGCACGCCGCTGGCGTGTACCACAACGCATTGATCAGAATGTGCGTAATGGCGGTTCCGGCAGCCAGGCCGACGGCGCCATATCGAGAAACGAGCGCGAGGCTAACCAGGACATTCGCGATGCTCTCGACCGCAGCAATACGGGCACCTGTTTTGACCTCTCCGCATGCGTACAGCAGCAGGTAGGAAGGGCATTCGATAGCCAAGCTCAACGCGGCGAGTAAAAGCCACTGCATCACCGCGGCTGCCCCAATGTACGCGCTGCCTAACCATAGCAAAATCAGAGGTTGTGCGCAAACGCAACCTAGCGCCACAACCGGCAAGACGCCGGTGAACACCAGGATTTGCGCATTCAGGTAGACCCGTTGCAGTTGCCGCTGGTCTCCGTCAGAATGGCACTTCGCGAGAGATGGCAGAATGACACACGCTCCTGTGCTTACGATGTTCGAGAGTTGTGCCGGTAGCTTGCCACCCAGTCCGAATACTGCGACCGAGCTCACCGAGCCGAAGACGCCCAGAATCAAGGAGTCGGAAACGCTCGCTAACTGGCGCGCGGAGTTGTCCATCACAGCCCAAACCCCGGATCCGAGCATCGGCTTGAGTAAGTTCCAGTCGAAGCGTCGAACGTCGAGGTCTGCGGCGGGCACGCTCCACGGCAAGGCAATGCAGAACACCAGCAGGCGCAAACTCGATACCACTACCTGCACGGCGGCCAGCCCCACGACCCCGTAACCTTGCGCCAGAAGTACAAGCGTCGCCGCAACGCGGCCCGTAGCGGTCACGCACTGCACCTGGTTGATGCGATCAAAGCGATGGAACGCCTCATAGGCGCACTCAAGCGCAAGTGTCGCCAACCTTACTTGCGTGGCGGCGGCGACCAAAACAAACACAATCGAAGCTCTCCGAACGTACTCCAGCGGAATATGGAAGGGCCCTGGCAACCTCAAAGCGAGCGCAGCGACTACGAGCAAACCGACTGTGCCGAGTCCGATGAGGGCAACGAACGCGGTGCTTAGCAGATTGGCAAATCTTTCATCCCCCTCTTTCACCGCCGCGATGTAGGCCTGCACCAGGAGAGTCGACAAGCCTAAGTCGAGTATATACATCATTGCGCAGAGCGACATCGCAAGCAGTAGTACTCCGTATTCCACCACGGATATCCGGCGTGCAACGTAGCCTACCAACACAATGCCAGCCACTGTTTCGTAGCCGGCTCCAAAATAGTTCCAAGCAACACTTCCGGCGATGCTGAGCTGGCGACCGGGGATGGAGTGGTCAGCGATGGCAACCTACCCTAAGTCAACGACCTTCGGCAGAACAGTTTCTTGCAGTCGAATACGGCCTGCTGATGAACTGATGACGGATTGGGATACAGGTTTAATCATCGATACCGTAGCAACCATAGGAAAGCATCGTCCAATGCGTCAGAGAGAAGCGGCGGACCCGGTTCTGCTCCGTCCCGATTCGCCGTACTGTACAAGCCGCGGAGCTTGGCGCCGATATTCACTATAGGCCCGGTCCCATGTCGAAGACGACACAGGGCCGCCGAGAGGAGCTTCTAGCGTTGAGCCACGTGCGTGCGACCGGCGCTTGAAGAATCCACAGTTCCGACAGAATCGATCAAGCAGGCCCTGCATTGGATCGTCTCTCGATGGCAGTGACTGTAAACCAACATTCCATCCAAAGATCCGATCCATCCCTGGGGCGATGCCACAAGGATAGTACCCAGACGGCCCCAGTCCCATCCCGCAATGCTCAGTAATCCAGCAGCCATTTCGGAAGTCGGCGTCACCGTATTCGTCGAGATCGCCGGGGGCCACATTAAATGAAACGAATGTTGGGACGGCTTTGACCGCGGGATCTTTCTTGTCGTTGATGATGACTACGTCCAGGGGAAGCTGGGATATCACACGGTTCGCATTCGCGCCATATCCGTTGGTCCAGACTTCAATCGACGTGTGTGGCGAGTAAAGGTCACGATACTCACGCAGAAGGTCTACAATCTCGAAGAGCTGTCTGTGCGTCGTCGGCTCTCCACCGATGATGGCAATCCGGTTCCAGCAGTATCGGGCGGCGACGCTTTCCTTGATGAAGTACTGGATTTGATCGACTGTCATCTGCATTCCCGTCGGCGCCTCTCCGCATGAACGATTACAGTTGTAACACCGGAGGTTACAGGCGTAAGTGATGTTGATTTCGATATCGTCCCGACTGCGACGGTACTGCGGGCCGAGCAGCTTAGTCGGCCACGCTTTGACACGCCAGAAGCTGTATTCAGAGTGCAAGCAGTCGAAAATGACGAGGTAGAGGCGCGACAGCATGAAGAGTAGCCGTAACAATAGGCGATGCACAGAGGAAGGCAGCCGCGGTCTTACATTGCGCCGGTAGAACTGATGTGCAAGGTCGAAGAGCGTCATACCTTAATCCGGCGTGAATACGCGATTTCAGGGCTGGAGCAGACTGAGCCGACGAAGTTTGCCGAGTATGTCGTGGACCAGGTCTTGTAATTTCGGAGGTTTCCTGAGCTGCAGGATGAGCCGGTTTTGAGGCCGGGTCAGTTCGCCGGGCAGCAAGAACAGTTTGTAGCGCAGTTTCTTAAGCGTCCGGTTTTGCCAGGATTCCTGTAAGCAATTCCGCTGGAAAGCGGTGACCAGATTGTAGGCAAGTCGAATGATCTCCAGATACAGCGCGTTGGCTGCAAACGAGGCAGTGGGGATCTTCCGCAGCCCGAAGTCTTCGCGCAGCTCGCAGATCCGCGGCTCCATGCCAGCGCGCCCGTCATAGAAGTGCCAGATGCCGGGCGGCGTCAGGTCCATGTTGGTCACCCAGGCGCGATGGACGTAGCGCCCCAGGGTGAAAAGTATGGTTTGGGGCTCTTGTTCGGGGATGAATCGTCGCGCCACCACGAAACGACGGGCATGCGGCCACCCGTGAGGACGGTGCTCAAAGCCGAGGCAGCACCCTCGGAGGCGCCCCAGGTGAACCTGGACGGCATCGAAGAAGTGGTGGCCGACTAGGGATACCACAGTAGTCCGGTAATAGAAGAGATGAAGGCCGTCGGCGTCCGCACTTACATTCCCGAGAAGAAGCAAACGGGCCAGCGGCATTGGGTGGGCAAGGAAGGGCAGCAACCAGCCGTCTACGAGAACCGCCAACGACTCCAGCGTCCCAAAGGGAAGCGTCTCCTGCGCCAGCGTGGAGAACTGATCGAACGAAGCTTCGCCCACTATTACGACACCGGCGGCATGCGACGCACACATCTGCGCAAGCACTCGAATATCCTGAAGCGGCAGTTGATTCACGTGGGGGCGTTCAATCTGAGCCTGATTCTGCGCAAGTTGCTTGGCGCCGGAACGCCGCGGGAGTGGAGAAACCGCACTCCCCAGCTTGTTTTTCTGTTCTTGTGCCTATTTCGCGCCCGAAGCGAGCCGCAGAGACGCCGATTGCCGGACTTCTCGTGTTCGCAGCGGAATCTGCCCTTCGAGGACCATCGTCTAACTCGAAAGTGCCGCTCTCGAAATTCGGGGTGTTTCGCCACGGACTGCTAGTCATTGAGCCCTGTCACAAGTTTGCGACCTCGTACCGCGACAGTGAGCTGGTATTCCGGGTCGTAATAATCGAGTTCCTCAGCCTTCAACTCAGGCACAACCAGTCCATGAAGAAACGCGATAGCGGCAAGCACATTGCCATACGATACTACCTCGATGTTCGCTTCGCCGAACTCCTCACCAAACAATCGTCTTGCGGAATTGGATGTAAACCGCCAGAAGTCCTCGCCTGCGCCGCACATCTGTCGTTCGGCGATCTTGGCAATTCCGGACAAGGTCGCGAGCACCACGCCCCCGGGCTTCACGATCCGATGAAGTTCCCGCACGGCGGCGCCCACGTCGTAGATGAACGGCAGCGTTTGCGTGCAGATTATGCAGTCGAATGCATCATCGTCAATCGAGGGACAGTGGGTTAGATCAGCGGTCATTGTACGCGCCTGATTCTCTTCATCCACGTCGATGATATCCGAGCGCGTGACGCGCGCGCCACCAAAGCGCCGGGTGTACTCGTCGGAGCAGACCTCCAACACGCGACCGCAGATGTCTTGCTGATGGGCAGCGAGGAATGCTTCAATATAGTAACGGTCGATGCACTTCCCGCGATGCCAGCCGAACGCCGGACGATAGGGCGTTACCCGGCGAAGAGCGGAGAAGTCTGTTACCCGGTCGAACGGCAGCAGCTTGCGTCGCAAGTCCCGGCGGCGTTCACTCAGCCATTTGCGCAGTGACTTGGGAAGTCGGCTTTTCAGTACTTCCACTTTGTATTCCATTGAGCTAGTTTCGACCGTTCAGTCTGGATATGCTATATATATCATATGCGAGAACGGATGGCAGCACGCGGCACAACGTATCTTACGCAATGCCCCGAGCTCCCCGCGTGACGTCGTCTCTTGTCAGCGGGTGGGACACGACCGCGGGCCCCAGAGGTCCGCTGCTGATGCAGGTCTCGGTCGTAGTCCCGACGTTCAACCGTCGCGACATTGTCCTTCGAACAATCGAAACATTATTCGCTCAGAACTTCCCTGCGGCGCAATACGAGATCATCGTCGTGGTCGACGGTTCGACCGACGGCAGCGCTGCGGCGTTACGCGCCTTGCAGCCGGCCTGCCGGTTCCGCGTCATCGAGCAGGAGAACAAAGGACTGGCGGGGGCGCGCAACACCGGTTTTCGAGCGGCCGAGAGTGAATTGATCGTCTTTCTGGACGACGACATGCTCTGCGATCCCACGCTGGTCCGCGAGCATTGTGTTGCGCACCGGCCAAACGAAGCGGCCATTGGATTCGGTGCCATATTCCTCAGCCCCGACAGCCCTCCCGGCCTGGCAGCGGAATGTTTCAATCGCGAGGTGGGCGCATATTATCTACGGCACAAGCAGAATCCAGAGACTCCTTGGCCGCGGTCTGCTTGCGCATTCAGCAACGCCTCGATACCGCGAAGGGTGCTCATCGGGGCTGGAGGCTTCGATGAGCGGTTTCGTATGCGCGAAGATGCCGAACTGGGCGCACGGTTGCTTGGCGCGGGCGTCGAGCCACGGTATGTACCAGCCGCAGTGGCCTACCAGTTCTACAGGAAGACGGCAGGCGATTTGATCCGTGATGCAGAAGCGTTTGGCCTATCAGATCGCCTTTTCTTGCGCAAACACCCCGAACTCGCCGGCGAGACTTTTCTTGGCAAGATTGCAAACGAGCCGCGCTGGAAACGGGTTTCCCGCCGCACGGCTGCAGCCTGCCCGGCTCTTACCGATGGTACACTGGCCCCGTTTTGCTGGCTAGGCGAAGCGTTTCCGCACGTGAGAGTGTTACGCGACCTCGGTGTACGGGCTCTCCAGCTAAGGCGCGGGATTCACTGGTACCGCAAAGCGCTGAGCTCTGAAGGGAACCGGACATAGGCTCCGTTACGTTGGCGCGGCCCCACTCCGGAGTCTGCTTGCCAATCTGTGAAACGTCGCCATCATGGTAACGCTTCTTGGCGTGGGCATGCCTTGCGCCATAAGAAGAGTAGCACAATCGAGAATACCGGGGAGCTTCTTTACGTGAACACGGCAGATGCTCAACGACACGCAACGGGTTTTACGGGGAAGTCGAGGAGATGCCGGCAACACATAGATTCGAATTCAACGCAAAAAAACCTATGGCGAATCGCGCGCTAATGATCGGCGCTTTTGTTCGCGGGAGTGGGATGACCGCTGTCCACTTGGAGAACGTCGCCGCCAACCAGGGATCGCTTCCGCGTGACTCTCGACCACGCGTAGAGCAAGGGTCCACAAGCACGGGCGACCAGCACACCCCCCCAAGGCACGATCCGAGGGCGATCCCGCACTTCACCTCGCCAGAGCCGCGGCTTTCCCCGCAAGGCCTCGATCACGTATTTGATGAGAGCTCTCCGGTGGCGCGGCTCTTCAACGAACAAGAATGTGACGTACCCCATCGCCGCAGCGAGGTCTTTGAGTTCCCAGGAACGAAGATCGCGCATGGTCGATGGAAAGGGATGGCGCACAACAGCTTGAGGGGTATGCACAACCCGGTAACCGAGGCCGAGCAGCGATAAGAACGCGTAATGCTCTTCACTGCCGCGCAGGACAGTGCCTCGGCCCAGACGTTCGTGGAAACCCGGCCACAAATCAAAGGCACGACGGCGAAACGCCATGTTCATGCCATTGCCCAACCCACCGAAGCTGGCTAGTTCAAACCACTCAGGGGTCTGGCGATCGACGACTCGGCGTTCGTGGGTGGCGGGTTGCTCAGCCAAGGCACACCACCGTTCTGCTTCTGTCTCGACCTTGAGAGGAATCGTCGTGCCCGTGGCGGCCACTACGAGCGGATCGTTGAATTCCCGCGTGAGAGCCGCAAGCCAACCTGGTTCGGCGATTGCGTCGTCGTCGATAAAAGCGACGATCTCCGTGCCGCAAGCCCGGGCGCCCCGGTTCCGCGCCCGACTCAACCCTGGCACAGGCTCGACCATATACCGGACGCCCCGGCGCCCTGCGACGTCTCTCGTCTCATCACCAGTGGACGCGTTGTCCACAACCAGCACCTCGAATCCAGGATACTCAACTCGATGCACAGCCGCGATGCAGCGGTCCAGGAGCTTCGGACGGTTCCGCGTGCAGATCACGACAGTGCAGCTTGGCGTGAACGCAAGAGAGCCCTGAATTGTCGAATTGCCGCCGTACAGGGTTGGTTCGGACATGTATCAGGCTGCGTACGCGGGAAACGCACGGAGAAGAGATCCGAGGACGGCACCGCAACCGACGCCCACGCCGTTTGCGGCCACGTCCCCCAGTTCCATGGCGCGGCCAGGCGAGAAATGCTGGCCGGCCTCCATGAGGACTCCTAGAAGAAACATCGAGAGTCCCGCCATCAGCCCCCGCCGTTTATCCCGGAATCCGATCACCGGCAGAAACGACAGCGCCAGGTAAGCACCGAAGTGCTGCAGTTTGTCCCAGATGTGCAGGCGGCCGATCACGACCATGAGCGAAGACGCGGTAGGCGCCAGAGAGCCAACCACGACACAGCAGATCAACACGACCCAGAAAATCAGGATCAACGCACGCCGCGTCTCGTGAGAAGGACCGAATCGCGCTGTGGGCTTCTTCTGCTCTTGAAGCATGCCGTCATTCACCGGGCGCTTACTTCACCGTTCTCGCTTGGGAGAAACGGTTGGCCGTCCATTGCTGATACTCGGATCCGGCGTGAACTTCACAGGTATTCCTCAAAAAGGGCCCAAAACTGGGGATTCGCCCAACGTTTTTTGCAGCAGTCGATCGATTTCTATGATCGGTAAACCAGAGCCATGATCATTTTGGGAAAGGACATCCCCGGCGCTGTACCTGAATACCAACACCGCGCCATCCGCAACCTTCAACCTCACCGCGAGCTGCTACCTGCAAATCAGGGACACTTGCTCCGCAAATGGCTCGGGCGCATCATGGCAAAGGATCTCCAGCAGCGCATGCTTTACGCGGAGGTTCGCTGGAATAGCTGGAGCGGCCGGCGGGCCCGCGAGCGGAGCTCGCAACACGCTCATAAACCCGCAACGTTTCTTCCGCAGTTCGTCTCCAGGAAAACCGATAACTGTTTGTTCTACCACTGTTGATCAATTCGTCCCGGCGGCCGGGCGCCGTCAGGATCGAACGTACGACGGACACGATGTCATCGATCGAATGAGGATCGAAATAAGCCGCGGCGTCAGCCGCCACCTCCAGCAGCGCACCGATTTGAGAACACGCTACCGGAGAGCCAGCGCGCTGGGCTTCCACAACAGGAAGTCCGAAGCCTTCATATGACGACGCGAGAACAAAGAGGTCCGAGCATCGAAGGAGTCCGTGAATATCCTCGTTTGGGACATAACCCAGCGCTTGAACGGCTCGGGACGCGTGGATTCGGCGCGACAGGAACGGGGAAACGTTGCCGATCAACAGTAGTCTGTGTGGGAGTCCTTCCCGCGCGATTTCGAAGGCAGAGATCAACCGGTCAACATTCTTGTGGGGACTCCCGCCGCCTGTGAACGCCACCACGTAGCGCTCAGGTAGGTGGTAGCGCAGCCGCAGGGCATCGAGGTCGCCCAGGCGTCCATTCTGCACCCACCCGGGGCCCTCGTGGATGACCGAGATTTTTTCCGAATCGATGTGCATATACCGGACAATCTCGCCTTGTGAAAAATGGGATACGGTGATAATTCGCTGCGCCCTTCTGGCAGCCTGGCGATAGAAAAAGCGCAACGTCCTGCGGCGCCATGCAGGCATAAACTCGCGAAGTCGCACATAACTGGTATCGTGAGTCGTCACAACGGTAGGACACGGAGCCAAGAAGGGAGAGACGTTGCCCAAGGCGTGGCACAGGTCGATAGCGTGCGATCGCAGTTGCAGCGGAAGCGCGAGTTGTTCCCAGACGTAACGAGCGGCCCGATTCATGCCGGAAATCGGGCAGACGACGCGGTGGAAATTCTCTTGATTGGGAATAGGCCAGCTTGCCGCGGAACGGTTGACGAAGATGAAGTACTCATTACGCTGATCGATCTCGGCAAGCCCGTTTAACAAGCAGCAGGCGTACGTCTCCCCGCCGCCTACCACCCTAGGAATTAAGTACAGCAGATCTATGCCGATGCGCATTGCCAGGGTTTTAGACAGGGATTGCTAAAGCTCCGAAGCTTCCATGCCATGATTGTCCCCCGGGGTCCACATTACACGACGTTACATCGGCGGACTTCCCGAGCAATTCTCATGCCGGACTGAATTTCAGTGTCGCCCCGCGAGCGTGCAAAATGCGATGTCTCAGGCTGATTTCCCTTTCGGCTCGCCACACGTCCCGGCGAATCGGTTATAAAGCCAGCAGAAGGCCCCGCCGATGAGCGCCCCGCTGACGAATCCATAAACCAGACCGGCCACGCTTCCCAAGTACGTGACGGAATACCCGAGATACACGGCCGCCAGCGCACCCAGGGTGTGCCCCACGCCGCGCGCGGCTTCCAGTAAGGTAAGCGCGAAAAGCAGGAATCCCCACAAGATTCCCGCGGCAACTGCAAAGGCTTTCACGTTCATTTGGAAGATCCTTTCCTGATGACATCACTGAAAAAAGGCCGTGAAGAGGGAATGGCCACGGATGAACACGGATAAGAAAAGAAATGACTTAGGCGGGGACGGCGCGGGCCGGGATTACGCGCTTCAACAGGTGAGTGCTGGGGCTGTAGTCCAGGACGATCTCTTTGAGGGCTACCACCAGGCGGCCGGCATCCCGGGTCTGGCAGGCCTCCCGCAGGCAAAGCAGCCACATCTCGATATCGCCTTCCGGCATGCCGTTTCCTATGAAGATGCGGATCTTTTCGTGGGCCGTGGGGGCGGTGTCCTCAAGCAGGGTGCTCAGCTCTTCGTAGAGCTTCTCGCCGGGGCGCATGCCGGTGAATTTGATCTTGATGTCTTCATCCGGCTTCAGGCCCGATAGCAGGATCAGGTTTGTGGCTAAATCGACGATTTTTACCGGCTCGCCCATGTCCAGGACGCAGATCTGCCCGCCCTCCGCGATCACCGCGGCTTGCAGCACGAGCTGGCAGGCTTCGGGGATGGTCATGAAGAAGCGGCGCATATCCGGGTGCGTCACGGTGACCGGGCCGCCGGCCGCGATCTGCTTCTTGAAGATGGGGATGACGCTGCCGTTGGAGCCGAGCACGTTGCCGAAGCGCACGGCCACGTACTTGGTCCGCCCGTTTTGCATGGCCAGAAGCAGCAGTTCGGCGATGCGCTTGGTGGCGCCCATCACGTTGGTAGGCCGCACGGCTTTATCGGAGGAGATCATGACGAAGTCCGCGACTCCGTGCTCCGCGGCGGCTACGGCGAGGTTGTATGTGCCGAGGACGTTGTTCTCGATGGCCTCAAAAATGTGCGCCTCCATCAGGGGGACGTGCTTGTAGGCTGCGGCATGATAGATCACCGACGGCCTGTATTGGCGCAGGACTTCGTCCAGGCGCGCGCGGTTCTGGATGCTGCCGATTTCCGGGTGGAAGGGCGTTTGCGGGAAGGCCTGGCGCATTTCGCGATCGATTTCGAAGAGCGGGGACTCGGCGATTTCGAATCCGACGATGCGGGCGGGGTGGAAGCGCGCGATCTGCCGGCAGAGCTCGGCGCCGATGGAGCCGGCGGCGCCGGTGACGAGGACGATTCTACCCTGGAGCGCGCCGCGGATCTGGTCTTCTTCCAGGTGTACTGGGTTGCGCCCGAGGAGATCTTCGACAGCGACATCGCGGATCTGGGTGGCGAGTCCGTTGCCTTCGATGATTTCGGCGAGACCGGGTACGGTTTTGTAAGAAACGCCCGCATCGCGGCAATGCTTCAAGATGTTCGTCATTTCCGCGCCGGTGGCGGAAGGCATGGCGATGAGGACGGTCTCAATGTTCTGGGCCGCGACGATGTAGGACAAAACGGCGCCGTTGCCGAGGACCCTCACCCGGTGAATGAAGTTACCGACCTTCGCCGGGGAGTCGTCGATGAAGCCGATGATTTCGTAGGAGAGTGCGGGATTCTGGTGGATCTCGCGGAGCAGGGTGACTCCGGCGTCACCGGCTCCGTAGATGAGCGTGCGTTTCCTCACGGTCAGATTCGGCAAGCGGGAGAATTCGAACGCCAGCCTCACGGCCAAGCGGACCCCCGCGGTCATCCCAAAACAGAGCATGAAATCCAGAAAATAAATGGAGCGCGGGAAGCCCTGGGGGGTAAACCACGGGAGAATGACGCAACCGAGGAGAGATCCGACCAGGTTCGCCGCCGCCAGGCGGACCACATCGCGAATGGAAGCATATCGCCACCATCCGCGATCCATCTTGAAGAAGTAGAAGGCGAAGATTTTGGCCGGCACAAAGACGCAGAGCGCCACCAGCAATTGGGGCCGATAATGCGCCGGCACAGTGAGATCAAATCGCAGCAGAAAAGCCAAAACACCGGCGGCGGCGAATATGGCGATTTGGACAGTGGACATCACCCAGCGATGGTGGTGGGTAAGATGACGGGCGACCCGATGGATGTCAAA
>OCZT010002250.1_pt1 | contig 20018 bp, 10 predicted proteins | sample 1539031 | NCBI WGS metagenome assembly OCZT01 (sample SAMEA3539308, study PRJEB22396) | soil metagenome | biome: tundra; feature: field; material: soil | place: USA | collected 2010-05 | depth 0.15 m | reverse complement strand
AGCGGATAAGTTTCTCCGCACTCCAGGTTGATACATTGAAACCAGGCTCGGTATGACATCGTTATCTTTCCGGTGCCGCGCGCGGCCAGGTGTTCCCACACCGGGGCTGCCACGGCACCATTTACGCGCCACAGCATGGACATCCGCATGGCGGTTTTCAAGAAGACAACGGAAGCAGGCCGGAAAAATTAGGATCGTTACTACGCCGGGTAAGTGGTCGCTGGCGGGGGCGTAATGAACGGAAGCGGTTAAAATCAGCGCCCACTTTCCACTCGCGTCAGACCCGGCGCAAACCTACCCTGTCGAACCCATGAAACCAAAGGGTTCAACCTTGTCGCTCCTGCTTCTTTTCACCTGCGCTCTCTCCGCCGCCGCCGCCATGCCGAAGTTTGAAATGCCGCGGGTGCGGGAACCAAAAATTCCGAAGCGGACAGCAACCGTCACCGACTTCGGCGCCGTGCCCGACGGCAAGACGCTCAACACCGACGCCATCGCCAAAGGCATTGCCACGCTCGCCGACAAGGGCGGCGGACGGCTGATCTTTCCGCCCGGCGTGTGGCTGACCGGCCCGATTGGTTTGAAAAGCCATGTGGAACTTCATCTGGAAGAGGGCGCCCTGGTCCAGTTCCAGCCGGACTACAGCCTGTATCCGCCAATCCGGTTGGACATGAAAGGCCGCCCGCGCACCGTGACCACCTCGCCCATCCACGGCGAAAATCTGGAAGACATCGCCATCACCGGCCAGGGTGTGATGGACGGCTCGGGCGATGCCTGGCGGCCCGTGAAAAAATCCAAGATGACCGAGGGCCAGTGGAAACAACTGCTGGCCGTCCCCAACAGCGTGTTGGAAACCAATGGTGACCTCTGGTGGCCGTCACGCGAGGCGAAGGCCGACCGGCGCCCGACCCTGTTGAAGCTGGTCAATTGCCGCAAGGTCCTGCTGGAAGGCGTGACGTTCCAAAATTCACCGGGCTGGAATTTGAATCCCGTCCTGTGCGAAGACCTGACCCTTCGCCACGTCATCGTCCGCAACCCGTGGTATTCGCAGAACGGCGACGGGCTGGACATTGAAAATTGCCGGAACGTCGTCGTGCGCGGCTCGCGGTTCGACGTGGGCGACGACGGCATCTGCCTGAAATCCGGCGCGAACGAGGAAGGCCGACGCATCGGCGTGCCGACCGAGAACGTGTTGATTGAAGATTGCGTCGTCTATCACGCCCACGGCGGCGTCACCATCGGCAGCGAAATGTCCTCCGGCGTGCGCAATGTCCGCGTCAACAACTGCGTTTTCATGGGCACCGACGTCGGGCTGCGTTTCAAGAGCACGCGCGGCCGCGGCGGCGTGGTGGAAAAAATTTACATCAGCAACGTCCGCATGACCGGCATCGTCACCGACGCCATCGGGTTCAACCTGTATTACGGCGGACAGGGACCGGGCGAGGGCGGCGAAGGGCCGGCGGCCGAAGCCAAGCCCGTGCCCGTCAGCGAACAGACGCCGCAGTTTCGCGACATCTACATCGAGAACGTGATTTGCCGGGGCGCGCGCCAGGCGGTCGCGTTGCAAGGCCTGCCCGAAATGCCGATTCGCGGCATTCACTTAAACAACGTTTCGCTCACCGCCGAGCGCGGCATGGCCTGCACGGACGCGCAGGACATCACGCTCGACAACGTGGAGATTCTCAACTCCCGCGGCCCGGTGCTGAGCCTGCTCAACAGCCGCGACGTGCAGGTTGACCATCTGACTTACGCTTCCGGCGCCGGGGCGGTGATTAAAGCGGAGGGGACAAACAACACTGCCACCATCAAGCGCACCGATTTGAAAGCCGCCCGGCAGGATTTTGATTTGTCCAACGGCGCCACGCGCGAAAGTTTCCGGGTGGAATAATCGGCTTGTGACCTGTAGGAGTCGAGGTAACGAGACTCAAATATCCGGTTTAACGGTCAGTTTGATACTCCTTACGTCGTCTCCTGCGTGGAGGATTTCTACCTCCGCCCCAGCCGCTCCAACAATTTTCCGTGAATCCCGCCGAAACCGCCGTTGCTGAACCATGACGATGTCACGTTTCCCAAGTGTTTGAGGCTGGCCGGTGAAACAATTTATATTGCAAATAAAACCCGGTTTTATTACGATTACCTTTAATCACAAAGGCCATCGAACTTCAACCCGTTTGTGGCCGTTTGCTGAAAACCGGAGTTTATATGAGTAGTGCGTCGTCGTTTCAGAGGGCGAAACTGTTGTCAGTTTTCGTTTTCACGCTGGCCGTGTTCAGCCTGCGGACCAGTCACGCCGCGCTGGCCCCGACCATCACCACGCAACCGACCAACCAGTCGGTGCGGGTTTCTTCAAACGCGACCTTCTCGGTCACGGCCAGCGGTCAATCGCCGCTCCGTTACCGCTGGTCTTTCAACGGGACCAATCTGACGAACAGCGCGCATATCAGCGGCGCGACGAACACCACGCTGACCATCAGCAACGTCGTCGCCGGTGACGCGGGAAATTACCAGGTCGTGGTCACCAACAGCCACGGCAGCGCGACCAGCAGCAACGCGACTTTGACCTTGCTGTTTCCGCCGAGCATTTCAAGTCAACCGACGAATCAAACGGTTTACATCAGCGGATCCGCCGCGTTTTCAGTTGTGGCCACCGGCACGGCCACGCTGCGCTACCGATGGTTTTTTGCTGGAACGCCTCTTTCCGACAACGGCCAGATTACCGGCTCGGCGACCAACGTCTTGAACATCGCCAACGTGCAGCCCGCCAACATCGGGAATTACCAGGTCGTCGTGACCAACAATTACGGCGCGATCACCAGCGCGGTGGCCGCGCTCAACGCCACGAACCGGTTTCATTATGTGAATCTCAACAATCCCAGTCCGGCACCGCCCTACACGGATTGGATCACGGCAGCGACAAACATTCAGGACGCAGTGGACATCGCGCTTGCCGGCGATTCAATCCTTGTGACGAATGGCATTTATGAGATTGGTGGACAGGTTGTGTTTGGTGCGATGACCAACCGATTGGCCGTCACCAAGCCATTGACCATTCAAAGCGTCAATGGTCCTGCGGCAACGACGATTCAGGGATATCCGGTGATGGGCGATAGTGCGGTTCGCTGCGTTTATTTATGCAGCAACGCCATGTTCGTTGGCTTTCGGCTGGTTTCCGGATCAACTCGGACAACAGGCGACGCAGACCTTGAACAGAGCGGCGGGGGTGCATGGTGCCAGAACAGCAGCGTGGTGATATCCAACTGTGAATTTCGCGTATGCTCTGCCAACAACAACGGCGGCGGCGCGGTGAATGGAACATTTTACAACTGCATCTTCGTGACGAATTCCGTGGTCGGCGGCAACGGCGGCGGCGTGGAAGGCGGCACGCTGGCGAGCTGCACTTTTCTGGGCAACTCCGCTCCGGGATTCGGTGCGCGCGGCGGCGGGGTTCATAACAGTGTCGTCAACGGTTCAACTTTTCTGGGCAACAACGCCTTTTACGGCGGGGCCGCGGAATCAAGCACGCTGACCAACTGTTTGATTTCCGGCAATTCGGCGGGTGTCTCTGGCGGCGCGGGCAACATCTGCAATTTTTACAATTGTTTGATCACGACCAATACGTCCGGGTATATGGCTGGCGGTGCCGCCTACGGCACGTCCTTCAATTGCACGTTCCTCGGCAACTCGGCGGGCAATGACGACGGCGGCGCGGCTAGCGTCAACTTGAACAACTGCCTGCTCGCCGGCAACTCGGCCGGCGGTAACGGTGGCGGGGCCGGTTTTTACAGCACGCTCAACAACTGCACCGTGGTCGGCAATTCCGCCGGCGGCAGCGGCGGCGGCGTGGACACGATCACGGCGAACAACTGTGTCATCGTTGGCAACAGCGCCCCGGCGGGAACCAATTATTCTAACGCCACGTTGAATTACTGCGATACCACGCCGCTGCCCGCCAGCGGCACGGGCAACCTCACCAACGCGCCGGTTTTTGCGAATGCGGGTGCCGGTGACTTCCGGCTCTATCCCGGCTCGCCGGGGATTGACGCGGGCAACAATGCTTACGCTCCCGGCAGTGTTGACCTGAACGGCAATGCGCGCATCGTGAACGGCACCGTGGATCTCGGCGCCTATGAATTGCAGAATACGCCGTTCATCGCCGTTCAACCGACGAACCACACGGTGCCGTTTGGCCAGCCGTCAGTTTCGTTCAGCGTGTTCGCCATCGGGCCGGGAACACTGACTTATCAATGGCGATTCAACGGAACGAACATCGTCAACGCGACCAATTCCACGCTCATGCTGAACAATGTTCAATTCAGCGCGGCCGGCGTGTATTCCGTGATGGTCGTCAACGCGTTCGGTTCCATTTTGAGTTCCAGCACCATCCTGACAGTGGTGGAAAGCGCGCCGATAATTTCAATGCAACCGACTAACCAGACGGTTTTCATCGGCAACGAACTTGATCTATCGGGGGCGGCTTACGGTTCGGCGCTGTTGAGTTATCAGTGGGAATATAATGGCGCCAGCATTTCCGGCGCAACGAACGCCACCTTGGCCGTCACGGGCATGACCGAGCAACAGGCTGGTAATTATGCGGTGCTCGTCACTGACGGCCTCGGCAGCATATTGAGCAGCAATGCGGTCGTTCAGGTGCCGGAGGTCAAAACCTGGGGATACGTTTACGATTTGTCTGGATTGACCAATGTGATGTTGATGGCGGCTGGCGGCATGTCCAGTTGGGTTTTGGAATCGGATGGCACGTCCGCGATGTGGGGAAATGTAATGGGTGGAGTATTGCAAGATACCAATTTGGTGCAGGTCGCCATCAGCGATTATTCCGCCTTGGGCCGTCGCGCTGACAACGGATTTCTGTGGTGGGGTAATTTTGTGGGCACGCCGCCACCGGATTTGACCAATTGCCTTTCGGTTGCCTCTGGGGCACTCCAAGGATTGGCTGTCCGCCCTGACGGCACCGTCGCCGTTTGGGCGAGACTGAACGGATTTGGCATCACCAATCCGCCGTCAGGATTAACTAATATCGTGTCAGTTGCGGCCGGCTATGCACATTGCCTCGCGCTGAGGGCCGACGGAACCGTCATCGCGTGGGGTGACAATGATTACGGTCAATGCAACGTGCCGGCTGGCTTGAGCAATGTCGTGGCCTTGGTGGGAGGATTTACCTACAGCTTTGCGCTCAAATCTGACGGTAGTTTGGTTGGCTGGGGAAGTTATCCTCCGATGCCATCCGGTTTGAGCAACGTGGTGGCCATTGCCAGTGCTGATGGCAGTGTTCTCGCTTTGAAGCAGGACGGCACCGTGGCGAATTGGGGAGAATCAGACACACCGCCCGGGCTGACAAATGTGGTTCAAATCGGATGCGGCCATTATCACAACACGGTGTTGATGGCGCAGCCCTTTCCACGAATCATGCGGCAGCCATCAAATGTCGGCGTTTTCGCGGGCGATCAGACATTTTTCTATGCACCAACCATTGGCCGTCAGCCACTCCGTTATCAATGGCAATTCAATGGAACGAATTTGCCCGGCGCAACCCAACCCAATCTCATTCTCGGGAATGTTCAAACCGCCAACACCGGAAATTACGCCGTCGTGGTGACCAACGCCTTCGGCTCCGTCACCAGCGCGGTGGCGGCGTTGACCATCAATCTTCCACCATCCATCACAGCGCAACCACAAAACACAATGGTGGCTTTGAGTAATTCGACTTCTTTTGTGATTTCAGTTTCCGGTTCATTGCCGCTTCATTATCAATGGTTGTTTGACGGGGCGCCAATATTGGATAACGGACAAGTCAATGGATCTGCCACGACCAATTTAACCATTTCGAGTGCACAACAATTCAATACCGGAGGTTATTCTGTTTTCATTACCAATTCCTTTGGATCAATCACCAGTGACATTGCCACGCTGCTGGTGGTGGTGCCGCCGAAAATTTCTTCCTTGCCGTTTTCGCAGCCAACTTCGAAAGCCGTTGCTATTGGCAGCAACTTCTCTCAACAAGTAATTCTGGAAACAGGCACAGCCCCATTTGGTTACCAATGGTATTTTAATGGCGCGCCTTTGGGGAACAACGAACGGATTGGTGGTGCGACAAATTTCACCTTGTGGGTCACCAATGCCGGATTTGCCGATACCGGCAACTATTGGGTTACCGTCACCAACTATGCCGGCGCAACCACAAGCGCGGTGGGAACCGTCACGGTTCTCATTCCTCCCGCAATTACCTTGCAGCCGGCGGGCCAGACATTGATGCAAGGTTCGAATGTCACCTTCGCCGCCGCCGCTTCCGGTGACGCGCCGCTGTCGTATCAATGGTATTTCAACGGGAGCGCATTGGCGGATAACGGGCAAGTCAGCGGTTCGACCACGACGAATTTGACGATTATAAACCTCCAACTCACCAATGGCGGAAATTATGTTTTGGTCGCCACCAACCTGGCCGGTTCGGCTGCCAGCACGACGGCGGTGCTGGCGGTCATTTCGCCTCCGGCAATCACTCAACCGCCGGCGGACCAAAATGTCCTGCTCGGAAGCAATGCCGTTTTCTCCGCCGCGGTCCTTGGCACGCAGCCCATCGGCTGCCAATGGTTCTTCAATAATGCTCCGTTGACCGACGACAGCCGCATCAGCGGCTCGATGACGACGTCGCTGACCGTTGGAAATTCGCAAACGAATGATGCGGGCGGCTATTTTATTGTGGCAACGAATGCTTATGGCGCGGCCACGAGTGCCGTCGCCAATCTCACGGTCTGGTTGCCGGTGACCATCACGCAGCAGCCGTCGAATCAAACCATGGCGGTCGGTTCAATGGTCATGTTGACTATGGCAGCGGATGGTTCAAGTCCATTCAGCTATCAATGGTATTTCAACGGTTCACCGTTGTCGGACAACAGCCGCATCAGCGGCTCAATAACGGGCAGCTTGAGCATTTCCAATGCGCAGACTTCCGACACGGGAAATTATTTTGCCGTCGTCACGAACTTGTTGAGTTCCGCGACAAGTTCCGTTGCGACCGTCACGGTGTTGACGCCGCCGAACGTCACGACGCAGCCGGTCGGGCGCTCGACTCCGTTGGGATTGACGAACATTTTCGCCGCCGCCGCTTCCGGCACCGCGCCGCTTTCGTATCAATGGCGGCTCAACGGCGCGAACATTTCCGGCGCGACGAACATCAGTTATTTCATCGCCGCCACCGGGACGAATGACTTGGGCGTTTATCAATTTGTCGTGAGCAACGCCGTCGGCGTGGCCGTGAGCAGCAATGCATTGTTGACGGTTGGGCCGGTCGCCGCGTGGGGATTCAATGGTTACAATCAGTGTCTCGTGCCACCGGGCTTGAGCAATGTGACGACCATTGTCGGGGGCTACTATTACAGCCTTGCGTCGCGATTGGACGGCAGCTTCGCCGCGTGGGGCAACGCCAGCGGTGTGACCAATTCAAGCTGGACGAATGTCATCGCCGTTTCCGCCAGCGCGGGCGGGGCGCTGGCGCTGCGCGCGGACGGCAGTGTCACGGGTTCGGGTTCTATAAATCCGCTGTCTTTCAAGGTTTATCCCAGCAACGCGGTCGCGGTCGCCGCCGGCTACGGTCATGGTCTGGCGTTGCGCGCGGAAGGAACGGTTGTTGGCTGGGGCGGTTCGCCGACTGGCGGTGGTCCCTATCCTTGGGCGATTGTTCCGCCGGGGCTGGCGAAAGTCACGGCCATCGCCGCCGGTTATCAGCACAGCATGGCATTGCGGAGCGACGGCACGGTGGTCGCGTGGGGAGTTGGTTCGCAGACAAATGTTCCCATCGGCTTGAGCAACGTGGTGGCGATTGCCGCCGGCCAGACTCACAGTCTGGCGTTGAAATCGGACGGAACATTGGTGACGTGGGGCACCGGCGCGGCCACCAACATTCCCGCCGGATTATCGAACGTCATGGCGATTGCCGCAGGCGGTTATTCAGATCAACGAACGGGCACCAGCATGGCGGTGCGCTCCAACGGCACGGTCGTCGCGTGGGGCGTCACTGCCTACAGCAGCCAGACCAACGTTCCCGCCGGCTTGACCAATGTTGTCGCCGTTGCCGACGGCTCGTATCACTGTCTCGCGCTGGTGAATGACGGCACGCCGCAGATTCTCCGTCAGCCGGCGGGCGGCACCGACTGGTCGGGACGAGATTGGACTTTGCAGGTCGTGGCCGCCGGCGCTGCGCCACTGAATTATCAATGGCTGCTCAACGGCACGAACCTTGACGGCGCGACGAATTCAACGCTGCCGCTTCCGGCGATTCAAACCAACAGCACGGGAAATTATCAGGTCGTCGTCAGCAATCCGCTCGGCGTGGCGACGAGCCTTGCCGCGCCGGTCACGGTGATGGACAGCGCGCCGTTCCTGCTGACGCAGCCGGCCACGAACCTTCCTGTTTATCTCGGCAGTAAATTGACAATGGCGACGGCTGTTGGCGGTTCCGGCCCGTTGCAATACCAGTGGCGGTTCAACGGACAGGACATTCCGGGCGCGGCGGCTGACATTTTGAATTTTGATCGCATTCACATGACGAACATGGGCAACTACACTCTGGTCGCGAGCAATTCATTCGGTGCCGTCACCAGTTCCGTCATCAAGTTGACCGTGCAACAGCTCGTCATTTGGGGCGACGCCACACAGGGCGCGACGAATATGCCGGCCAACATGACCAACGTGGCAGCGATCTCCGCGAATTTTTACGGCAACATCGCCTTGCGCTCGGATGGAACGGTCACGATTTGGGGCAACAGCGGCTCTGTGCCGACGAATACGGCGGCGGGAGTTTCAAACGTCATCGAAGTCAGCGCGGGTTCTCTTTTCAATCTGGCGCTCAAATCAAACGGAAAACCTTATGTGTGGGGATACAACGCGGCCCCCGTTTTCTCGAACGCGGTGGTCAATCAGTCAAATATCGTTGCCATCGAAGCCGGCAGTTTCAATTGCGCGCTGCTCCGCAACGATGGCACGGTGGTAAGGATTAACGGAGGCGGCGCTTCGACTGTCAGTGGATTGACCAATGCAATTGCAGTCGAACCTTTTGACGATGGCTTCATCGCCTTGCGTGCGGACGGAACCGTTTATTCGCAACTCGGCGGGTCAGCGCCGCCGCAAAATTTGACCAATGTGCTCGCCATTTCATCGGCACGCTATCAAGGTCTGGCCGTGAAGCGTGACGGCAGGATTCAAGATTGGCCGCAATCGCTGTTGCCAGCGGGAACATCCAATATCATCGCCGTCGCGGCGGGCGGGTTTAACGCAGGACCGGAATTCGCCGTGCGCACGGATGGCACGATCATCACAGGCGGCAGCAGCGTCGCGACCAACGTCCCGTATGGGCTTTCCAAAGTCTGGCGGCTCGACGCCGGAAACACCCATTGCCTCGCGCTGCTCTCCGACCGGGATTTCCCGCCGGTGTTTTTGCATGCCGCGCTGAACACCACCAACTTCGTGGTCAGTTCCAAAGGCAGTCCGCAATGGTTTGGCCAGACGAACATTTCTCATGATGGAACCAATGCCGCCCAAAGCGCGGCCATTGGAAATAATTTGTCGTCGTCAATGCGCATGTGGGTGGCCGGGGCGGTTCAGGTCAAATTCTGGTGGAAAGTCTCTTCGGCAACCAATCACGGCGTCTTGAGTTTCTCGGCCGGTGGCGTGGTGTTGACGAACATTTCCGGCGAAGTGGACTGGCAACAATGCACGCTGGCCATACCGCCGGGAAATCAAATTCTGCAATGGACTTACGCGAAGGACGGCAGTGCCGCCGCCGGCCAGGACGCTGGATGGGCGGATCAGTTGCAAGTGACCAATCTGCCGCCGACTATTTTGACGCAGCCGCAGCCTGTCAGACAGGATGTTTTGGGCGGGACGAATGTCACCTACAATGTGACGGTCATCGGCACGCAGCCTCTCATTTATTTCTGGAAGAAGGACGGCAATTCTGTGGCCAGCGGTTTGAACAAGACCAATCTCATTCTGGCCAATGTGACCCGTTACGACTCCGGTTCGTATTCAGTTTTTGTGACGAGTCCGTATGGGAACGCAACCAGCAGCAACGCCGTTCTCAAAGTGCATGTCCCGCAATTGCTGGGGACGCCAACGTTCCAGCCGGATGGAAGCATCCGGCTGTCCTCCACCGACGTCGGCGGTGGACAACTTTCGTCCGCTGATCTGGCGAATCTTCAAGTGCAGGCGAGCACGAATCTCATGGATTGGGTTGCGTTGCCCGGCGCCTTGACGCTCAGCAACGGTGTGGTCCAGTTGCAGGACCCCGGCTCCACCAACAGCCCCGCCCGCTTCTACCGGATTGTTGAAAGTTGGTAGCGAGTGCAACCGCGATCACGTTTTGCGTTGATTTGAACCGGCCCCGGAAACAACCTGCGCTCCATTCACTTTCGTCCCAGCCGCTCCAGTAATTTTCCGTGGATGCCGCCGAAGCCGCCGTTGCTGAACACCACGACGATGTCGCCGCCCTGAACGTTCTTCGCAACGTGCGCGACGATTGAATCCGCGTCCGGCAGATACGTGGCGTCCCGGCCCGATGCCTTCAAATCCTGCATCAACTTTTCGGGATTGAGCCGCTCTTCGGGCGCGATCTGTTCCAGCCGCGCCACCTGCGAGACGACCACGGTGTCCGCGCGGCCAAACGCGCCCACAAGGTCGGTTTGAAATACGTTGCGCCGCGTCGTGTTCGAGCGCGGCTCGAACAGCGCCCAGATTTTTTGCGCGGGATATTTCACGCGTAACGCCGCCAGCGTCTCGCGGATGGCCGTCGGATGATGGCCGAAGTCGTCAATCAACGTCACGCCGCCCACGATGCCGCGCACTTCCATCCGGCGCTTTACGCCCTTGAACGTCTCGAATGCGGACTGAATCTGATGGTTTTTCAGCCCGCAATGTTTCGCGCACGCCACCACGGCCAGCGCGTTCCGCACGTTGAATTCGCCAATCAGGTTCAAGTGAAATTTGAAACTGGGGATTTCAAACTCGCTCGCCGTCGGGCCGTAGCGGATGTTGAAGGCATGCACCGCGTTGTCCTCGCCGAGGCCGAAGCGCTTCACCGGACAATGGGTCACATTGAGCAGCGGAGCGAGGTTCGCGTCGTCGCCGTTGCCGAGCAGCAGGCCGTTGCGCGGAATGATCCGGATGAAATGCGAGAACGTTTTTTTGATCGCGTCCAGGTTTTCAAAAATGTCCGCGTGATCGAATTCGAGGTTGTTGACGATGGCGATTTCCGGCTGGTAATGGATGAACTTGCTGCGCTTGTCGAAAAACGCGGTGTCGTATTCGTCGCCCTCGATGACGAACCATTCGCTGTCCGTGAACCGCGCGCCCTGGCTGAGATTGTTCGGGATGCCGCCGATGAGATAGCTCGGGTTCAGCCCGTTGTGCTCGAACACCCACGCCAGCAGCGCTGTCGTCGTGGTCTTGCCATGCGTGCCGGTGACGACGATGGAGCGTTTGCCGCGGATGAAAAATTCCTTCAACAGTTCCGGCAGCGAGCAGTAACGCAGCTTGTGATCGAGCACGAACTCCGCTTCCGGGTTGCCGCGGGAAATGGCGTTGCCGATGACGACGAGGTCGGGTTTGTGCGCAAGGTTCCGCTCCGCGTAACCGTTCATCACCGCGATTTGTTTGCCGGCGAGGAAGGTGGACATGGGCGGATAGACATTCTGGTCTGAGCCGGTGACGGCAAAGCCTTTTTCCTGCATGGCCGCCGCGGCGGACGCCATCGCCGTGCCGCCGATGCCGACAAAGTGAACCGATTTGATTTCAGACGAAAACATCCCGGAGAAAGTAACCATCAGGACACGAACGCACAAAGCTTTTTGAGTTTTGCCATTTATTGCTTTCGTGGGTGGAGAATGACATGCAAAATCGAATGGCAGTGAATTTTATGAGACGCACTCTTTATCTAAAACGACTTTACTCCATTTTGATGCCCGGCGTTTGCGTGCTTGCCCTGTGCGCGCGGGCGGACGTGGCGACCAATCAGTCCCCAACGGAATGGATTGATCCGGATACCGGCCATCGCGTCGTCCAGCTTTCACATGAGCCCGGCAGCGAAAGCCTTTACTTCAACCTGAATCCCTTCACACCGGACGGACGGAAGATGGTCATCACCACGCCGGACGGGATTGCGATGATCGATCTTCAGACGCGCAAGGTCGAAAATATTGTTGCCGGCCGGGCGCATGTCATCATGGTTGGCCGCAAAACCGGGCAGATTTATTATGGCACGACGAACCGCACCGTTTTCGCCGTTGATCCCGTCACCAAAGTCACGCGCACAATCGTCACGTTGCCACGCGGCGAACAGGTGGCGACGGTCAACGCCGATGAAACGTTGCTCGCCGGCACCGTTACCGAACGCACGGACTGGGGAACGAACCGGGATTTCTTTGACGGCGGCCCGAACCGGCGAAACGACATCCAGACCGCCGATGCCTATCGCGGCCGGAAAGGCACGATGATGGAGGAGCGCCTAGCCAAGCATTATCCGATGGAACTTTTTTTCTACAACCTCCAGACCGGCGAGACCAAAAAATTCAACCACTGCACCGACTGGCTGGGCCATCTGCAATTTTCACCGACGGATCCGAATCTGCTCATGTTCTGCCACGAAGGCCCGTGGCACAAATTGGACCGCATCTGGACGATCCGCGCCGACGGCACGGATTTGAAGCTGATTCACCAGCGCACGATGGTCATGGAAATCGCCGGTCACGAATTCTGGAGCGCGGACGGCAGAACGATTTGGTATGACCTGCAAACGCCGCGCGGCGAGGATTTCTGGGTCGCGGGCTGCGACATTTCCACCGGCAAACGCACCTGGTACCACTTGCAGCGCAACGAATGGTCGGTGCATTTCAACGTCTCGTCCGACGGCATCTTGTTTTCCGGCGACGGCGGCGACGAACACATGGTGGCCCACGCCGACAACGGAAAATGGATTTACCTTTTTCGTCCCGAACTTCTGGCCGACAGATCCGAAGGCAGCATTGACACCAGCAACCTGATCCGACCCGGCGTGTTCCATTCCGAGAAACTGGTGAACATGGCCAAACACGATTATGCGCTGGAACCCAACGCCATGTTTTCGCCGGACATGAAATGGCTCATCTTCCGCTCCAACATGAGTGGTTCAAACCAGGTTTATGCGGTGGAATTGAAGAAGGCGGATGGAAAGCCTGGCTACCAGGGCAAAGAAACCTCAGGGTTTTATTAAATCCTCCGGGCAAATCAGCTCCGAAGTTTCCGTTCCAGAATTTCGCCGACGAGCGCGGGGTTGGCTTTGAAGAGTTTTATATCCCCGCCTTTGAGAAATATTTGCATCCAAAGTCGCTCCCGCAACGGATATATTTACAAGCAAAGGACAAATGTTTTGCGTGGAATCCACTAAAAACCAAATAATGCAATTCAACGAGCGCAGCGAATTGCTTGATCTGGAGGCGCGTGAAGACGTGCGCCTGCTGGCGCTTATTGCCGAGGGCGACCAGCACGCGTTTGCGGCGCTGTATCGCCGCCAAAGCGAACTGATTTATTCGCTGCTGGTCCGAATGCTGGTTCACGAAATGGAAGCGCAGGAAGTTATGCAAGATGTTTTTGTCCAAATCTGGCGGCGTGCTACAAAATTCGATCCCATGCGGTCGCCTCCGGCGGCATGGATCATCATGATCGCCCGCGGATTGGCGGTGGATCGTCTTCGCGCCCGCTCGCGTCGCGTCGCCAATCTCGCTGTATATGAGCGGGAGCTTGTGTCGCTCGAAATGGAGGTTAACGGGTTTCGCCAAATAGAACGTGATGACCTGGCCGACGTCTGCGCTTCGGCATTAAATCATTTGCCGGAGGAACAAGGTCGCGCGTTGCAATTGGCTTTCTTTCGCGGTTGGACGCACGAGGAAATCGCCAGCGCCGCCGGTGAACCGCTCGGCACCGTCAAGGCTCGCATCCGTCGCGGGTTGCTGGCTTTGCGCAAAATTCTTAAGGATTATCATGATTGAAGTTCAATCTAACGAAGACGCGGCACTCCGCTATGTCCTGGGCGAATTAAGCGATACTGAACGGCGCAACTTTGAGTCGCTCATGGCGACGTCCGCCGAATTGCGAACGCTTGTCAACGAACTGGAAGCCGGCGCGATCGTCGCGGCGACAGCAGCACCCCGCCGCCGACCGCCGACCGAAGTCTGGCAACGTATCGAAAAAGCCGTGGCGACAAAACCTCCATTTAAACTGGGCGTATCGGCTTTCAGGTTTGGCTGGCTGCGCAATGGCTGGGCAATGGTTGTGGTTTGTTTGATCGGCTGGCTGTTCTACGCATTTTTGACACATCAACATTATGCCGCCGTATTGGCAAAGCTAAAAATCCAGCAGCCCGAAATTACAATCGTAAATCCCACCGAACCGCCGTCAAAGCCGGTTGCTGTAAAATCTTTGGCAACGGCTGTTACGAATGTTGCCTTTGAACTATTGCAAGCCCGCACACGGGAAATCATCGAATTGCGAGGGAAAATTGCGCAACTAGAAACGGCGACGACACAAGTATCGCGTTCACTTGCCCAACAAAACGCACTTTTGGGCGAGTCGAACCGGATTAAATTTTATCATCTGTCGCCCGCTTCGACGGCCAACGCCAATGCAAGCACTGCGCCGCTTTCACCCGGTTTGCAACGCGCTGTCTTCATGGCGCTGGCGCGCGAACTGGGCTGGTTGCCTGCCAATCCGCCATCCGCCACGCAAGCTGGCGGCAATGTTCCGCCAAAGCCCACCACCGTCGGCGGGGTTGATTTCATAGATTTGCGTCCAGCCAGCCAGAACGTCGTCAGCCAGCCGCAGATTCAAACACAAAATGGATCCGGCCAGCCAACTGCTGATAATAATACCACTGCTGCCACGCAGGTTCAGCCGCCAGCCCAGCCACAGACGGAATCACCGGCGGCTTCCCCGACACCCATTGCTTCCAACCCAACGATCCCGGCCTTCGTCTCTGGCGACAACCTCGTCGTGGCCTTGGATTCAACCGTTGCGCCGTTGGGCAGTTCGGTGTCATTGATTGCGACTGATGCAAACCAAAATCAGACGGGCGGGAGTTTTATACTTGGAAGCAATCCGACCGTGGTGACGATTCCGTTTTCCTACCTTTCCGATCTTTCCACGACAGCTTACACAACCGGCGGCTATACGGCAGGCGGGTTGTATTTTGTGACCATGAGCTTTCAAACACCCGATGGCCAAACCAGCACCACGCAGTTTTACGCACCAGCAACAAACCCATGATTCTATTGATGACTTTCACGCCGCTCAATCCAACAAAAACCACGAAAGGAAAATACCATGAAAAAGACAATCCAAATACTATCACTCGCGCTCGCGGCAGTCTGGTTGACCAGCGCGATCACGAGTGTATACGGCCAAGATACCATCGTTTACTTCAGCGGACCGTCGTTCCCATTCCAATATGGGGTTGACCCCGGCGATGCGGCCATTGATTTGAACGGGGACGGCACACCTGATTTCAGCTTTCAACTCGATTATTTCATTGGCACCCTTGGATTTTCTATTGGTTTCGACGGCGGCCCCATTATCGGCGGCGGCGCCTATGGGCCTTATTACGTGTGGGGTCTAGGCACGAACTCGACCTTATTCCAGCGGTTCAGCAACGGGACGATTTTGCCCTTCGGCGCGTTCATCGGCAGCCCGCCGCCTACCAACTCCATATGGAGCAGTCCCGACCAGAGCGCGACGATCGCAACTTTGTGGATTGGCCCGCCTCAAAGCGGATTATACGGGCCACTGGCCAACGTGGGCGTTGGTTATATCGGAGTCCGGTTTTATGCTGCGGACGGATTGCACTACGGCTGGGTTCGCGTGCGAAGCACACCAGTTGTGGAAGTGGTTGACTGGGCGTATGAAAGCCGGCCCGATGCGTCCATCCGCGCCGGTCTCATCGGCTCCAGCGGCGAGTCCCGCCAGTTTACCGTGACTTTTCCAAATGGTGACTCCGGTTCGCTGATTCTGACCGGTAACCAGTTGCGTTGTGAACTTGCCCTCGATGGGCAGTTTAATTTAGCAAAGCTCACCGGGCCGGCGCCAATTCGCGCGAAAGGGAAATCAATCGCCGATCTCGGCATACCGCTGGTCACCAGGCCGGATTACACCAGCTTTTTTAGCGACACGACCCTCAGTCGTGGCAGGGTAACACAACTGTTGCGCGGAACCGTGAATGTAAGTCTGGACAACGGAGCGATGGTGGGCTCGATTGAGCCGATCCAATGGAATTCTGCCCCCCACTGGGGCAGAAACCGCGAAGACAAACGCGCTCGCTATTGATTTAGCTTCCGTTCCAGAATTTCGCCGACGAGCGCGGGGTTGGCTTTGCCTTTGGAGAGTTTCATCACCTGGCCTTTGAGAAAATTCAACGCGGCGGCCTTGCCGGACCTGAAATCGGCCACCGGGCCGGGATTCGCGGCAATGGCTTCGTCGCAGAATTTTTCAATCGCGCCGGTGTCGCTGACCTGCGCCAGCCCCTTTTCTTGGACAATCGCCGTCGGTGATTTGCCGGTCTCGAACATTTCGGCAAACACCTGCTGCGCGGCTGAACTGCTGATGGTTTTGTTCTCGACCAGGCCGGCCAGTTCGATGATGGCTTCGGGTTTGAATTTCAAATTGGCCAGTGTCATTGCGGTAGGGACGCGCTGCTGCGCGTCCTGGACGACCAGCAGGTCGTCCCTACCAAGGCGTTCGTTCGCTTCGGTCAGCTTCGCCCGCAGGTTGTTGATGACCCAGTTCGCAATGGATTTCGGGTTCTTCGACTGTTTTGCAATCCCTTCAAAATAATTTCCCAGCGGCACGTCCCACACGAACGTCTGGGCGTCGGATGCGGGCAATTGATAATCACGCATGAACCGCTGCTTGCGCGCGAGCGGCAGTTCCACCATGCGCGCTTTCACTTCGGCCAGCCACGCGTCTGTTGGCGCCTGCGGCATCAGGTCGGGATCGGGAAAATAACGGTAGTCGTGCGCGTGCTCCTTGGTGCGCATTTCCTCGGTGACGCCCGCTTCATCGTCCCAGCGCCGTGTGGATTGAATCAGCCTGCCGCCCTTGGACACGACTTCGATCTGGCGGGGGATTTCGTATTCCAGCGCACGGCGCACGCCGGAAAAGCTGTTCATGTTCTTGATTTCAATCTTCGCGCCGAGTTCCTTTGTGCCCCTGGGCCGGACGCTCACGTTCACGTCGCAGCGCACCATGCCCTTTTCCATGTCGCAATCGCTCACGCCGCCGTAAATCAGGATGTCCTTGAGCGCGTTGAGATATTCGTAGGCCATGTCGGCGCTGGTGAGGTCCGGCTCGGAAACGATTTCCATGAGCGGCACGCCGGCGCGGTTGAAGTCCACGCCGCTGTTGCGCTCGAAATGCGAATTCTTGCCGACGTCCTCCTCCAGGTGCGCGCGGGTGATGCGCACACGCGCCAGGCCGCCGTTGAATTCGAACTCGACGTGGCCGTTGGCCGTGGACGGCTTGTCGTATTGCGTGATCTGGTAATTCTTGGGCATGTCCGGATAGAAATAACTCTTCCGGTCGAACTTGGCGAAGCGGGGAATCTCGCAATTCAGGAGGAAGCCGGTGAGCACCGTCAGGCGCAGCGCCTCGTCGTTGGGCACGGGCAGCACGCCGGGCAGGCCGAGGCAGACGGGGCAGACGTTTGTGTTCGGCGGCGCGCCGAACACGTTGGCGCACCCGCACCACATCTTCGATTTCGTCTTGAGCTGGACGTGGGTTTCTAAGCCGATGACCGCTTCGTATTCCATAAACGCGCGGGAGATTTAACCACGGACCTGTCCTCCGTAGCAATACTGCGGAGGATGGACACGGCGTAAAGCCGCGTGGCGGCCACGCCGCCATCCGCGGATGCACACGGATTTTTAACCGAAGCACAGGAATGTGAATCTCCTGTTTGGGAACATCCAATGGGCCTTGTTCGTGCGCTTCCATTGGATGTTGGGCGTTCGATGTTGGATGTTCGATGTTTCCCCCACTTCCCCGGTATCGGTTGGCGCTTGCAATGGGTTCCCGGTCGCGCAAATCTTGGTTTCAACCATCAACCAGCAAAATAACAAGTGCCTATGAAAAACTTGTCATCGTACCAAACCCAACCCGTCTCCCGCCGTGAATTCATCACGACCACTGCCCTCGCCGGAACGGCGCTGCTGGCCGCGCCGGGGTTGCTCGCGCAATCCGTCCCGGCCACCCTGCCTGCCGCCCGCAAAACGCGCTATGCGCTGGTCGGCGTCGGCCACCGGTCCGATATCTATCGCGCCGCGGTGCTGAAAACCCATGCCGAACATTGCGCGCTGGTCGGTTATTGCGACCTCAACGAGGGCCGGCTCAAACTCGCGCAGCAAAAGGCCCGTGACATGAGCGGCGCAGATGTGCCGGTGTATCCGGCGGCGGACTTCGACCGCATGCTCCGCGAGACGAAGCCCGACGTGGTGATCGTCACCACCAAGGATGGCACGCACAACCAATACATCATCCGGGCGATGGAGTTGGGTTACGACGTGATGACGGAAAAACCGATGACCACCGACGAGAAGAAATGCCGCGCCATCCTTGACGCACAACGCAAAACCGGCCGCCGGCTCACGGTCAATTTCAACTACCGTTATTCCCCGGCGCGCACCCAGGTGAAGGACCTGCTCATGAGCGGCGTCATCGGCGACGTGCTGTCGGTGGATTTCCACTGGCTGCTGGACACGAGCCACGGCGCGGATTATTTCCGCCGCTGGCACAGCCACAAGGCCGACTCCGGCGGCTTGATGGTGCACAAGGCGACGCACCACTTCGATCTGGTGAACTGGTGGCTCTCCGCCGTGCCGGTTTCGGTGACGGCCACGGGCAAGCGGGAATTCTACACGCCAACGATGGCCAAACGCCTCGGCCTGCAAAGCAGCCACGAACGCTGTCTCACCTGTCCGGAGAAGGACAAATGCACGTTCCTCCTCGACCTCACGAAGGACGCCAGACTCAAGGAGTTGTACCTCGACCAGGAGAAATACGACGGCTACTTCCGCGACCGCTGCGTCTTCCGGCCGGACATTGACATCGAGGACACGATGAACGTGCTGGTGCGCTACAACACCGGTGCCACGATGAGTTATTCGCTCAACGCCTTCAACGGCTGGGAAGGCTATTTCATCGCTTTCAACGGCACCAAGGGCCGGCTCGAGCACAAGATGGAGGAGAAGATTTCCCTGGACAAAAACGGGTCGGTGCCCGGTGCCATCCAGGGTGAAGGCACCACCATCCGCATCTTTCCCCTGCGCGCACCGGCGTACGGAATCGCGACCTCGCAAGTTTTGGAGGGCCATGCCGGCGGAGATGAATTGATGCTGCGTGACCTGTTCGACCCGGTGAAGCGCGAGGACAAATATCTGCACGCCGCCGACCAGCGGGCGGGAGCTTGGTCCATTCTCACCGGCATCGCGGCGAACCATTCGTTCATCAGCGGCAAGACGGTGGAGATTGCCGGTCTTGTGCCGGACATCCCGCTGCCGGACTATCCGCCCATGCCCGCGCACGACAGCCCGGTGCCCATGCCGCCGAAAGTGTAGCGGCGTCTGGAAAGAACAGGCTTTCCAGCCCGGAGGCGGGTTCGTAGTCCGCGACGTGGATTTTTCAAAGGCATGGCGGCAGGTTCACCTTCAATGTTTCCGCCCACGGAATCAATGCGGGCAGGATGGTTGGATGCAGTTGGACGCCGTGAGCGAGTTGTTCTGCCCGGCGGGCGAGCGCGGCGTGACCGGGCAGGCGCACAGGCGGTTTGCCGGGTGGCACGGGTGTTTCCGCGCAGAATTGGGCGAAGAAACTGGTTTCGCGCAGAAAGGCTTCGCGTCCGCCGAATTGTTCCGGATTGATGAGCTGCAAAAACACCGATGCACCCCAGCGCGTTTCGCCGTCGGCGCGGCCATGACCGCCGAGGGCGTTGGTGAGCG
>OCZT010002248.1_pt1 | contig 20030 bp, 14 predicted proteins | sample 1539031 | NCBI WGS metagenome assembly OCZT01 (sample SAMEA3539308, study PRJEB22396) | soil metagenome | biome: tundra; feature: field; material: soil | place: USA | collected 2010-05 | depth 0.15 m | reverse complement strand
TTCAATGCGGAGATGATCGACGCCGTGAAGAGCTTCGGCATTCAGCCCAAGCGAACCAGCTACCGAAGTCCCTGGCAGAACGGTGTCGCCGGGCGTTGGGTTGGCAGCTACCGCCGGGACCTGCTCGACCATGTGATCGTGCTCAATCAACGCCATCTGAAATCCATTATGAAAAAGTACATCTGCTATTACCACGATGATCGAACTCATCTTGCGCTGGCGAAAGGGACGCCCGCTGGTCGGGATTCAGAAAAGAATTCCGTCGCAGGCCGAAAGGTAGTATCCATGCCGAGGCTTGGTGGTCTGCATCATCGATACGACCTCGCCGCCTGAGCATCCACCGCGAGAATCCCCCGGGAGTCGATGAAGGCCAGCGGGAGAGGTGCGCCGGTCGAACCTTCTTCGCCTCCATGATAGCGTCTTCGTGACGAATCGTGGCCACGGAGCACCCCTCCGAGTCGAGAATCCCTTACGAAACTCGTCCTCAACTTCAGGAATCAGGCCCTTCTTTCTTCAGGCTAGAATTATGGCGAGGCACAGGTGCAAATAGCGGCGCCATGGTGGGATGAACCCTTGATCAACTCTAAGCTCTATCTTCAAGCCTATGGGCATGACAATCACCTGCGGTACCTCGTGTTACGACATTGTGCTGCGTGGATAGGTCAAAGCCCATCCCACCAGCCACGCCTTTCCAGACCGCTACTTATTCAGCAGGCTCCTCAATCGGCGGACGAGGTACGGAGGACGTAGATAACTGGGCGACATATTGATAAGTGGGGTCGAGCTTTTGCCGTCTGAGGATCATGGCGAGCTGTTTCCACGCATGGAACAATCCATGGGGACATGGGGAAAGGTCGGATTTGATGAGTTGGTGGAGTTTGGCGAGGTTGTAGCAGGGCACAGCTGCATACATGTGATGTTCGGTGTGGTAGTTCATGTGCCAGTAGAGGAAGCTGAGAAAAGGGTTGAGGATCACGGTTCGAACGCAAAGACGAAAATCCGGCACATTGTCCTGCAGGCCGGCGTGTTGCAGGTTATTGCATAGGTAGTACAACCATCCGGCATAGAAAGGCGCGAAAGTGGTGGCGACCGGCAGGAACCACCAGTGCATGGCTACCGAGACGCCAACGATGGTTGCATGGCCGGTGAGCAGGAAGCGCGCCCAATTGACCCAACGGCGCTTTTCCCTGGGCTCTGCTTTGGCAAAGAGAGCCTTGTCCCACGGGCGGATGGGTTTGCCGCAAGCCATCGTGACGGTGCTGTAAAGGGTGATGCAAAGACCGATCGGATCGACGAAGGAGCGCAGGCAATAATCCCCTACCGTAAGTTTTACCGGCAAGGCCACTTCCAAATCGTCAGGCGGGTGGAGGGTGTATTTATGGTGTTCGGTGTGACTGGCCCAATACCAGTCGGGATTGAACCATGTAAGGAAGGCGAAAATGCGCAAAAAAAGCCGTTGAGGAAGTTTGTCTTGAAGACCGCGTTATGAGTCAACTCGTGGAAGCCGTTAAGGAGAAATACCCAGAACGATCCATGAATGAAAAACAAGAGCGCGACGAGGAGCCAGGGGAAGCGGCCGGCGGAGTAGACGGCAGCCGATCCGGTGAGGGCCACCAATCCCACGAACCCGCCGGTTTGCATGGCTCCCTTGAAATCGCTGCGTTCATTCAAAGACAGCAGCTGTTCGCGGGTGACGGGCGAGCGATACCATGTGATTTTTTGCTGAGCGAGCCTATCGGTGTTCATGCGCGACCTCCTTTGTAACAACTTCACAATTTGATTGCCGATCTCCTGAATTGAACCCAAATGTTAAGCCCGCCCTGATCTGCGTCGCGGTTTAGCACACACCGGTAAGGCGTGATCACCCGAGATTGTTTGTCAGAGTAATCATTGGTGAACTCCGAGGAGGTATAAAACGCGGTCGTAACGGACTGGGACGTTCTGAGCGAACAGCCATTGCTTTGATAATCGTTCGCGTAGGTGGTCCAGCCCCCTGAAGGAGAATGCCCACACTACGAGGCAGACGGCGTAGTGGATAGCGTTAATCCAACCCAACACACCTGCGGAGAAGCCAGACGCTGTCAAGGGGACGAGAGTCAAAAGAAGCGATTTGAGCCTTTGCGAGAGGTTGCTGAGCGCAAATCCTCCCATGAACCGACGCGCCATTAGACCTCCCCAATAAAAGCTCAGGAACCGACTTGGCCCCGCCGAGACTCAGGACCGACGTGGCAATCCTAAGTGCTTCAGGTCATGACATAAACGACTTGGCCAGTTCCACGGGTTCTATGTTCCACCCCTCTAAAATCAGCTTGACTGCACGGAGTGGCTGCACGGCCTTGAGGTTGATGTCGATCTGTTTCGACTCGTGCGGCGCCAGCGAGAAGTAGTTGTCGGAATAGATTACCGGAGCCACCAGCAGACCAGTCGCCAGGTCAACTACCTTCAGCCGGGCTGCCAACACAATGCCCGCCGTCGGGTTATCCAGATTCACAGATAATTTGCTGTCCCTCACCTCGCCCACCGTGCCGGTCAACTGGCCTTGCTTCATGCCGGGCAAGTCCTCATAGTTCCACTCCTTCTTGCTATGCCAGTAGAAATTACTCGACAGAACCTTTCCCGAGTTATCTTTCAAGGCGAGCTTGATGAAGTGTACATCTGATAAGTTCTCGACCTTGTCTTCATCGGGCACAAAAAGCGCCAGGCAATCGTGCGTGCTGTTGGCGGCGCAATCCAGGCTTGCTGACTTGGTCTGGAATACGCTGCCATCCAGGTTATAGACCACCGCCTCCGCGCTCAAGCCTTTCAACTCCTTGGACGTGCAGTTGACCGCTTTCACCTGGTTGGTTACAACATTCCATTGGATGTGGATCGGCTCGCAAGCCTTCTTGCAGGCAAAGTAAGCTGCGGTCGGCTCCATGTAATAGTCATAAGTGTTCCAGGTAAGCGACGGCCACGCCGGATTACTCATCCAGATCATCGCGCCAGTGCAGTCGTTCCACATGCGATCGTTCCATGCCTCGTAGATGGCCTTGAAGACCTCGATGTTGACCATCTGCGCCTTGCGACAGAAGTCTTCAATTCCGGTAGGTTCGCCGTACGATGCAATGGCCTTCATGGTGTTTCCGCAAAGTCCCAGGCCGTCGAACCCGGTTCCGAGCCACCAGTCATGCAGAGCCCACATCTCATTCACCGGCCATAGCTTGTTATGCGGCATCATGCGCCGCATACTCTCCACCGCCGGAATCGTGGGCGATCCCATTTCCGGACGGAAACCCCGGGCCAGGTCCCTGAAATAGAAGCTTGCCGGCATCGTGTCACACCGGCTGTCGCCGTTGGTTGGCGGAACCTGGATTGAACTCTGCAGGAACATTCGGGTCCCGTCCAGCTCTTCGGCCATCCTCGGCATTTCGGTCTGGATTGGATCTTCGGGAATCGTCTCATTCCCCGTGCACCACAATACGACACAGGCATGGTTTCTGCGGCGTAGGAATCGATCCCGGGCGTTTACCAGCCACATCGCCGCATCGTCCGGTTGCAACCCGTTCGCGATTCCAAACTCTTCCCAAACCATCAATCCCAACTCGTCGCAGACTTCATAGAACTCCGGCTTGTCGAGGTTTCCACCCCAATTACGGATGAGGTTGAAGTTCATCTCCTTTTCAAAGCCCACACGCTTCTGGAATCCCTCGCGGTCGCAGCGGAGCATGCCTTCATCCATGCCCCAATTTACCCCGCGAACGAAGATGCGCTTCCCATTGCAGAAGAAAGTCAACGGTTCCTTCACTGCCTTCTCATTCAGATCCTTCACGTCCAGACCGTTCAGAAGCTTGCTCGTGTCCCACTGGGTGTGCACAGGCGGGTTATAACTGTATTCGCGAACCCCGATTCTGGACTTATTCACGTCCGACACTTTGCCGTTGCATGTGAATTCGAAAGTCAGATCGTACAGATTCTGCTCGCCGTGACCGTTTGGCCACCATAGCTTGGGATCGACAAGTAAAAGCTTGGAATGGGTCCCTTTGTCGAACTTGAGTGTTCTGGTCTCACCTCCATCGAGGGTTACCGGTTGAGCAAACTCGATCTCGCCCAAACGCACCTTCAACTCGCCCTTGCAGGCTCGAGCTGAATGGTTCTTCAAATCCATTTTCAGGATTACATCGGCGCGGCTCAGGTTCTGCGGATCCAGGAAATGGGTACTGGCAAATGGGTTCTCGATGGTAACATCGCCGCTTGCCGTAAGAGTCACATGGTTCCAAATGCCTGTGTTCCGGTCGCGAATGGTGGGCAGCCAGTCCCAACTGCCACTGGCCAGGATAGTGGGCTCATTCCTTGGAAAATCGACAGGCCACTCATACCCGCTTAGTCTTTTGGGCATAACCTTGTCGGGCTTGGGAACCGGCATAATCAGCACCGCGATGCAATTCTTCTTGCCGGCAACGACGAGCTTGGTAATATCGAAGTGACCGCGAATAAAAGCGCCGTCGATACTGCCCGCGGACCTTCCATTCACGTATACATATGCCCGATAGTTGATGCCGTCGAAATTCAACCACACGCGCCGCCCCGCAAGGCTCGCGGGTAATTCCATTTCGTTCCGGTACCACCAGTTTGTACGTGCAAAGAAATCCGAAATTTGACTTAGATCGTCTCCGTAAAACGGATCCGGAACCGCACCCAGGTTCAGATAACTCGTCAGCACGGTCCCCGGAGCCGTAGCGATCAGCCACTTGCTGTCGTCGTAGCCGCAGGTGGAAACCGCTGCCGCCTTGTCCGTCAGCCATGCCTGGTTCACCAGCCGCCAGCCGCCGCTCAGCTTCAGGCTGCCGTCCGCATCCGGTGCAGGAAGCGGCACCGGAACCGCTTCAAACCCGCCGGTGCCAAAAACTTCAAATGAAGTGAGTTCATAGCCGCCCGCTTTAGCCTTTCCGTTCAACAGCAACCGCACGTAGCGCGCGCTGGTCTCAGGCAGTTGGATCTGCTCCACGCCGCCTTTGCCGTCGAGCGTCTGGTGAACGTCTGTCCAACCCTCCACTAGCCCCGTCTCCGGCGAGGGACCTTTGTCCGTCGAAACCTGAACCTTGTGCGACAGTGCGTAGTTCGTACCCCAGCGAAGAACCACCGAGCGAATGTTACATTCGGCGCCAACGTCCACGTAAATCCATTGCTGATCGGCATCCGAACTTTGCCACTTTGTGCTCGTCTCACCGTCAGTAGACATGTGGCCGGTGTTGATGAAGTCCGTGGAACTCGACGCCCACGCCGCCCGGTTCAGCGCCACATTCCGCTCCCCGCTTGCCACTGCCCACTTGGGCGAAACTGCTACCGCTGAAGCCGCAACACCAAGTTTCAGAACTTCACGCCTTGTTAGATGGATCATGGATCGAGTCTCCTTTTTGCTCGCAAGCTATATTCTGCCGGTGGGTCCCGCGCAAGGCAAAACTGCGCCATTTACCGGCATATCGCGAGGTGAAGTGCATCGCGATTGCAGGGCGGAACGGCCGGTAATCTGTGTTTGACTTCGCATTCATTCGGCGCCGGAAGCCAGCCATTCTGCGTTTCATCTATCGAGAAACACAGACGGCCCGTGAAATCACACCTAAGTGCCATATACAATAACGTGGGCACGGGTGCAAAGGCGCCGGTGCGTGAGACTACCTTCAACTTCGACTTCAGTACCTAAAGTGTTGCTTTGCCTTGAATGCTACTAAAAAGGACCCGCCCGAAGATGTTTTTCGCTCCGGGACGGGCTTATTCAGGAGGTCAAGAAAAAGCTAGAAGCTGAGCCGTAGCGCAAATTGGACGACTCTCGGCAGGTTCTGCTGCGAGCTTATCTGGCCATAGCCGGAACCGCCCACCGATGTGCTGGGTACGCCAAATTGCACGCGGTTGAAGAGGTTGAAGAACTCGGCGCGGAATTGAAGATTGAGCCTTCCTTCCTTGTCAATGGGGAACTTCTTCACGATCCCCATATCCCAGTTGGCCATGCCGGGAGCTTTTAAAGTGCTGTCGTTTTTTGACTCGTTGCCGAATGTGTAAGCGGGCGCCTGAGTAAAGCAAGCGGTATTGAACCACTCATTCAGTTTGGACACAGCCGATCCGCCCTTCTTCTTGTTGCAGCCGGCGACGACGTTGGGCCGTTGCCCTCCGCCGAACGAGTTGGAGGTGTTGGCAGCGTCTGTTAGGCCCAATGGGAAGCCTGACATGAGGGTGGTAAAACCTTGCACTCCCCATCCGCCAATCACATAGTCCGCTGACCTTGGGATGTTGGCAAGGACAGCCCTTCCACGCCCCACCGGAATGTCATAGACATACGCGATGACAAGCCGCTGAGGCGCGCTGCTGGACGAAAGAGACTTCTCCCCACTCAGGTTATTGTTGTCCTGGACGCCGGAAACAGCCTCCAGCCATGAGGTCAACGTGTCCGTGTTACTGAGCAGCTTCGCGAAGGTGTAAGCAACATTGATCGATGCGCCCTGGGCGAACCGCTTTTGTGCTTTCACCTCAAGCGCGTTTTAGGTCGAGGATCCCAGGTGCGCACCGCCATCGGTGACACCTGCAAACTCGGGGTAAGGCAGTTCTATCTGTCCGGCCGTCAGGTTCTGCAGTTTCAGAGAGTTTCCGGCAGGAATCGCATCGTAGTAGGGATTGGCAACCGGAGCGAACAGAGCTGACCCTTGAGCCAAATCCGAATCGGGAAGCTGGTCTGTGTTAATCCCGGTAAAAGAAAGATGCGTTGCCTTGGAGCCCGAATAGGCGACGTTGAGGGCCGTGGACTTACCGAATTGCCGTTGAATGCCAAAGTTCCATTGTTGAGCGTAGCCAGGGGCAGGATCGTTCGGAAAGAATGACGTGATTCCATTACCCAAAGTGTTGACCTGGTACTGGAACAATCCCGTGAAGGGAGCAGCAGTCGCCAGGGCGCGGCCGACCGGCAGAATGATGTACGCCGAAGTCGGATCGCTGGGGTTCGTCAGCGGATAGGGTGTGCTGATGCTGTTGCTTGGTGTTAACCCGCCATTCGCCGACCCCACATACGGCGTGTATTGGCTGGAGGTCCCATCGTAGGACGGGTTCTGGTTTGTAGTGAGGGCGCTCGGTAACCAGAAGATGCCGTAGCCAGCGGTCACCACGGTGTTTGAGGTAACACTATAGGAGAGTCCGAAGCGAGGCGAGATCTCCTTGCCGTACGGGTTTATTCCATAGCGGCTGGGCCGCTCCGTCGAATTCACCAATTCGATATTCCCGAGCGGCACAGAGACGCCCGGAAGGGCGGCCGCGGTGAGTGCGTCGTTGGGCTTTGAGGCGTCAAAGGCGTTGAGCAGATCGTGGCGCTCTGTAAACGGGGTGGTGTATTCCCAGCGAATACCCATGTGGAATGTGAGTTTGTGAGTAGCGCGCCAATCGTCAGTGGCAAAAATGCCCGGATATTTCAGGTTCGATTCGACCCGGTTGTCATACCACGTTGAGCCCGAGGCGGGATAGCCCAGCAAGTACGATGCCGCGTCGAGCCCCGTTCCCGTAAGCGGCGACAACGCATTCGAACCGGTCCAACCAGGGGAGAAGCCGTAGAGGCCAGCCGAGAAGTTGGATTGGTGGAAACCCATATCTTGCATCTCGTACTCGGCACCGAATGTGAGCGTATGGTTGCCCACAAATCGGGTGAACATGCCAGCCAGGCGATAGTTATCCTGATAGATGCCGATGTTGCTGTCGGCGCCCTCTGCGCTGAACAGCCCGGCCTGGTCAAAGGTGGGGACAACGAACGCCGGAGGACCTGGAAATTCAACCAGGCTCTGGTATTCAGACGGCCAGCCGATGGCCGTCACGTCGAAGGTGGTATTCTTTGGGGTGCGCGTATACGCGAAGCGCATGTAGCTGAGGCGCACGTCCAAAATCGATTTCAGAGACAGGGTATAGGAGTCGTCGATCACAAAGTTATTCACCTTGTAGTTTTCAGCGCAACTTCCGTTCGCGCAAATGCCTGTCTTCAATGGATCCACAGCGAGGCTGAGGTTCTGCCAATAGGTGTACCGCGCGCTCAGGTGCTGCTTGTCTGAAAAGTTGTGATCGATGTGGACAACTGTTTGATAGTTGTTGCCTCCGCCCGGCGCATTGGCGGTGTAGTTGTCCAGCCCTTGGGCAGTCCCGGTGGTATTCGGCGGCGGCATGATGACCTTCCAATAGGCCAGTGCGGTTGGATTGATGCTGTTTGAATACCCCGCGGTCGTTTGCAACTGATTCGTGCCCGTACCGGTAAAGCCGGGGAGATCCCAGCCAAGGGGCAGGCGGTCGCCATAGTTCAGGTCAATCCCCGTTCCCTGCGCGTTCGGGCACCCAGCTGTCACCGTGCAAGTGCTTTTCGGATCGTAGAGCGTGCCGGGCGCTGCAAGCAGAGATACATCGCCGTTCAGTTCGGCCGCGGTCGGAACCGAGGTGGTGTAGGTTTCGCCCTGGCGCAATCCGAATCCTTCCCAGTTGACGAAGAAGAAGGTCTTTTTCCGTCCGTCGTAAACATGGGGAATAAAGACCGGCCCGCCAATGTTGAAGCCATACTGGTTTTGCGTAAAGGAGCCGCGCGGGAGGCCTGCGAGGTTGGAGTAATATGAGTTTGCGTTCAGCACCTTGTTGCGAATGTACTCCCACGCGTTGGCATGGATGTCCTTGGTGCCGGACTTGGTGGTAAAGTTGATGGCTCCGCCGGCCAGCGCGCCGTATTGCGCTGACAGGTTGTTGGTCTCCACCTTGAACTCCCTAATCGAGTCCTGCGAGGGGATAAGTTGCAGGTTGTTTTCGATATTGCCATTGTCCGGAGCGCCATCGATATAGGTGACGCTCTGGCCGGCCATGCCGCCGCCGATCTGGTAGTTGCCCCAACCAAACATGTTCACGCCCGTCGGGGTGCCTGAGCTCTGGCCCAACGGAATCACCGAAGGGACCAGCGCCGTCAGATTCATGGGATTGCGGCCGTTGAGCGGCAATTCGTTGGTTTCGCGTTCGTCAACCACCGTGCCGAGCGAGACGTTGTCGGCCTCGATCAGCGGGCTGGCGGCAGTGACTTCGACGGTTTCAGTCGCGGCTCCGACCTGGAGGGCAAGATCGACTTCGATCCTGGCCTCGGTCTGCAGGAGAATGTCTGAGCGGGAAAGCTGCTTGAATCCGTTTTTTTGGACGACTAACCTGTAGGTTCCAGCCGGAACATCGACGAACTGGTAATAGCCGGAGCCGTTGCTCTGGGTCTCGGTCTTGACGTTCGTGGCCTGATTGATGAGCTGAATGTTCGTGTTGCCGACCACCGCGCCGGTCGCATCGGTCAGTGTGCCGAGGATGGTGCCGTATGTCGACTGTCCGTTGCCTGGAATGACGATCGTGCCGAACATGACAACCCAAACCAGGGCGAGCATGAAGAGGCATCTCTTTTTTGCGCTTGTTAGCAAAGCAGACGATGGCCTAATTAGGGCAGCCGTTACCTTCGCGCGAATGTGTTTCATTGTGGTCCTCCTTTTAAATGAATGTGACTGCAGGGCTTCTCGACCTGGCCGAGAATCCGTTCATGAAATGAATGCGCCAACCTCGTTGTTGATGGCGTCATTTGCTCGACTAGTCAACAGACAAGACTGCTGCATTCGACCCGCTTTACCGGCAAGTCAATCTCAACCGAAGCCCCAAAACCGCCTTCATCCAGCGGCCAAAGAGCATCGTCGGGATAACGTTATCCAGTTTGTGGACGAATGATACAGCATCTAGATCGTGCTTGGCAAGTAAAAAATGATGCAGGACTTTATTCTGCGAGAATAGGTGTCAAGGCCGGCGTCCTGATCTTGTCACAATATGGGAATTCGATTTCTGGACAACGAATTGCAAATCATACAAGGAAGGGAAGATGCCAACACTTTCGGATGTGGCCAAAATTGCGGGAGTTGGGGTAATGTCGGTGTCCCGGGTCGTGAACGGGACAAGAAGGGTATCTCCATCTACCGAGCGCAAGGTTCGTGAGGCTCTTAGACAAGTTGGCTACGTCCCGAACGAGGCAGCTCGCATTTTAAAAGGACAACCTGCCCACGTTCTCGGTCTGATTGTTCCGGACTTGTCGAACCCATTCTTCGCAACGTGTGCAAATGCTTTTCATGAGACTGCATGGCGTGCAGGTTATCTCACATTAATGGCCTCTTCTTTTCACGATGAAGAGGTAGAAAGTCGTATTACCGAAATCATGGTCAGTCGGAGGGTCGCTGGCATAGCGGCGATCCCGAGCGGGTCTAGAGATGATCATTTTGCACAGGTTCAAGAATCCGGCATCCCGATCGTTTCGCTGGACCGTCCTTTTCAGCGAGTTGAAGCAGATACGCTCGTTGTGGACAATCGACCTGCCGCCCGATTCGCAACTAAGCACCTCATCGAGCATGGGCATCGTAATATTCTCTGCGTCGCAGAAGCAGAAATGACGTTTACAAAACGCGAAAGGGTCGAGGGCTATTCTGAGGCAATGCGCCGCGCCAAACTTCCAGTTCGAATTTCGCTGGTGGACGGGCTCAGCAGGAAACTATCGGACCAACTTGATTTGGCTCTCAAAACAAGGCCCAAAGTCTCAGCAGTTTTTGCTATAAACGATGTTCTCGCCGTAGGCGTATTGAAGCAATTACGAAAACTGTCGATTGCGATTCCAGATGAAATAGCACTTATCGCATTCGATGACTTCGATGCAGCGACATTGGTTCGGCCCACAATAACCGTGGTACGTCAACCGGTCGCTGATCTAGGACGAAAAGCTGCCGCGGTATTGCTCGACCGACTGAATAACCCCAAACGAATAGAAGCTTCAGAGATCGTTCTAAAAACAAAATTGATTGTGCGCGAATCATGTGGTTGTTCAATCAAGAAGGAATAATCTTCGTGGCGTCACACGGCGGGGGTTACCCCTCGTTCTCCTGACTCTTCAAGAACGTCACGTAATCCAGAGCCGCATCTTCCAGCGAAGTGAACAGAGCCGTGTAACCTGCGCCACGGAGCTTCGGCATATCCGCCTGGGTAAAGTATTGGTACTTGCCGCGGAGAATTTCGGGCATCTCAATGAATTCGATGTTCGGCTTGACCTTCATGGCGGCGAAGACGGCATTCATCATGTCCTTCCAGCTTCGCGCCTTTCCAGTTCCGCAGTTGAAGAGGCCGCCGATATGGCGGTGATCAAGGAAATACAGCGTGACGGCTACGGCATCCTTCACATAGACGAAGTCGCGCATCTGCTCGCCGTCGGCATACTCGGGCCGGTAGGACTTGAACAACTGCACCTTACCCGTTTTCTTGATCTGGTCCCAGGCCTTGTGGACCATGGAGCGCATGTCGCCCTTGTGATCTTCATAGGGGCCATAGACGTTGAAGTATTTGAGGCCCACGACGCGATCGAGGTAGCCGTGCTTCTGCGCCCAGAGGTCAAGCATGTGCTTGGAGTAGCCGTACATGTTCAGCGGCCGCAGTTCTTCGAGCGGTGTGGTGTCGCTGTATCCCCTGCTGCCGTCGCCGTAGGTGGCCGCGCTGGAAGCATAGATAAAGCGCACGTTGTTTTTCAGGGACCACTCGCAGAGCGTGCGGGTGTAGCGATAGTTGTTCTCGGCGAGAAAATCTGCATCGCGTTCGGTGGTGGCGCTGCAGGCGCCGAGATGAACGATGGCTTCTACGTCGGTGAGCTTTCCGCTCTCGACACACTTCAAAAACGCTGCAGGGTCGAGAATGTCTTCAAAGGCCAGCCCTTTTAGATTGCGCCACTTCTCTTCCCGCCCGAGAGTGTCGACCAACAGCAATTCAGCACAGCCCCGCGCATTCAGTTCCGCCGCCAGGTTGCGCCCGATGAATCCGGCCGCGCCCGTTACCACGATCTTCTTAGCCACGCTTCGCCTCCGCCTTTCTGTACACCTTGACAATCTTCTCAATCACGTTGGTGGTCGAACGGCCTTGGACCATGTCAGCCAGAACTACCTTGCCGCCGTTGGCTTCGACCAATTCACGTCCGCTGACGTAATGCGCCCAGTCCTTTCCTTTGACCAGGACCTGTGGCAGAATTTCCGCGATGATGCCTTTCGGCTCCGAGTCGCCGAAGTAGACCACATAGTCCACCGCACGGAGCGAGGCGAGAACATAGGCGCGGTCCTCTTCGTTATTGATGGGGCGGTCGTCTCCCTTGTTCGCCTTGACTGAGACGTCGGTGTTGACCGCGACCACCAGCGCATCGCCCTGGTTGCGCGCGAAGGTCAGGTAGGTGACGTGACCGCGGTGCAGGATGTCAAAACATCCGTTGGTGAAGACCAGCTTCTTGCCCTGCGACACGAGGCGGTCCCGCTCGGCGCGCATCTCTTTAACCGTTAGGATTTTTGGATTCTCGATTTGCATGGTGCTCCTACCTTTGGTGCTTCTTGTGCGACCAGGTCTTTGAGTGCATGGACGTTCGTGGTCGTTGAGTGTTGTGGTATCCCAGGCACCCAACTTTGGTGCCGAATCAATCGGTGAAATCCCTACGCCAGCTTGATTACCTTCAACAATGCATTCATCTGGCTGAAGTCCGGCATCAGCAGCGAAGCGCCGGCGCGAATGAGGCGCGTGCGTTTGGCCATGTTCCAACCGAAGCGGCGCAACTCGTCGCTTGCAACGCCGATGCAGAGGCCGCCGACCTTCTGCGTCTCCCTCATCTCGACGGGCCCGTCACCAAAGGTTGCGAATTGATGGCCGGCAAGATTGTTTTCGCGGACTATGCGCTCGAGCACCATCTTCTTGGCGTCGGCCTTGATGTCGCCGATGGAGCCGAAGATTCTGCCTTCGAACAATTCAGCGTATCCCATAGCCGTGGCTTCGGCAACCACGTCGGCCTGGTCGGTTCCGCTGGCCAGATAGAGCTTGATGCCGCGTTTGTGCAGCTCGTGCAACAGGATGCCCGAATTCTTGATCTGGAAGTCGGTCGAAACCAGTTCGCCGTTGGCCAGCTTGGCCACGCGGCGATGAATCAGCTTAATCAGGTCGTCGTTGAAGATGCGCTTGTAGCCGTACTCATCGAGAATCTCGCTCTCAGGGACGAAGCCGGCGATGCGCACCAAGTCCACAAGGCCCCTCATCTGCATCAGGGTTTGAATGCCGGTGGTGCGGTCGATGAGGCGGCGAACCTTTCGGGTGACATCGGCAAAGAGCCCGCCAGAGGCATTCTCATACTCCGGCCCGAGGATTGAGCGGACCATCATCGGCTCCATTACCGTCTCCCAGCCTTCGCGCAGGGTGGAGATGGTGCCGTCGTGATCGAAGATGCAATGCTCGATGGCGAGGTCCTGCGGCACTGGACCAATGTGCTCGATCTCGGTGCCTTCAATGAGTTTCGCGAAGTGGGGCGCTTCAGCCAGTTCCGGCTCGAAGATGTAATCGGGCGCCGGGCCGACGGCGAGGATCTCGGCGGGCGTGGCCGTGCCAGTAGTTTGCAGCTTTTGCACGGTGACCATGGCCGCAGTGTTGGCCAGGCGCGCGGCAACAAGCGGATCCTGCCCGCTGCCGAGCGCTGCCGCGAGCGCGGAGACTACGGTGTCGCCCGCTCCCACGGTGTCGGTATCGCCGAGGACCTGGATGCCGGGCACATCCTGCACCTCTCCGTTTTGGGCGACGACGATGCCATGTTCTCCGCGAGTGAGAAAGACCGGCTTGCTTGTCTTCTGCGAGATGGCGAGAGCGAGACCACGCACTTCAACCTCTGAGAAGCAGGCGTGGCCGGATTCGCCGAGGTACTGCGCCGCCTCGCTGGCGTTGAGCTTGAGGATTGCGCCGCGATAGAGGTTGGGGCGGTGGCGCGCATCGACGATGAATTGCGTCTTCGGAAACTTTGCAATGCATCCGTTGATGCGTTCAATCACATGGGGCGGGCTTACGCCGGCGGGAACCTGCTGGTTGAGGATCACAACATCGCTTTGAGCGGCGGCGGCTTCCAGCTCGGCTATCAGCGCGTCGATGGTCTTGGCGCCCAACGAATTGAATGCCCCGAAGTCGATACGGCTCTCTTCGGTCGGTCCGGCGCAGGGCTTGGAATAGACCATGGTCTGCCAATCGGGATCGACAACCATGCCGTTCTCCGTCTTGACGCCATATCTCTCTAAGATGCGCAGCATCTCTGCGCCGAAGAGATCGGTCCCCACCACCCCGATGGCGCGGATGCTGCGCACACCAAGGTCGGCGAGGTTGGCCACTACATTTCCCGCGCCGCCGAGGCTGTATCGCTGGGTGCGCACGCGGCGGACCGGGAGCCCCGTTTCAACGGACAGTTCCACTGTTTCGGTATCGAGGAGCCAGTACGAGTCAAGGCAGAAATCGCCCATCACGGCGACATTGACCTGGGAGAGTGGGGCCAGCGCAATTTCGAGCCAGGAGGGAGTAGTTGAAACAGCAGGCATAGATCGGCATCCATTCAGAAAACTCGCCGCGACGATGTATTCAGGCGTAGCCCAGTCTTCCTCCCTGGAATCCAGCGAAGAAGCTTTCACGTCACACAGTTTTCGTTCGGTGCTAAATAGAATAGCAGACCGCCCACGTCCCAACTGTCCAGCGTCCGTATCGGACCGCTAAAACGAATACGAGGGATTACTTAGGTGACGCGGAGAAGCCGCCAGCCTCCGTGGCGAGCCTTGCCTACCAAAGCGCAAATGCTCCGCATTTCGACGAAACGCGGTCTGAGCCTGCGCAACGGCGAGCCGCTCACCAACCAGATCGTCGATCACTTGTTCGCAGACACCTTTTATGCGGGCGTTATCCACGATCCCTGGAGCGGCGAAAAATATGCCGGGCGGCACATGGCGATGTTGAGCCGCGAGACGTTCGAGGCCGTGTAGCGCGTGATTGCCGGACGCAGCCGTTCGATCCCTCACCATCAACTGCGGCCGGAGTTTCCGTTGCGGAGCTTCGTCCGCTGCGGCAACTGCGGGTCCACCCTTACGGGATCGTTCTCGCGCGGCCGTTCAGCCGTCTACCCGTACTACCATTGCTATTCCCGCAAATGCGATAGCCATGGAAATTATCCGCTGGGCGACGTGCATGAAGAATATCTGACGTTTCTCCATGCCATGAGCGTCGACCGCCACGCTCTGGCGCATCTCCACGATTGGATACAGAAGATCGCCAAATCCAGGGACGCCGAACAAGCGACGATCATGGAAAAGCGGGCGGCGGAACGCAAGCGGATTAATGCGGAACTCCAACAGTTGATCCGCATGAAAATGGGGGACCTCATTACCGATGAAGAGTTTTGCACGCAACGGCTCATCCTCGCGGAAAAGCTGTCCAGATGCAGCGCAGGGAATTCTGAGTTGGCGGGCAATCCGGATTCGGTCCTTCGAGACCTTGCCACGATCTGCAAGCCCCTCACCCGCCTGGCGGATACTTGGAGGGCAGTGCCGATCAAATTTCAGCGACGGTTCCAACACATAACGCTTCCGACGGGCTATGTCTTCGGAAGAGTTGGAACCGCTCAGAAGGGGCGCCTTCTCTCATTTATCCAGTCACCGCTGCCCGTAGATACCAACCTGGTGCACTACGGAAGAATGGCACCTCGAGAGTCCGGCCGTCTTGCCGCCAATTTGTAGGCGTGGGATCTTCAAAGTTCAACACTGGTCAACATGGCGAAGCGCTAAGCCATTGAGTTTATTGAAGATGTAAGGGTGGCTCCATCTGCTCCCAAAACAGGTCAGGCCGTTTATAGAAACTTGTTGAAACTGAGTGATTATAAGTGATTATTATAGAACAACTTACAGCATATTCCCCAAACCCCATTGATACTTGTTGCTCTTGGGTGCTTTGACCGTTACAAATTCGACTACAGCCTGCATTTCCTGACAGTCTTTCCTTCGGCGCTTCATCGACGAATTCTGGCGTGTTGAGCAATGCAGCACAGCTTATCTCACGAAAAGAGACTTGTGCTTTCAGATCGCTCCGAAGATTGAGGTGAAAGGACGTGCCCCGTCAATATGCTCCTGCAACCCAAGTTCGGGGAGTGGCTCGTCAGCAGTCGCGCACAGGCCTTCACATGGTTCGATATGGAAAGAGCAGCATCGCAGGTTTCAAAAGTATAGGATGTTGTACAAATGCCGCACATTGCTTATTGGGCACATTCGGCGCGAGACTCACAGCCACGTTCCGACTCGAGAGCCGGGTGGCAGCTATTGTCCGTTCATCTGGAAGCTGTCGCGCGCATAGCGCGCGAGTTGGCTTCAGCGGCCCGCCCGCTTGACGAAAGACTCGCAAGCCTTGCGAATCTTTCCGGGCTGCTGCATGACTTCGGCAAGTACACCGACTGCTTTCAGCAAATGCTGCAAACCGGGCGGGGACGCTGCCAACATGCGATCCATGGAGCGATGCTCGCGTACTTCGGCACAGCAGGAACAACACGGGATCCGAGACTGAACACGGTGATGGCCGCCATCGTCGGGCACCATTCCGGACTTGCTGATTGGTGTGACTACTCAAAGAAGCTCAATGATCCGTTCTATCGATCTGAGGTTGACAAGATTCGTGAGCGGGCTACCAATGACTGTTCCGAGTTGGGGCGCATCGTGTCTGGGCTGGGCATCCAACAGGATGCTTTCCCCGGCGCAACCAAGGCAAAACTCGATCTGTTCATTCGTATGCTCTTCAGTTGTCTTGTAGATGCGGACCGATTGGACTCCGCTAGACGGCCGCTATTGCAAGACGATTTGTGCGCCGACGAGCGGCTTCAAACTTTAGTGAAGCACATTGCCGATCTCCAGAAAGATTCGCCTGATGGGCAAGTCAAGAGGATGCGCGCGCAGGTACTTAAGGACTGCCTGGATGCAGCCTCTTCTCAGCAAAGGCTCTTCTCGCTTTCGGTGCCAACGGGCGGCGGCAAGACGCTGGCGGCGATGGCCTTCGCTCTCCGGCGAGCCGCACTCTATCCGGAACGATTCCGGCGCGTGATCATTGTCATTCCTTACCTGTCGATCATCGAACAAAATGCACAGGTTTATTCTCGTATCTTTGGGCAGGATGCGCTCCTTGAACATCACTCGGGCAGCATTCAGAAGCTGGCAAAACACGACGAGGACCACTTCATCCCCGCATCCGACAAGGACGACCAAGAGGAAAAGAAATTCCAGGAAACCGGGTTGCGTCCCGAGACCGAGAACTGGGATGCCCCGCTGATTGTAACCACATCGGTTCGGTTCTTCGAAAGTCTGTTTTCAAATCGACCTTCGGACTTGCGGCGTGTGCATAACATCGCGCGCTCCATTGTGATTCTCGACGAGGTGCAGACGCTGCCGCGCCGGCTGTTGGGGCCGCTGCTGGAGATGATGAAAGAACTGGCCGAAGACTGGGATACGAACTTTGTCTTCTCGACGGCAACCCAGCCGGCCTTCGAGCGGCCACAACACAAGAGAGACCTCCGCTGGGAATATGGGACACTGACCGAAATCGTGCGTGAGCCGGCGTCGCTGCGCGAGGCGCTCAAGCGCGTGGAGATTCACTGGGAGATCGACCATCCAGTTGGCTGGCCGGAAGTAGCGCAACGGATGACTGCCGTGCCCCAATGCCTGGCCATTGTGAACGTGCGCGACCACGCTGGCCAACTCTATGAAGAGGTGTTGCGGGTTGCCGAAGAAAAGGGACCGCCGCAGCCAGGTATCTTTCATCTCTCCACGCGCATGTGCGCGGCGCATCGGCTGCGCGTGCTCGGCGAGATTCGCGAGAAGCTGAAGGCGGGCGAGCCGTGTCATGTGGTATCGACGCAACTGGTCGAGGCAGGCGTAGACGTGGACTTTCCGCTGGTGCTGCGCGCGCTGGCTCCGCTGGATTCCATCGTGCAGGCCGCCGGGCGCGCTGACCGCGAAGGGAAATTGACGGCGGCGCTGGGCCGGCCCGGCGGAAAGGTCGTGGTCTTTCTTCCACAGGAACACAAGCTGCCGCCGAACGAGTATAAGGAGGCGGCTGGAATCACAGAAGCAATTGCGAAACAGGAGTTGGAGGACGGTAAGAGTGTTCAGGTGGATTCAGCGGACGCCATCCGGCTCTATTTCGAGCGCTATTACGGGGGAAGTGGAATAGACCTCGGAGAGAACCTGTTGGACTTGCGTAATCAACTGAGTTTTGCTTCGCTTGCCCAGGAGTTCGAGATGATCTCAAACCGGACGCAGGACGTTTTTGTCCCAGACGATGGGGAGGCGCAGAAGGCAATCGAACAGTTACGTTTCGCGGGGGAGCTTACACCGGCATTACGGCGCAACTTGCAACGCCACATCGTTGGGCTGAGTCCCTCGGAGTTCGAGAAGGCAAAAGGCGTCGTGGAGCGGATGCCAACGGCAACAGGGGATGAGATTTGGGTTGCCACTTCCTACGATCAGCAATTGGGGCTGATTTTCAACCCTGGTCCTGAGCGATTTGTGCTCTAAAGACGGGGAACGGGGGCCCCCGTTCCCCGATTATTCCTCTAACCTATTGAAGAATCAAGTATTTTCAATCCACGAGGGCCAAAAAACGCTCTCGACAAGGCATTCGCCAGAAATTATTCTTGCACACACGGACGAATCCTGTGCTACAGTCCTTGCATGATCCTGGTCTACTTAATTCTCAATAAAGAAATACACGCTTAGCCCTCAGATTGCCTCTGACCGGTCTGAGGGCTTTAACCTGACGGCGCGACCGCAGCAACGGCGCACCGCCAGTCAGGACAACCCGGAACGGGGGATACGATTTTTGTCTGTGTACGCATAGTATTCCCCTTCCGCTTAACCTCTACCAGACTACTGCTTTTCAGGGGAAGTGAAGAGTAGTTTTTCACATGAATGGAAATGGAGGTTCTAGCGATGTCCATTCCAGGTGTTCGCGTCCGGGTCTCCGGGGAGTTTGCGTGTTTCACGCGGCCGGAGGCCAAGGTTGAGCGATTCTCTTACCCGGTGATGACGCCCTCAGCAGCGCGCAACATTCTGGACGCCATTTGCTGGCGTCCGCAGATGCGCTGGATCGTCACCAGCATTACCGTGCTGAAGCCAATCCGCCTGATGAGCGTTCTTCGCAATGAAGTCCAGAGCAAGGTATCGCCCGTGGCAATCAAGAAATGGATGCGCGATGGCTCGACGTTTGAGCCGCTCCTCGCCGGAGCGGGCAACGGAACCGACGGTACGCCGCGCAATACCACGCTGCTGCGCGACGTCGCCTACTGGATCGATGCCTATCCGCACGTTTTCGATCTTTCGGGCGATAACACGCCGGTGAAGTACGTCGAGATGATGCGGAGGCGCGTCGAAAAGGGGCAATGCTTCCAACGGCCATATCTTGGCTGCCGCGAGTTTGCCGCCGAGTTTGCCCCTCCGCGCGAGGATGACCGGCCCGAGGCCCTGACTATGGAGATTGGCCGGATGCTCTATGACATTGCCTTTCTTGCGGACGGAAACCGCGCCGCATTCTTTGAGGCGCGCCTGGAGAACGGCGTGATGGAGACTGCGCCGGAGACGGTTCTGGCCGACGCTGGCCGGCGCCAGGAGGTGCTCGAATGCTCGTACAGGCGCTAGCCGAATACGCAGACCACTATCTGGCCAATGAGTTGAACGACGCAGCCTGGGAGATGAAACCCGTGCCGTGGCTGCTGGAAATCTCCAGGCAGGGCACGTTTCTGAATGCCACCCCACGCATGACAACCAAGACGCGCGGCAAGAAGCAGGTGCAGGTTCCCGTCGAGATGAACGTGCCACGTTCGCCGGTAGCCCGTGTCAGCGGGGAGCATCCTCTGTTGGGAACCGACGATATTGCCTATGTGCTTGGCGTTGGCCCATGGACGCCCGACAAGATCGCTGACAAGAAAAAGGGCGTAAGACACCACGAGGCATTTATCTCTCTCATCGGCAAAGCAGCGGCGGATACTGGAGACGCCGCGCTTGCTTCTTGCGTCCGCTTCTATGCCAATACAGAAGAAGTGGAAAAGGCGCGCGAATCCTTGCGCGAGGCAAAGCCTGGGACGCTCGTTGCACTCTCCGTGGGCGAACCGCTGGTGGAGCGCCCGCTGGTCCAAC
>OCZT010002247.1_pt1 | contig 20030 bp, 24 predicted proteins | sample 1539031 | NCBI WGS metagenome assembly OCZT01 (sample SAMEA3539308, study PRJEB22396) | soil metagenome | biome: tundra; feature: field; material: soil | place: USA | collected 2010-05 | depth 0.15 m | reverse complement strand
AACCCGGGACCCTGTGATTAAAAGTCACATGCTCTACCACCTGAGCTACCGGCTCACCCAACAAATCACCTAATGAATCCATGAACTTATGCGCTTAATCGCGCGCGAGCGGCAACTGAGGACGCGCGCGTGGAGCGCCCGTGGAGCAAAATCTCGATTCGTGAAACACCCTGCAACCATCTCGCTCAAATTATGCCGCCGCTTTTGAAGATCTGCACCACGCCGCGATCTCCGCCGCGTCCCAACGCGGCAGGGATTTCTTTTTGCCCACGTGGATCGGTTTCGGGAAATCGCCATCGTCTTTCAGCCGTCGCCAGACCGTGGCCTTGCTGACGTTGAGCAGCTTGGCGACTTGCGTGCGCGTCAGCATAGCCGCCCCCGATGCCGGGGTCGAGGGCGTCGACGCGGCTGCGGGGCGCGCTGCGCCAACCACGGCGGTTAATCGGCGACCCTGCTCGGATGCCACGCGCATCGCGAGAGCAATGAGTTCCAAATCAGTTTGATCCGCTAAAGTTTCCAAACAGAACTACCTCGGTTGATTTTTGCGGCGCACCCTCCCCGTGTTCGTGGCGCGGGAGCCGGGTCATCGGAGACCCCGTGGCTGTTCTGCCGAGATCGCTCGGCTCGGTTAGTCCGACTGCGGACAGTCGATTACGGTCGTTGCGCTACGCCCCCGACCAAAGAGGGGCCTTAAAACCCAACCTCGTTCAGTACGCCCAATATTCTGTTCGCTCCGGCGCGGGCGGCGTCGGACGTGTGGCTATAGGGGTCTTCGTCGGAAATGTTAAACTCGACGCGTGCGATGACGTTACACAACTCATCGTAAAACGATGCGTAACGCTCATCCGTCATGTTCAGCGCGGCGTTCATCGGAGAACGGGATGAACTTATCCACGCCGACGCCGCCGCGAGTGTCTTTTCCTTAGCCATCAAAGCCCATCCTATGAAGCTCCATGTAGAGCAAAATCTGCCCATCAACCTTGGCTGCGTAGCCGTTTCCATCACCCTGCCCCATTCCTTTTCTTCCCAGTTCCGACCAATGGCAAAACTTCAATTTCTAATACGCATCGACGCCGCATGAAATCGCGCCGACGCGATCTGAAAGCTCACAAAGAAGCACCGCAAGCTGGCCCCTGTCGCCGTGGACGACAGCGGCGCACAGGTCGGCGCTCCGCGAGGCGATAGCAGATGCGATTCGCTCGCTGGTTTCCAGGTCGGCGAAGTCCGCTTTGCGCTCAACATCGTAGAGCGCCCGTTGCAAATCCCCGATTGCACCCTCGAATCCGACGGCGCTCGAACCTCTCAACACTTTGATGAGTTTCTGCTTGTGCTTGCGGATTCTGGAAACCACTTCGGGCGTGAGGCCTTGCTTCGGCCCGCGCGCCACAAGATTGCGGTCGTTCAGCGCGAGATAGATACCCTGCCGTTCAAGGTCCTGAATCATTTCGAGCGCAAATTCGGTTGGAGTCTTTGACGCGGTGATCTGTATATCGGGTTGAATCAATCGCGACCCCACTAGAAGCTAAATTGCGTGTCGTCGTCGGGAATAGAGTTGATCGGCCTTGCCACGACAGTAGCCATTTCATTCGGCTCAGGCTTACGCGGATCAATAACTTCGCCAGTTGTTTGGTCTACGATTTGCAGCGGCCTGCGTTCGGACTCACGGCGGTTGCGAAAGTCCTCGCGCTCTCTCGCGTGCTGCTCGCGTTGCCGCTGGCCAGCACCCCTCACGCCAAGCAGGTCCGCTACACCATCGAGGTCGGGTCGCAACTGGCGCCATATCCCAGCGTTGCAATCCACAAGGCCCCATCGCCGGAGAACCTTTAGGTGGAGGTACACGCTCTTGGATTGTCGATATTGAAAACGGCCTTTTAGTTCTTTCGCGGTCTGCGGTTGTGAGAGGGACTCCCAGATTACTTGTTTGGCCTTGCCTAGTCCCCCAAGCGAGCGAAACGCATCGGCTGCCAGATCAGTGTCTTTAGTGAAACATCCTTCCTCACACCCCCGATGGGTAGGGATCGTTTCAGTTAGTACACTCGGGCGCTCTATCAGTTTCCATTTCGCTGCCTCTGCATCGTGGCGTTGATCGCGGCGCGGGCGGTTTATCCAGCCATCTTTCACTAGCCGGGCGCTAGACCGCCACGCCGTAGCAGCCGACACTCCCGCTGCATCGGCAATCTCGCGGGCACTGAATCCGTAGCTTAGGCTCCCTAATCGAGATGCGAGGTTGAGATGCGCGATTAGTACGACGCGATCCGTCTTGCGTGCCCTTCCCCGCCAGTGATGCCTTGATGCCGCGCGGCCGATGTTGGCCAGGGCGGCCATCGCTTCCGACCTGTCGCGAAACGCCGGGCTACTTCGCACAAAGCCCAAGGCACGGTCGTACCCATAGCCGAAGTAGCGCCGGGCAGCCCCCTCGCCACTGCGCTGGCGCATCTCTTGTAGCTTCTCACCACCGCGATTTTTCGGATCAATCAGGAGGCGCCAAATGTTCTCTTTCGGGAAACGCGCGTTAACTCCGGCGACCGTCAGGGCCATTAGCATCTCGGAACGTGAGCGGTACGTGCGCACCGCGGAGGTTCCGAGCCTAAGTACTTCATCTATCTCGTCGGCGAGCCGGGGCATTTCGACGACGCTGTCAGTTGACGGCCGCCTCAAAACGCGGAGAGCTTCTTCCGGTGTCTCTGGCGATATAAGGCGAGGGGCCAGCCCCGACCGATGGGGACTAAGCGGAGGACGAATCCAACGGCGAATATCGACTCCTTCCTTGCGACGGCTTCCCCATCGACACTGCAACTCGCGGAGTCGATTCGGATCGGAAACGCGCGCGAAGACATGGTAGTGACCGTCGCGACCCGATTCGAGAAAGACGTGGTGAATGTTCGAGGCGGCAAGTTCGGTTCGCAGATCGTGGATCACATGCCTGCGAGCGCCGTCGAAATCAACGGCCAGAATGTCCTCCGCGACTTCGACTGCAAAGGCGCGCTCGGCCGTTTGCCCGATACCGACCCATCCAATACCGTCATTACCGGAGTCGAGGAGTAGCGCGTTGCCTCCGGGTTTGACGATTGCGCGAGCAAACGCCTCCACCGTAGAGGCGTCCACCGAGGGCGTCGACCGCTCCCCTTTCGGACGCTCCAAAGGGGATCGAATTGCCGCACGCGCGCGTGGCGGTGCCTCGTTGCCTAATTTGGTTTCGCTTTCGATCACTGTCTGGCCGCCCGACTTCATCCATCCTCGATCTGAGCCGTAGTCGCGATAATACTTAGTCCGGACTAATAGTGCTTTGGTCGCAGCTAAAATCGCAGTTGAATGGGCGCTATGGGGTGGCTGCCCCTTAGCTACCGCTTGCGCGCTTGCGGCCTGGCGTCGGCATCGTCGTCCGCCCACTCGCGCGCGTGCATTTCCGTGATGCAGGCGTGCGCGACGTCAAGGATCGCGAAGTCGGCTGCACCCCACAAGGCGCGACCATCCTCGTCGACCAGCACGCGCTCTAGCAGCCAATCAATCAGTTGATCGTCAGCCATGAGCCGCCTGACGATCTGCGCGCAGAACTCCAGGCGGTCTTCGTCGAGCGCGGCCTCGATCGCGGCCTTGGCCGCCTTGCCCACCTTGGGGGCGAGCTTGAGTACATTCCCGTTTTCGTTTGCCGTTACCGATTTAGATTTTCCCATCTCCGCACCTCTCTCTACTTGTTGAAGTTGTCCCTAGTTGCGATCGCTCACATTCCGCCCGGTGTATGATTCGAGCCGATGGTGCCTCTGTATTACGTCGCGCATTATGCCCACCCTTTCCCACATCGTTTCATCTGTTAGATGAAACTTCCGCGCCAGCGCCATGACCAGGCAGCAGACAGCGGCCGTATGGAACTCGGGGCCGTCCGCTTCGCCGTCCGTTTCGCCCCGCTGAATGACGGCCGCAATCGTCTCGATCTGGGGGGGATCGCTGCGATACATGACCGCGAGCACGGTGTCCGGGTCTACGTTTTTTAGTAGTTCGACCATCTCGGCTGATGCCGGTAGTAATTTTTTTGACTGCACCATCTTTGTCTCTCCTTCTCGAAAAAGTTGCCGTTTTAAGCCCCGCTAAGCCGTTTTCCGAATCCGAGGCGCACTGTACCCTGCCCGACCTGTGCGATCGCGCTGCGTGTCGTCGTCGTTGTTCCGCGTTGTCGTTGCGTATTCCGCCAGACCAGCGCGCGTGAATCGTGTCGCGCCGCCAAGCTTCCGCCCGCCCAGCAATCGCCAGTTGCGATAGACGAAATCCGGCGACATCGCCAGCGCCTCCGCCGCCTGCTTGGCCGTCCGCAACACATCGTCGTCGGGCTCGGCTCGCGCCGTCGTAGCCGAGCCCACGCGAGCGGCCAGCACCGCCGCCAGTGCGCAAACTCGCGGCAGAATCTCCCGCGCCAAGTCGGGCGAGATAGCCGCAGCTTCCAGCGCACCGAGCGCCGTCGTGGCCGTGTTCTCCGTGGTGTTCATAGCTGGTGCATCATCTGGCGGCCAGACCCGCTTGTAAAGGAAAACTAATTTGCTGGTCCCACAATAGAACGCGAGTTTGCTGGCGGCGCTGGCTCTGGGAGGCGCCTCGGGGCGATTGCGAGAAATTTACAGGAGCCGAGAATAAAACAACTTTTTCAAAGGCAACGGGCCCCAAGTTCGGCGGCCCGAGTGCAGGCAGGGTGAGAGTCCAATCGTCCATGCTTGAAGTATCGAACGCGGTGACCACTTCCGCCAGCGGACTGAGAAAATAAATTCGCCTGCGGAAGCGTACCGGAGCGAAAAAAATTCGCTGGCGAAAGCGCGCACCGTGGTATAAGGCGCGCCCGCCAAAAAGCGCCTCACCAGGATCGTCAGCTAGGATGTGGCAATGCAGCCGACACCGGAATTGCCCATGCCAATCGATCGTTTTCGCCGGTATGATTTAGTAACAAAAAGTTACCGTGGTTTTGCTGGGCCCCGGCTCACGCGCAAGTTGTTCAGCGAAATTTCGGGCATTCCGATCCCGACGCTGAAACTTCACGACAAAAATCCCGATGTGAAGTTGAAACCGATCACGCAGCGTCGCCTCGTCGCGTGCCAGATCGCGATGCGCGCGCATCATCAATGCGACATGCTCGACGACAAAGCCGAGATCGCCGCAGCCCGAGCGGCCGCCAAGGCTGAAGCCGCAAAGGCCAAGGCGCTCGACAAGTTGCTGGACGCAGCGCTGCGCACGGGGCGCAAACCGCTCCCGCGGAAATCAAAGCAGCAGGCGATCTTTTAGCGATAGAGCGTTAGCGGCGCGGCCCGCGATAGGGCCGGAAATAGGGGATGTATATAACAGGCGGGTCATCGCTCTTGGGCAGGAGCATCAGATACCAGCCCACAAGCGCGAGCGCGGCGCGGTCACGGGTTCGTGAACAGTAAAGGTTCGTGCTGCCATGGAGCAACGGAGTTGGAGCGCCGCGCGTACTCACTATCCGACATCTGCCCCATGAGATACGAGCAGAACAGATCGCGTTTTTGGAAAGCAAAGGGGGAGAAGGCGCGCAGGTCGCGAGTAAGACTTTCCTTGGTGCTTGGGCTTATCACTAGAACCGCGCTGAAAGCTTTCTCCGCCATCGCGGTATCATAGTTTTTAAGTGCTGCTAAGTGCTGGGCATTCTGGATGACAGTCATCCTCTTATTGAGCTGGCCAATCTTTGCCTCTTCCAGCTCTTCGGCGCGAGAAGCTGCCACCTCCATTCCGTGTTGACCCACTTCGTGCGCTGCCGACCGGTCCTGTCCGAGCGAGTCGGCAACGCCCTCAGCAAAATCACGCTGCTCCTCAAGCTCCTGAATTTGATTCGTCTGGCTCATCCTGTAATCGGATGCCGCGGTAGATAACGTGTTTTGCTTTGCCTCGTACACTCGTTCGGGCGCGGGTTGGGAAAGAAATAAGATGCACGCCGGGGGAAGATTAGGGGGCCGAACTTCGGAGGTATACGGGTGCAGTGCTGGCGCAGCCGTATACGCCGTTGAGCAACCGGAGAGAACGGTTATGGTCCAGCAGGTAATCAACAACGGCACCATCAGATACCAGCCCACAAGCGCGACCGCGGCACCGTGTCGGAGGTTCATGCGCGTCTCTTTAGCAGGACGCGCCACAAAGCAAAAGGCCCCGCGTCGCGCGCATTTTGGGATTCGATGACGCCGGAACAACGCAGCGTCGAGAATAAAAAGCGGCCAAAGAAAAGGAAGCGGAAGTAGTAGCTACGGCTTCGGCTTCGAGGCGCCGGTGATGACGAAGGCCTCGCCGACGCTGCCAGCTTCGCGGAACCCCTCCGGCAGTTTGCGTCGCTTCGGTGGCGCGATGGGCGACTCAAGAAGGAGGTTGGTCAAGTAGGTTATGTCGTACCTCGTCCGCGTGCCCTGACCGCCCGCCTCGACCGGCAAGTTTTCTTTTTCGATCCGACTGCCGAAGCAAAACGGGCGACAGGAATCGATCGTAACCTTGCGGCCGTCGGGTAGCGTGCGCTCGCCGACGTAACTTACCCAGCCATCGGGCAAGGGCCAGAACACTTCATCGACAGCGGCAAGGCCGGAGTCGGCCCGCTTCCTAAAGTACGCACCGTCTAACTCGAAATAATCCCACACGGTTTCCATGATGCTAGTTTACCTCGACGAGCCCGCCGCCATCAACCGAGCCGCCGTTAGCGACCCTCGATGCCGCAATTCGAGCAAGCCCAGCATGACGTCGAGCCAACCGGGCCTCGCTACCCCCATCGCGCCAGTTCCCAACGACTAACAGTCATCGGCGCGACGCCCAATTCTGCCGCGAGTTTTGCCTGACTCAGGCCCAAGGCGATGCGCCGTTCGCGCAGGCTGGCCAAGGGGACGGTTGCTTTTTTTGTCTTCATGCCTCGGCTATACGATGCTGGATAGGCGCTGCGCGATCGGCGACCCGACGACGCCAACATCAAGGATTGGGAAAAAATCAGACTAGCCCAGGAAGGACAACACCGAATACGCGCTTCATTGGATTGACCACAAGGACGGGCGGGGCTTTACAGGATATGGAGGTTTACGGGACAAGCTGCATGTGAACTTCGGCGCTCCAGCCTGCGTCCGAAGAATAGGGCACGCGTAGGCCGAACAGTGGGCGGTTGTACGCGACAAAAGTCGACCTGTTGGGCACATCGGTACGGCGCTGCTTGTGGCGAAAGCTTGACGATGGCCGCCGGCGATTCTGATCGACGGGGCGGCACTGGGATTAAGCATGAGGCGTTTCCGGAGTGCCATAATACTTTCGTTCCAGGAAGGGTCGCCATCATGCCGGGTCGGGACAGTCCGAATGCAGCGCGAGAAATTGACGGCCGGTATGCGAGATTGAGAAAACCGCGAAAGCCGCCGACCGCACGCTACATGATTGCTCAATGGGTAAAAGCTCAGGTCGTGCGCTTGCAGGCCATGGGTATGACGTTCGAGCAGATCGCGGCGGAGCTGACGGCCGCGGGCAACGGCCGTGGCACGACGATCACTTTAGCTGACGGCCGCAGCGCGTCGGCTGTTAAAATCGATGGTTTGCAGTTTTGGCCCGGCTACTCGATCAGCGCGATGGGCTGTCACAAGGCGTGGAAAGTCGCCCTCGCTTCTCGCGTCAGCCTCGGGGTTCGCGAAATGCGTGCGGTGGATAACGCGCGTAGCGAGCAACTCTACATGGCGACGCAACCAGGGGTGCTGAGGGGCAATCCGCAAGCGATTACTGCAGCCTTGCGCGTGTTGCAGCACCTTGCGAAAGTCAACGGTTATTTCGCGCCCGAGAAAATCGAGCACAACGTTCATGGCTCACCGGAAATGCCGCCCGGCGGCGTTGAGCTTGAACAGGTACTGGACGCACTGTCGCCGGAAAAACAAATGCAGCTCGCCGAGCTGCTCAAGGAAGCGAAGGCCGCATCGGAAACGCGAGAGATGGTGGGTTGATGCAAGGGCACCTCGATCTTCCCGTCACCCCGCTGCGACAAGGTGATTAAATCATTAGTCGAGGCATCAATCTGTTCGGGAGTATATGCTTTACGCAATCTTCAGAGGTTCCTCAAATTCAGTCCATTTTTTGAGATAGACGCAACGAAGGGTGGTGGCTGCTTTCGGGCGAACTTGTCTAATCGACGCAAGTTTGCCTTGAGCGCATCGCATCCGATTCGGGATGGCAGAAGATTGGAAGGGCCAGCCGAAACTTAGCGGCACAGTCGAAACCGACGAAACCTATGTCGGCGGCAAGCCGCGCAATAAGCAGTTGCGACCGGGGCCGCGCATCGGCTGGGGCAAAGAAACTCCGGTCGTGTCACTGGTCGAGCGTGGCGGCAACATCCGCTCGTTCGTAACCGTGGACGTGACGGCGGCAAATGTCGGGCGGATTCTTGCGGAGAACGTGAGCCGCGATTCTCATCTGATGACTGACAGCGCGGCGACCATGCGCAAGCTGATTTCCAAGAAGTGGCCGGTCGGCATATGGCCGAAAGCCCAACGCGGGAGGCAAGGTCGGTTGAGGGTTATCGCACGTTTCTTTTCGTCAGCATTCAGTCTCGCGTCGGAGTTGATTTGGTCGCGCTTGAAAACCAACCAAACCGTTGCTTGCTTCGCGAGGTCAAAGGCATCGCGGGCATCGCCTTCAATCGAAGGCCTGCTCGCCATCGGTGGTTCGGTGCGAGGATTAAACTCAATTGCCATAAGTGCTCGATCTCCTTCTGCGCCAGCGGTTTCAATGCGCTAACTACTCATTCATTTTAGCACAGAGCGGCGAACCCCGTCCAAAAACGGGGTGTGGGTGACGATAGTTCACTAACTCAGGTGGACAAAGTCCATAAGTCGGGATGGTGCGGTGGATTTGGCGCTCGTTTCAGGCCAAGTCAGGCCACGATTACCCTTGTGATCGCCGGATAAATGGCATCGGGGGATTTGTAATCCTCTGCGCGGCGGGAAAGCGGGGCGATCACGGGGAGATGGCGCGCGAGAAGACGGCTGAGGGCTGAACATACTCCTGTGCGAGTTCTTCCAATTGATCTTCAGCGCGAGGTGCCCTACCGTTACAGGTACACGACGGACTGAACTGTCCATCGCAGCAGACGTCTCGCCCATTTTGGCAACCGCATACCCCTTGGTGCCACGAGCAGCAACCCTGCTGCTCTGGTTGCGTCGCGCACACGACGAATTGCGCGGGACGCTCGTTTGATGCACGTTCTCCCGCTACCGCCATCTCAACGAGACCAAAGCAAGCCAACGCAATTGTCGCTACCATGACAAGAAGTTTACGTGTCATATCGGGTTCTCCTGTGTCGTTACTACGACGTGTACTCCGAGGGCTGCGATAAATCTAGCGCGCCCGCCCCCTGACGGCCCCGACTCAGCTGACCTAGCGCAAATGGACGCGCACTCGGGGGTGCGCCAGTGGCTTAATTGAAACGGACGCGGCGCAGTAGCCGCATTTCGATCTGTCTCACCCGTTCTCCGCTGATGCCGAGTTGTCTGCCGATGGCGGCGTATTTAAGACCCGCGCTTCGCAGCTCCGTCACTTGGCGTTGACGTTCGGTCAGCGTGAACGCCGAAGTGAGGGACGCGATCGCGGCAGCACTGAATTTCCAATAGCGCGCGACCAGGGCCGCACTAGGTGATCGCTTTCCATTTTCCAAGTAATTGACATACGCAGCAGTGATCTTAAGACGGGCAGCCATCTGACGTTGAGTCAGACCAGCAGCCTTTCGCCACTGCTTGAGTTCTCTCGGTGTGGGAACGATTCTCGCTCCGCAGTTGGGGCAATGCGTCATCGTGAGAGCGTGGCGGGGCTTCATTCTACTTTTCCTTGAGGCGCGGATCGTCAGTCGAAATGCGCTTCGCGCCTTTCAGGTTACGCTGATACTCTCGTATCTGGTTCGGAGTTCCTTCCGCTTGTTTGGCGTAGTCGTCACTCATTTCCCATTCCAACAGGGTCCTGCACTGTGCCGCCGTATCGAAACTCCCGGATTGATACCACTGCGAAATAGGCTCGGTCGGATCATCCGGACGGTACGGCACCATCAGATACCAGCCCATAAGCGCGATCGCGGCAGCGTGGCGGGGGTTCATGGCCGTGAAATAGCAGAGCTGCACGCGACCGACAAACGGCGGGCCGAGGGCGGGCGCGCCGCCCGCGATTCGGCGATGATGGCGTGCGAGAAGGCAGCGGCGAACTGGTGCGCCGTTGGGTTGCGGTCGACATGCACATGCGTGGAACCAAGTGAACACTCGAACTTGACATTGCAATGTGCTGGTTGCCAGTCTCAACTGGAAGTATGATGAATAAACCCCTCAAAATCTTCGCGGCATATCCATCTTACCCGCCCGCCCTCTCGGAAACGATCCGCATAGCGTTTGATCGGCTGAGCGGCCCTACATACGAGATAACGGTCTGGGAAAATGCCCGCGTAGGTGGCAAGGTGATAATAGGCGAGCTCTGTCGCCTAATTGATGAATGCGACTTATTCGTCGCTGATGTCACCGGGATAAACCCAAACGTGATGTTCGAGTGGGTTATGCGATTGCGTCCCAAAAGCCGGTGTGGCTCATCCTTGATAATACCCGCTCCACTTCCAAACGAGACTACGAGCAGTTCAGACTTCTATCAGGCGTCGGCTACTGCACGTATGTCAATTCCCAAGATATTGTCAACGGTTTCTATAAAGATTTTGCCACCGAAGATTTGGGAAGGACCATCTTTGACACTGAGATCGAACCGAGTCTCAGCAATCCAAATTCCAATGGAGTCCTATATTTGCGAAGTCGCTATCAGACCGACGCAGATAGAAAGATCAGCGAAGCTGTCGCTCGCAACGCTCGCGAAGGCCTGCCTTGCACGATAGACGATCCGAACGAAACTCGCGTTCAGCCATTGGTGTGGTATGCACAAACCATCTATTCGTCCGTGGGCATTCTCGCTCACCTGTGTAGCGAAGAGCGCGAAGACGGACGGTTACACAACGCCCGAGGAGCTTTCGTGTGTGGAATGGCGACTGGGTTTGGGAAAGCGAATCTGATTCTGGCGGAGCACGACTATACAGCGCCATTCGACTACAGAGATCAGCTCATAAATTATTCTACGGCCCGTGAGGCGGTAGGGTATGCGGAAGTATTTCTCAATACAACGCGAAATTCCTATCGTTTACTGCCGCACTCAACTCGGGCCGAACGATCCGCTGTCATCACATTTGCAACCGAGCTCAGGAGCCTGAGGATTGGCGAGTACGTTGCCGAGAATGAGGCCGATCAGCTTGAAGACTACTTTGTAGAAACGTCAGCCTATCGCGAGGTGTTAGAGGGACGCCACACCATATTCCTGGGAAGGAAAGGCACCGGTAAAACCGCGAACCTTCTGCGCGCGGCTTCTCAGCTTGGCGCGGACCCCCGCAATCTCGTGGTCGTGATACAACCAGTCGGTTATGATTTGGCAGGACTGACCAAACTACTAAGGGGCTATCAAGAGCGAGACGCAAAAGGTTACCTCGTTGATAGTCTGTGGAAATTTCTCATATACAGCGAAATAGGACAGGCCGCTTGCGCGAGTATTCGAGCCAGACCTTCAGGTGAAGTTTCGCAAGCCGAGCGTGAGCTTTTGGAGAGCTATAGCTCAGCAGCTTCTCCCCTGCGTCACGATTTCGCCATTAGACTTGAACGAGTTCTCGAGTCTTTGGAGCCGTTACGCCAATCAAATGGCATCGAAGCAACAAGAATTGCCATATCGGAGGTCTTACATACCGGCTTAATTTCGAAGTTGCGGTTCCAGCTTGGTGAAGTCCTGAAGGACCGCGAACGAGTGGCTGTATTGATAGACAATCTTGACCGGGCGTGGCTGCGCGGCGAGGACTTAGATCATATTGCCGAGTTGATCTTCGGACTGCTCAGCGCAGCCGACAGAATGCGTTCCGATTTCTCTAAAAGAGATCATCGCCGGCAGCCCGTGAAATTGACACTAGCGGTATTTCTTAGGACCGACATTTTCAACTACCTCATGCGCTCAGCGCGTGAGCCCGACAAGCTTTCGTTTTCTCGAATTACGTGGGACGATCCGGAGCTGCTGACGCGTGTTCTTGAGGAACGGTTGGTAGCTTCAATCAACGCCAGTTCGGCGGAGGAGGTATGGAGACGGTTTTTCACGCCGCGCATCGCGGGTATTCCGATACGAGAGTATTTGGTGTCGAGGACGTTGCCGCGCCCAAGAGACATTGTGTATCTGACAAGAGCAGCCGTATCGACGGCAATAAACCGAGGGCACGCCCGAGTCGAAGAGGACGACGTCTTTGAGGCCGAGAAGCAATATTCGCAGTATGCGCTCGACACCATCGAAACTGAGGCGACGGCTGAATTTCCGGAACTGGCGAAGATACTGTACGAGTTCGCGGGTGCCAAGGAAATTCTGGAGAAAGTAGAACTAGAGAAATTCATGACAAACGCGGGCTTCGAGTCTGCCCGGTTTAGCGCTGCCGTGGAATTTTTGCTCACATATGGTTTTCTGGGGTTGGAAGTAAGTGAAGATACGTTTGATTTCGCGAGTGACGAAAATGAACTGAGGAAGGACTGGGTGATGGCGCGCAAGCTTCAGGAACACTGTGGAAGACAGCCTCGATTTAAAATTCACAAGTCGTTCCATTCCTATCTTGAGATCCAGAGAGAGGCGACGCAGCCTTCGCTTTTTCCTTTTCGCGCTTCCTGAACGCTTTCTGGTGCGTGTCGGCGTGTCGAGCTTTGTCCAGCAGCCAATATCTGCACTCTCCCACTCGATTACTCCGCATAGATCTCTCACGTTAAGCGGCAGACCGACTTGGCCTGAACTTGGCCTGTTCTATCGGCGAGTATCGGTTTTCATGGGTAACTATGCCCGGGAGACCGCCGAATAATCTCCCGCATTCGCGCGGGATGTGCCCCATAGTTACCGATGGTGTTTGCGGGGAGCAGGACTCAAAATCCTCGGTGGGCGACCACGTGCGGGTTCAAGCCCCGGCATAGGAAAACAAACGACTTTCCCCGGATTCGGCGGAGCAAGCAGGACTTAATCGATACGGTTGACAGCCAGGATCGACAGCCAGGGGCTCGGGGATTCGGACAGATCGCGGACACAATGCTGAAATAACCCGTGCAGATACGCGGCTAATGTGGGGCTGCCAGCCTTGGCACCCTGGTGCCGGCTAACCCCCGTGGCGGTTAGGGGCAGTTGGCGGGCAAGAAGGCGACGGTGGCGGCCGTGGCACTGGTCAACTTTCAGCGCGGATGGTGCATGGATATTGTCGCCGATTAGCACCGTTAGAATCTTCGGAGTGCAATATCGGCTATCTGGTGGAGTGCGGCTTCATAGCGAGCCTTTGTCGGCCTCGATCTCGTTCCGAAAAGTGTATTGGCCAACGCGCTTGACGGCTTGGAATGTCCCCTTGATTTCGAGGCGCTGCCCCTCCCTAATTTGCGGGTGGCCCCATGTGAAGACCTTCAAGCAGGACTTCTCGCACAGGCTGAAGGCCTCGTAGTCGTTACCTCGATGCGACGTTTTGACAAGCACGCTTCGAACAGTTCCTGAAACGGTAACGTGACGACCATCAAACGCGGTTGGGCTGGTCACGATCTTGTCTACTGTCGGTTCGGACGTGTCGGCCGGTGGTTGCTGGCTCGGAGCACTTTCCGCTTGACAGGTCGGATAATAAGGCAGGCACTTCGCGCTTAACGGTGTTCCGTCGCAGCATTGGCATCCGCAAACTCCGGCGTGATGGGAACAACAGCCTTGTCTTGCTTCCGCACCGCCGGCGAAGACCAGCGCCGCCGCGAGAAACAGAGTTACTGCGAAGCCATGTCGCATAGGAGAAACCTCCTTTCGCATCCCTAGGCGTTTATCGCTCGATTCGTTGAATATCAGGCACGCAGTTGCACCGGATCAGGCTTCCAGAGGATGCAGGTGCGCGCTGCGCTGGTGCACGACGGACTTAAAGAACCCACCGCATTGTTCGCGTACTGCGCAGCGATCACATATGTCGAGATACACGTTCTTCCAATCAGAAATCGATTTCCGCGCGAACTTCCGAAGCGGACGCGGTAACAGGCACAACGGGTGATTGTAGATGGAGACACACATACCCCGCGTTACCAGGAGTTCAACGGCCGCCTGAAGCTCCCGCTGGTAGTCGTAAGGATCGATCCAGAGCTTCTGAAGGTTTGGCCGGGTGAAGCCGGTAATTTCAAGCCCCATCAACGCAACGTGCCCGGCGAATGGCAGGTTTCGATAGATGAAGGCCGCGAGGTCAGAAAGATGCGGTATCGTGAGCTTGTGCAAGACAACCCGAATTTCGGTCGGCTGCTCGTAACGCGCCAGTTGATAGAGTCCTTGGATCGTCTGGTCAAAGGCCCCCCGCGACTGGACGACGTAATCGTGCTCGGGCGCGTTGTCCGCGTAAAGCGGGATGCATGTCGTCAGCCGTGGGTGACAGGCTTGCACAAATGCTGCCGTAAATTCTGGCCAGGCGAACCGCCGCCCGTTCGTCAGCATGTGAATTTCAGCGTCCGGCATCCGCAGCCTGAGCTCGGCAAGGATGCGGAAAAGATTGTCGCCGAGCAGCGTCGGTTCCCCTCCCGTTATGCCGAGCGAAGACGGCGGCGGTTCCATGAGGCGGATCGCTTCGAGATTGATCTCCACCAAGCCGGAATCGTCCCGGTCAACAGGCGGCTGGGAGCACATCAGACAGTAACTGTTGCACCTTTCCGTCACGAAAAGCGCGTTGTGCCAAGATTCAGGCCGGAACAGGGTCCGAACGTGCCCCGTCTTCGGAAATGCGACGACCACGTCTCCGCTCTTCAGATGAGAAACCTGACGTGCCGAGTGAATGACGGGGAGTGGCGCGCCGTTTTCTCCCGTTGAATGGCCGCTCAGTGCCTGCGTTGTGATTATCGCCCGGTAACCATCGGTGTTCCCCCACTCCTCGGGAGCATCTTCAGTGACAAGGACCAGGCTTTCTCGTCTCGGCGCTACCGCCTCTGGCTCACGCGTAACTCGCGCTACTACGGGAACGACGAGACCCAGCGGACTTCCGTATGTGCTGAGGTCAATCAAGCTGCCAACTCAGCCTTTAGTTGCTGGAAACTCCGTTCGCGAACCCAGGCGAAGAAAATCCGGTCAATCTCTGGATCGCCGGCAGCGACCAGCGAGAACAGGTATCGAATGATTTCCATGTTCCTGCGGCAGAACGCGCTCGTTGGGCGGTGGCCAGCCATATCTCCTTGTGTCGCATAATGAAACACCGGGTCGGCACCGCAGTAGGTTTGAAACGCACAGTCAGCACAACCCGGAAGCGTTTCGACGATCGACGACTCGACGACCCGTGTCGCGCGCGGCCCGTAGAAGATCGCCTGATAATCCTCCGTATGCATATTGCCGAGACGAAATCGCTTATCTCCCATCTCGGCCAGCATCCGGGACTCGTCCGAAGCATAGACATCGCCGTCGTAGTTGTAGACCACCGCCGAGCCCCAAGGAGACTGAAGGTTCACGAACCGCGTGGGAAAGGGCGTCAGAATCTTTGTCAACAAAATCTTCGCGTAGGCTTCGGCGATATCGATCCCCCTGCGGTTCAGGTCAATGATGTAAGCGAGGCCTTCCTTGTAGAAGTCCAGGAATTGCTCTGTCTCGTAGCCTGTTTTCGCCTGCGTTCGTATCGCAAAGCCGTAGGGGCTAATGGGCCGGAGGAATATGGAGCGGAAGCCCAGGCGCACGTATTCGTCGATAATTTCCTTGGGATGATCGAGGGACAGACGCGTCGTGGTCATCAGGGCGGCCACATGCTGGCGGCCCACGATGGCGCGTGCCCTTTCGATGTTCCGGACCGTGAGCTCGTGGCTGTCACCGCCGGGCCGGGGCCGGTTCGCATTATGGATGAAGGCGGGGCCGTCTAAAGAAGTCGAGATATCGACCCCCTCGTCCCGAAAGAAGCACAGCATCTCGTCGGTTGCCACAGCCAGATTCGTCGCGACCACGATGTGCAGTTGTTTATCCTGGCGGGCCGCTCGTTCCTTGGCCCGGACGACCATCAATTTAAGCAGGTCAAAGTTCAGCAGCGGCTCCCCGCCTTGAAATTCTAGCGTGAGATGCGGCGAGGGACTCCTGAACATGAGATCGAGCGCCTTCTCCGCCGTCTCCTCAGTCATGTCGTATGTGAAGCGATCAGCGGTCTGCCGGGAGACTTGGCAGTACTGGCACGAATGTTCGCATCGTAGCGTGATCACGAACATATGCAGCTTGGTAAATCCGTCTAGGAAACTTCGCTTCGTTCGATATTTTGTAGCCAACACGTCGAGAAGCGGAGAGGATTGATCATCGAACACGAAATGGCGAGCCCGCAAGCGCCGGTAAAGGTCCGAGCGCGCGTCCAGTTCACGCCTTACCAGCACACGGGCCGTCCCGGTAGGGGCGACAAGATACTCTCCCGCCTCATTTACGAGAATTTCTCGCTCAGGGTCGAGCGAAATGAACCGAAACGGCAAGAGCCGGTAAGTTACCGCCGCCACGCCAAACGCACCTACATCTTGAAACGTCCTTGTCAACCGAGGACTCCTCGGCGGGTCTAACCCGGTCTGAGCTTGCGGCGTACAGACAGGTCGAGCACATGATTCAAAAATTCGCCCAGGACTTGCTCTGCGAGGATCTCACCGCCCAAGTGCCGAATAGTAATCTCCGTCTCATCGGACGAACTGTTCCGAATTTCCACGTTCAAATGGTCCGAATACGCCTCGGCGGCTTCCCTTACCGCTGACGGCTCGTACACGTCGTGCGACAGACTCAGCCGTGCCGCGCCGCCGCCCGACATTAGGGCTTCCCGTCCGTCTTGGACTTCGCCATCTCCACTGGATCGCGAGCATCGCCGATCGGTGCGTCGTCAAGGCCCTGCCCCTCGGCAAAAGCCTTTGCGACGATCAACTCGCGCAGTCGCGAGGTCTCGCCCTCGATATCTTGCCGTACCTGTTGGTCAATCAGCGCGTTCTCGAACTCACCGGATATTGTTCCGAGGTCAACTGCCTTCGCTTTGGCACGTATCCGCACTGAAAAGATATTCGGCCCGGAGCGTGATACGAACAGGTAGCAACGGTCGGTGAACCAGTAGCACGTGCGGAGAAGTGCTTCCCTTGAGTAGACGGACTCATCTACCAGCAGGGTAAGTGCATCCTCGTCGGCCGTTGCTCTCAACGGCCGACCATCCCCCGATTCTCGCCGCACTGCAACGCTCTCGCCGTCGGCGCAAGCGGCATTGCTCTTATTGTCCGGAGACGTGGGACTCGTGCGACTCGTGGGATTCGTGCGAGTCGTGCTGCGCAAAACGCACAAGGCGCGCTGCAGAACGGAGCACTAGCTTCGGCATCGAGCCGCGAATTTCTTGAGTCCCCGACAACGCCGGTGCAGAGTTTGGTACGGCCGCTGGGGCTGTCGATGCGAAAGCGAACGACGCGCCAATCGCCGCAGTCAAGGACGCCAACGCCCCCCTCCAAAATCGGCGGTGAGCCGGTTTGAGAAGATCTTCGGCATCCTTCTTGACCGTAGGCAGCTTGTCCATCTTCGGCCCTCCCTTGGCGGACGGTATCTTAATGCCGTCGGAGCGGGAAACGCAAACGTCTCGGCTAGCGGATCATCGCGCGCCGGGGGCTAAACCCGAAGATCCTTCGTGGATAACCACATGCCGGTTCAGGGTTACGCCGATTCGGGGATCGGGGGGCAGGCCACGTGTTCTGATTCCAGATGGCCGCACTCGCGCAGGCGTCTAGGTAATGGCCCGCGCCGGAATGGCGGAACCTTAGCGCCCCGGCATCCTCTTGCTGAATCTCAGGATCGCCTCGGCCGGTGCCGGCCCACTCAGCCGAAGTGGCGCCATGAACGCGCACTCGGGGATGTCAGCGGCACACGGCCGCCCGCAGGGGCCAAGGAATCAAGGCGCGCTTCGAGGCCACCATCGAGCGCGCGGAGACCGAACCAATCGCGCCCTGCCTTGGCGGGATTGGCGAACCCTGAATCGGGGATCACCTCGCCCCGACGCGGCTCGCAACCGCCAATGCGGGCATGGACCCCACTTCCGAGAATCGAGCCCACTAAGGGCGACTGTGCGCCGACGTCGGGGGTGTCATCGGCGGCCTACCCGGGCGTTGCTACCGCTGAATCGGTCAAGGCCCCATGATTCCAGTCCCACCGGCGCGGTCCTGGGCGTGATGCCGGGATTCGGGGGCCAAAATTATCCGCCAATGTTCATTGCGGATGGTGGCGGTTGAATAGGGGCATTTTGAGGCCACTTTGCTCCACCGGCGCTCCACCATGATCCTGAGAATAACGTAAGGCCCGCGCGGACGAAGGTTATTTCGCGCAGGGCAGATGATCATCGATCATATGGTCTAGCCTGACGCGGCGCGATTTGGGCGAGATTGCGCGCGAGAAGGTGGACGGCGACCTAGACGGCAACGCCTACATCATCCTTTGCATTTACCGTTCGCCCCGTTGCAATCATCCGAGCAGCAATCTCCATTACTCGTGCAAGAGTCACCGGGCTTAAAGCAGGTCGGCGTAGCCGTCGCCGTGGCCGTACGAGTCGGTGTCGCTGTCGCCGTTACCGTTGCAGTCGGCGTGGCGGTCGCGGTCGGAGTTGCCGTTGCAGTCGGCGTGGCGGTCGCGGTCGGAGTTGCCGTCGCGGTTGCAGTGGCAGTCTTGGTCGCAGTAGCCGTTACCGTCGCAGTCGGCGTGGCGGTTGCGGTCGGAGTTGCCGTCGCGGTTGCAGTGGCAGTCTCGGTCGCAGTAGCCGTTACCGTTGCAGTCGGCGTGGGCGTCGCGGTTCTTGACGCCGTGGCAGTCGACGTTGCGGTCGGCGTGCCGGTGGCAGTCGCGGTCTGAGTGGGAGTCGCGGTTGCCGTCGCAGTGCTGGTCGCGGTCACCGTGGCTGTCGGCGTAGTCGTGGCGGTCGCCGTGGCTGTCCGAGTGGGAGTCGCAGTAGCCGTCGCCGTTTCTGTAGCCGTTGCGGTCGCGGTTGGCGTTGCTGTGCACCTATCGGTGATGAAGAGATGAGCCGTAGCCCACGCGCTCGGACAGAACGCGGTACCGTTGTCGTCGAACGAGAGGTTCAGGTCCGCGACGATAGTGCTGAGGTCCGCAACGGTAACGCCGGACGGTAATCCGCCGTTACCCAGCGCGGTATCTGCGAGGGCAAAGACCTGATCTATCGTATTTCCGTCGATCGCAGTGAAACCGGTGCCGCAAACGAACAGGCGACCGTATCCGGTGCTGACGCCCCTGGGCATGAGCTGCGCGGTGTTGAAATCGACGTTCAGCTTAAGCGCCGTGACCTGGGTTCCGAATCCGCCGGAACTGTTGCTGGTCGTAGGATTGCTCCAGCACTGGTCGAGAACACCCGGGGGCTTTCCACCGGGGAGGTAGGCCCTGACCGCTGAAGAGCTCGAGAAGGTCATGTCGAACGTGGTTGCTGTGCAGGTCAAGCCCACCCGCATGCTGCTTCCATAGAGACTGGTGAAGTTGCTCTCACTCAGGATGCTGGCCCCAATCCCGGGGTTGGCCCAACCGCCCTGGCTCAGCGATCCAAACTCGTTGCACACGAACGGGTATGGCAGCGGGGTCGGCGTTGCGGTCGGCGTCGCCGTTTCTGTAGCCGTCGCGGTCGCTGTCGGAGTCGCGGTCGTGGTTGCCGTCGCCGTAGCGGTGGCAGTCTTAGTCGCGGTGGCAGTCGGCGTCGCCGTGGCAGTGGCGGTCTCAGTTGCGGTGGCCGTCGCCGTTTCTGTAGCGGTCGCAGTGGCAGTCGGCGTTTCTGTAGCCGTCGCGGTCGGCGTGGCGGTGGCCGTTGCAGTCTCGGTCGGAGTCGCGGTTTCGGTTGCGGTCGCCGTGGCGGTAGGCGTGGCTGTCGCAGTGACAGTACGTGTGGCAGTGGCCGTCGCGGTGGCAGTCTGAGTCGCGGTAGCGGTCGCAGTCTGAGTCGCGGTTTCGGTTGCGGTCGCCGTCGGCGTTGAAGTCTCGGTTGCCGTCGC
>OCZT010002246.1_pt1 | contig 20033 bp, 19 predicted proteins | sample 1539031 | NCBI WGS metagenome assembly OCZT01 (sample SAMEA3539308, study PRJEB22396) | soil metagenome | biome: tundra; feature: field; material: soil | place: USA | collected 2010-05 | depth 0.15 m | reverse complement strand
TAGAAATTGGCCATGCTTTATCCGGAGTGAAAGGACCGTTTATATGTGGTTCTAGCTCACTTAAATTTATTTCAAAAACCTGGTCATAATATTTAGAAGGGTTCGTATAAACTTCCGGATCAGCCATTAAATGATCTGCTAATCCTTCAGACAAAGCGGCAACATCAACACGGTTTGTTATCCTGAGGTAAGCTGCCATCTTTTCATCAAATGGAAATAATGATGTGGTTGCACCTACTTCAGCACCCATATTACAAATAGTAGCTTTCCCGGTACACGATATTGAGTAGACACCATCACCAAAATATTCTATTATTGCTCCAGTCCCTCCTTTTACTGTAAGCATACCGGCGAGTTTCAGAATAATATCTTTAGCCGAAGTCCAACCATTCATTTTCCCCGTTAATTTAACGCCAATCAATTTAGGCCACTTTAGTTCCCATGGCATACCAGCCATAACATCCACAGCATCAGCTCCTCCAACACCAATGGCTATCATGCCAAGTCCACCAGCATTTGGAGTATGTGAATCTGTTCCGATCATCATCCCCCCCGGGAAGGCATAATTTTCTAAAACTACCTGATGAATTATTCCGGCACCTGGTTTCCAAAAACCAACTCCATACTTGAGAGATATGCTTTCAAGGAAATCGAACACTTCCTTATTTTCCTCAGTTGCTCTCAGAAGGTCATCCTTAGCGCCTACCTGCGCCTGGATAAGATGATCACAATGAACAGTCGACGGGACTGCGGTCGTCTTTTTACCTGCCGACATAAACTGAAGAAGCGCCATTTGTGCGGTAGCATCCTGCATTGCTACACGGTCAGGGGAAAGTTCCGCATAATCTTTCCCTCCTTTTAATTCCTTTGTCGGTTTATTCCAAAGATGAGCATATAAAATTTTTTCAGCATACGTAAGAGGACGGTTTAATACTTTTCTTGCATTGTCAATATTACCCTTAAATTCAGAATAGATTCTTTTAATCATGTCAATATTTGCTGCCATATTTTACCTATGGATTAATTTAAATACCATTTAATTCTTTAAGATACAAAATAGAAAACTAATTATGTATGAGATTTATAATAAAGATGGAGGAAAGGATTTAAATTCTTAATATTAAAAGTTTCCGGGTTTAGAAACTGAAATCGTCATTTCTTATGAGAAGAAGGATAGCGGATTGAGGCACAATCAGCAGCTTTTCCTTTTCAAATTCGATTTCATAAGCCTCTTTCCTTAAAAAGATTGCGAGGTCTCCTTCTTTTACCTGGAGAGGAATGTATTTTACTGCTTCTTTTGATTCTTTCCACGGTTCTTCGTCAACATTAGCCCCCATAGGATACCCCGGTCCGGCTTTTATGACATAGCCACTTTGGATCTTTTCTTTTTCAGAGACTCCCGGGGGCAGATAAAGACCGCTTTCAGTTTTGCCGACATCCGTTGCAGCTCTAATTAAAACCCTGTCTCCTACTACAATGAATTTTTTCATATAATCCAATTTCATTTGCATACTTTAAAATAACCTTTTAATTAGAAATAAAGAAGTTAACATTCATCCGCGTGTATATTTTATTATCGTTGACAAAACACCTGGGAAAAGGGAAACCATCTTTATGCCCGGATTCCTAAAAGAATTATTTAACACACTTTTCTGAATAATTCCGGCTAACGATATTCTTCTTAAAAACATATTACTCCATTCTTTTTCGAATTCTATTCCGGCTTTTTCCTGAACTAAATTATTCCGGAACAATATATCAGATACCAGACCGGCAGATTGAACTGCCATTCCTATTCCATCACCAACTAAAGGAGCGATTACGCCGGCTGCATCGCCGATATAAAAAATTCCTTCATTTACTATATCTCTTTTACCAAAATAAATGTTTCCTGTTCCATACACCGGGAGTGTCTCGACGTAATCGAAGAAATCCTGACTTAACAGTGCATTAAATTTTATATTCTCCCGGCTTAATTGCAAAAGAAGGTCTTTTGGCGAATATTGTAATTTATTCCTTTTTTCGAGAAAACAGAGAGTGATTGTGTTTTTATCTACTGCGTTTAACCCGCAGTAAACACCCCGGCCGGTATAAATCTGAATTTCCTCTAAATTAAAGCTATTGAAATGAACCTTATCTATATGAAACTTGACGCCGTTTAGTTTTGATTTTTTCCTGTAGAAGTCTCTGCCGGAATTTTTATCAAGTATATTCTGTTTACCATAAGCAGCGATTATGATTTTAGAATTTAACGTAAATTCTTCCTGAACTCCGGATTTTATTTTTAATAAATAACCATCAGTTTGTTTAATTATTTCTCTTACTTCCGCAGGCTGAAATATTTCTGCTCCATTTTCCTTTGCTTTAGAAAGAAGGAAATTATCAAGCCTAGACCTTTTAATACCATAAGCAGTAAATTTTAATGAAGAAATAAGATCTTTCCCATTTTCACCCGAAAACCTGAAGGAGGTAATAGGATTGGGGTTAAGACTTAGAAATTCTTCATAAAGTAAGTTTTCTTGAAGAAATTCTACAACTTCTTTAGATATAAACTCACCGCATAGGACTTCTCTTGGAAATGATTTCTTTTCAATAATGGATACTGAATATCCCATTCTACTAAGGAGCATAGCTGCTGAAGAACCTGCAGGTCCTCCTCCAATTATTGCTACATCAAATTTCTTGAAATTCATTTGTATATTACAATCAGCCATCGGAAAGCCCACTTTCTTTTTATTTTATAACTGCCCGGAGAGATACTGTTAAGGATATCTGTCCAATCTTTCTCAATAAACCCTCTTTTTACTGACAAGGGGCCATCATTTTTAACTTCTTTGCTTCTTGAAAACAAAGAGGTTAGAATCTTTATTCCCAGCCAGGCAAATATTGAACGACGGAGATCATTTATAACAATCCCTTTATTACATAATTTTAGGAGAGAAATAATAATTCTTTTTATTTCCTCTTCTTTAAAATGGTGAAAAAACAATGAAGCATGTATTATGTCAAAGGGAGTATGAAGGGGTAAGTTTAAAACATCGCCGCATATAACCTTTGCATCAGTAGCATGTTTCTTCAGATAAATACATGCGCGCAGATTCATATCAAGACCATAAATATTTATGTTGTTGAGCTTCTTCTTTATCCTGAGGAGTATATCGGAAGCTCCGGAGCCGACATCGAGAATAGTTAAAGCGTTTGCGCGGGTATAGAATATTTTAATCCCTTCCCGGGATATACCATTCCCACCTAAAAGGGAATTAATTATTTTTAATTCCTTAAGAGCAGAATCAATTCTTTCATCCTGAATTGAGAAATCATCCAATATCTCTGGATCATAACTCCTTTTGAGGAACATCAGGTGCCTTTAAGTAATGCGACTTCCATTGTTAACCCCGGACCAAATGCAACAGCACAGCAGTATTCCCCTTTCGCAATATTGTTTCTGTTCATTATTTCTTTAAGGACAAAAAGGATTGAAACAGATGACATATTACCGTAATTCCTTAAAACTGTTCTTGAAGGGATCATCGATTCATCTGAAAGTTCCAAACCTTTCTGCATAGAGTCCAGAATAGCCCTCCCCCCCGGATGAAGAGCCCAGTATTTAATTTCTTCTTTTTTTACTCCGATATCCTGTAATAATAATTTAAGCCGGGGCATTGCCTGTTCAAGGATTATTTTAGGCAGCTCCTGTGATAATATCATTTCGAAACCGAAATTTCCTATCTCCCACCCCATAAACTCTGCTGATCCCTTAAAAAGAAATGAGACGGTATCTATAAGCTGAAGCCCTGATTTATCGGTATCTTTAGAAAAAAGAGCCGCTGCTGCACCATCTGCGAATATAAGGTTGGCAAGAATATTATCTTTTGTCGGTTCCGTCTGGAAATGGATACTGCATATTTCAGTTGACACCATCAGTATATTTTTGTTTTCTTCTAAAGTGCTAAGTGCTTCCAGTGAAGAGTTAAATCCTATTAAAGCTGCTGCACAGCCCATAAAACCTATATGAGTTCTTTTCACATCTGCCGGAATATTAAATTTATTTATTAGGAAATAATCGAATCCCGGGGCATAGAATCCTGTGCAGGAAATAGTGATTAAACGCCCTATTGTCGAGGGATTGATATTATTAGCGCTTAGTAATTTTTCTACAGCTTCCCCGGTAAGGAGTTTAGACCATGACTCATAGGCTTTCATCCTTGTTTTTGTATCCGGCTTAAGAAAACCATCCTTATCAGTGAAGAATTTGGAGTCTGCATTTTCCTCCACGTCGGGGATAACAAAATAACGGCAGTCAATACCTGAATTATTAGACACAGCCTCAATCATTCTTCCAATCGCCGGGCGCCCGCCCATCCTTAACTTTAATTCATCTGCAACTTTCTTTTGGGGTACCTTGTAAGGCGGCGAGGCTGTGGAAATATCTAAAAGCATTTTTGTTTCCTTTATAAGTTGAATCTGACCTAAATTACTAATTATTATATAAATTATAATTTAATATACTATTTATTTAAAAAAAGTTGTAATTTTGTTTAATACAGACATATTTCAGAACATCTTTTTAAGGAGATTACTAATGAAAAAATTATTCGTCCTGTTTGCTCTCATATCCTTTCTTTTTATTTCCAATTTATCCTTAGCACAAACTACACAGGTTGTAGGGAAAATTTACTCAAAAGCAGAAGCTAATACCTTATATGGTCCCGTTGTTAAATCCATAGAGTTAAACATTACACTTCTAAAGAATATTGCATTGAAAACTCCGCAGTATATAATGTTTGCAATTAAGAATAACCAGTTGATTATTTTAGACAACAAAAGAAATGTATTGTATCCACAGGGTGCAGTTATAAGCAGTACTGATGTTTTTCATGTATTCAGCACAAGCTTGTTCCTGCAGTTATTATCTGATGGAATTAGTCAGACTGCATCCTTTGAGGAAAGAAACAATGTTTTCTCTGTAACAGCAGGTGCTTCCACAATGGATTATTCCTATATATGTCCTCCTTATTGCAATTGGTAAATGACCGGATTAAGTTTCCTTTACCAGATAATAAGTATCGTTTGGATATTTGTTGCTGCCAGGCAGTTTAAATCAGAAGACTTTTTCTATTTTTTGTTCATGGCTATGATAGAATTAACAACTTATTTTGTCAGAAATATTCTTCACAGTAATTCCAATTCTTTCGCAATTTCATTTTCGTTATTGATCTTATTTTCCCTGTATAATAAAAATATTTTTATTAAATACATTTATTTGTTCGGGGTAATCTTTATCATTGCTTCCTGTATTGACTGGAATGCATTAACGCATGAAAAACAAATCTACCTGATGGCAGCATTCCAGTTTTTGTTTTTTGTTATTTTTCTGAAAAGGTTTATTATCAGCACAATTCTTGAGAAAAAAATCAATTTCTTTTTATTATTATTAATGTTTTATGAATTAACTATTTTGAGCAAGCTAATTACTTTAATTTCAGGTTCAGCAAGTGCGTATATGTTTTTTATCATAACCACGATGTTTGAAGGTATTATCGGTTTTATATTCCTTTACTTCAGGGAAGATGATCACCGGCTTATAATGAATATCAGTTAATTTGGTAATATTTCATAACCAGTAGAGATCTTCTTTTATGGTGACGTAAGATTTTGGAAAGTAAATTAATAATTTAAATTCAGGGATATCAAATGTTTATTTGTTATTTTATTTTACTTCAGACTTTGCGACTGGCATCCGACTCCTCTTTTTCTTCAGGAAAGATGTCTTCAGAATCATTTTTCAGCTTAAATAACCCGCTGATATCTACAAGTCTTATATTAGTTTCCGTATTAGCCGTTTTATTTATTATTCATAAATATGTTATCCTGCCTATGCGGAGACGCTTTCAGACCGAAAAAAAGGAACTAAAAGATCAGCATACAAGGCTAATGGCAGCATTTGCTGAACTTGATCCTGAGCCGGTCTTTAGGTTTGATAGTGAAGGGGTTATTTTAATGGCTAATGAAGCTGGATTAAATTTGAGTAAAAATGGTAGTCTTTTGGGAAAGGAATTAAATTCCATTATTCCTGAAGTTGTTAAATTTGATCTTGGAAAGTGTATCCAAGATGGGGAACAGCTTGATTTCATATCATATATAAACAAGAAATGTTTCAGGTTTACAATGAAAGGTATTCCGGATCTCAGGATAGGGCAGATTTATGGAAGTAATATAACCGAATTAAAAGAAACAGAGGAAAAATTAACTTTTGCTCTTAAAACAGCTGAGGAGTCTGAGAAGACTAAATCCTTCTTCCTTGCTCAAATATCGCATGAAATAAGATCCCCTCTTACTGCTATTATGGGTTACAATTCTTTAATAAAAGAAGAGGTTTCCGGCAAGGTAAATAAAGATCTTGAGTATGCTTTTGATTCAATTGATTATAGCAGCAGGAGATTGAAAAGGACAATTGACCAAATATTGAATATGTCTCTGCTTCAATCGGGGAAATATGAGGTTCATTTTGAGTCCGTAGATGTGGCTTCCATAATTGAGGATATTATTTCAGAGTATAAACTGGAAATCAGACAAAGGAAAATTGATCTTAACTATTCTAATATTACCGATAATGTGTTAACAAAAGCAGATCGGTATTCCCTAATTCAAATATTTTCCAATATTATTGATAATGCCATTAAGTATACCCAAAAGGGGGCAGTAGAGATAATTATTGGAAGGGACCAACTTAAAAGATTATTTGTTACAGTAACGGATACTGGAATCGGAATGTCTGAAGAATACATCAAAAATTTATTTGTCCCTTTTACACAGGAGGCGACGGGATATAACAGACCATATGAGGGGAGCGGATTGGGTATGGCACTTATTAAAAGATTTTCTGACCTTAATAAGGCCAAAATTAAACTTCAGAGCGAAAAGAATAAGGGAACCAGTTTGCAGATTATTTTTGACATTTAGGAGACCCATGAAAGAAATTAGAAAACCACGAATACTGGTTACAGAAGATGATTATGAAAATCAAATATTCCTGAAACTGTTATTGAAAAGAAAGTTTGATGTAGAGATATGTGATTCCGACACAAGCTTTTATCAACAACTGCATAATTCGAAATTCGATTTGATATTAATGGATATTTCCTTACGAGGGAAAAAGAATGGATTGGAATTGACAAAAGAATTAAGGTCTATACCTGAATACGAGCAAATACCGGTGGTTTGTTTAACAGCTCATGCTTTTAAGAGAGATAAACAAAACGCTTTGGATGCCGGAGTGGATGTATTCCTGACTAAACCAATAGACAACAACGTGCTACTGAGCACTCTACTAGAGATCATTGATAAGAAAGAAGAATCTCCGGAAATTAAATAATTACATCCCTGTTCTCAGGAACTTTGGCTCTTCCAAAGTTAGCATTATAGATATTCTGTGAGTATCGTCCAGTGTTTCAATAGCAGAGCCACTAAACCTGGCAAATGAGTAATCAATATTAAGCTTAGGTAATTTTATCCCCGCACCAATTGTAAACTGATGCACGTCATTATACCCGGCACGGACTGCAAATATATTCTTAAAGTTGTACTCAAATCCAACATGACCATCAAAGCTTATAGGTCCTATATGAACCATAGAAGCGAACTGCCTATTTTCAAATCTTATATCTATATCGAATGCAGGAGTAATTACTCCGCTAAGGAAATTAATCTCATATGCCACGCCTACTTTAGCGGTCGGAGATATTAATTCATTTCTCCCTGTACTCCATGCAACCATTGTCGTGGTAATATCCTGAAGATTTGCACCAAAGTATAATTTTTCCATTGGGGAATACCATGCGCCGGCATCGAAACCGACACCCCATGCAGAAAATTCCGCAATTGTGCGTCTTATAATCTTAATATTTGCACCTAAACTAAAATTATCTGATTGTCTTTTGGCGAAGGTTAAATAAAATGCCCAGTCCTGGTTGCTGAATTCAGTAATTTTACTGTAATCTAATCTATCATTATTAATATTTAGAATCCCATCTCCATTGGCATCATAAAGAGCATTCCTTGTATCTGGAATTCCATCAATTGCTAAACGCATTATACTCAAACCAAAACTCATATCATTATCAAATGGTATAGCTATACCTACGTAATCATAATTTTCAAGATTACCGAACCTTGCATCGTGCATAAGAGAAATCTCAGGATAGTTTATTCGGGCAAGCCCTGCAGGGTTGTAATAACCCGCAGTAACATCATTGGCAACGGCTACATATGCCCCCCCCATGCCAAGAGGCCTCCCGCCTACTCCGATTGCCATAAATTCCCCGGCATATTTACTGATAACTGTCTGGGCATTTATTTGTGAAAAAGTAAAAAAAAGTATTAAAATAACCGCTGATAGAGGATTTTTAGGCACGTAAAACTCGCTTATGCTTTTTATGTATAAAAACTTTTGAAAAAATTGGTAATTTGATTCTCAAAGTCAAGGCTAATTTTTAACAAAATTATTTAAATGTTATAAGGGATTCGTCATAATCTTCAACTTTCCTATACCCCAGAAGGTTAAGAATTGTTGCGGCAATATTAGACAAACCCGGATTTTTTATGTCTGCCATCTTATATTCTCCCTTATATTGAGGATCGAATATTGCGAAAGGAACCGGATTTAGAGTATGGGATGTCTTAGGAACCTTCTTTCCTTTTTCCACAGTATACATTTCATCTGCATTCCCATGATCAGCAGTTATCAGGGCTATCCCATTAACTTCTTCAATTACTTTAAGCAATTTACCGACACATTCATCCGTAGTTTCAACAGCTATCACGGCAGCTTCAAAATTTCCGGTATGCCCTACCATATCGCCATTTGGATAATTTATTCTGCCAAATCTGTATTCGCCGCTGCGAAGCAGTTCTTCGGTGGAGGCTGTGATTTCATATGCCTTCATTTTAGGTGCCTGGTCAAATTGAATTTTATCCGAAGGGATCTCTATATATTTTTCAAGTGAAGCATCAATATATCCTGAACGGTTGCCATTCCAGAAATATGTAACGTGTCCGAATTTCTGCGTCTCAGAGACTGCAAATGTTTTTACATGTTCTGCACATAGATATTCACTTAAACACCTGTCGATTTCCGGTGGAACAACCAGGTAGTTTTTAGGAACATGGGTATCACCGTCATATTCCATCATTCCTGCAAACATAATATCGGGAACTCTCTGCCTGTCGAATTTATTAAAATCCTTTTCTTCAAAAGCGCGTGAGATTTCTATTGCACGATCGCCGCGAAAATTAAAAAGAACAACACTGTCACCATCCTGAATAGTACCAACTGGTTTTCCGTTCTTATCCACAATTACAAAGGGATCGAGATATTGGTCAATCATCTTTTCATCTTCCGAATAGAATTTATTTACTGCTTCTTCAGCAGAATGAAAAGGTTTTCCAATACCTAACACATGAGCTTCCCACCCCCGTTTTACAATATCCCAATCAGCTCCGTAACGATCCATTGTAACTTTCATTCTTCCGCCGCCTGATGCAATCTTATAATCATAATTATTTTCAGCAGAGATCTTTGAAAGAAGTTCTTCGAGTGGTTTGATATAATTAAGTGCTGACCTGCCGGGTACATCCCTCCCGTCTAATAAAACATGTACACGTACTTTTGCTATATTCTCCTTTGCGCACTCATTTATCAAAGCGTATAGGTGTTTGATGTGAGAATGTACATTCCCGTCGGATAATAAACCTATAAAATGTACAGTACCTCCTTGTTTTCCCTTTTGAGTAATTTTATGCCAGGTATCAGATTGAAATATTCTTCCTGATTCAATTGATGCGTTAACCAGCTTTGCCCCCTGGTCAAATACTCTTCCTGCCCCAATGGCATTATGTCCTACTTCGCTGTTACCCATATCATCGTCTGAAGGGAGACCAACTGCTGGTCCGTGTGCATTTAATTGTGAGTATAAAGGAGATTTAAACAATTTATCAAGTGCCGGTTTTTTGGCTTTATATACCGCATTACCATCATATTCCTTACCTATGCCTATGCCGTCCATAATAATTAATAATAAAGGGCCTTTTCTTCCATGAAACTCATTTAACTTTTCAAGTTTTAAATTCATCAACTAAATCCTTACTATGATATTTAAGAAATGTGATAGCAAATTAATCAAAATTTATTAAATAAAGAGTGCTATTATACAAATTGTTACAGAGTGCAGACGGGGTAAAATAATTATGAATAATCGTTATAATATTTATCCTTTCTTTTTCTTAATTTTGAAAGAAAACGACGGGTGGTTTATGAAAATCTTTTTTGTCCTTTTTATTTTAGTGTTTTCGGGTCTGGTTAAAGCACAGGCGGATTTGGAAAGTGATATTGATATGACTATTCAGAATGCTAAAAAAGGAATATATTGGGCTTTGAATAATATTCCGGAAAAAAAGAGCAAGCTGGACAATGATCTTATCACTGAAGATAAGCTCTTGGCATCGATAAAGCTCAGTAAGGAAATAAACGGTGTTAAGATAGAATCTACCGGTTTTAATAACAGTTATGCCGTTACAATTAAATTATTCAGATCAAATGAAAGTCTGATAAAAGATGGTTTCATTAAAGCAAAAGAAACTAATGAGAATTCTGAAGAAAGAAAATAAGAGAACAGAATGAAAAAATATTGGGTCATTGCAATTATTATATTATCTATAGGAAAGGCTCATCCTCTTAATAACGGCATTAATACCGGTAATATCGGCGTGGACATGAATTTCTATGGAAGGATCCAACTCTATCAGCCGGATTTAACTGGCACATTAAATCTCTGGAGCCTTTCTATTCTTGTTGGAACTTCGCCATCCACAGTTTTTAATTATTGGCTGGATGCCGGAATTCAGGATTCTACCAGGATAATTTCTGATTCATTAAGCACTTTCCTGGGTTTATATGGCTCTTTTAATAATTCATATTCAAATCACCCTCCCAATGTTCTTGTTAAAACATATGTTACCGGATGGAATGGAAGCAACTATGTTTTGATAAAATATGTTATAATTAACAGGGAGCCTTCTAATATTAATGCTTCGGCAGGTCTTGAAATAGTTTCACAGATTGACGGAATTATTGGATTTGATACTGTAAAATATATTGACACTTCAAGTGTTATCGATATTTATAAACAAAACCATCTGGGGTTCAAGCTTTTATCCGGAAATCTGAAATCGATAACTTCATTTGAATATTTTGACGGATATGAAAATGATTCAAGTTATTATAAATGGATGACTCATGATACCCTTGATACTCAATATAATTCCGGACCTGATGGTCCTGTTACTATTACCTCACAGGATTTTCAGAATATAAATCCTGGAGATTCAATTACTGTCTATTATGGGATGGCTCTTGGATCAAGCTTTGCAGCAGTTAAAAGCGGATTGGATTCAGCATTAGGTAAATACAATGACTCCTTAACAACAGTGCTTAAAGAAAATGAAAATATTTCCCCTGTCAGTTATAAGCTGAATCAGAATTATCCTAATCCATTTAATCCCGCAACAACCATTAGTTTCTCCCTCCCTGAAAGATCAAGAATTTCACTAAAAATTTATGATGTCCTTGGAAGGGTTGTTGAAGTATTAACGGATGGTATAATGAATGCCGGAATTCATAAAATTAACTTTGATGGTAAAAAACTTGCAAGCGGTATTTATATCTATAGTCTTACAACAGATAAGGGTGGAATAATTTCTAAAAAAATGGTATTATTGAAATAATTATCATTTAACTTCAAATGAAAGTTATTTATATGTAATATTTTATTTAACCCTTTTTATTTGATTTGGTATTCTATTACCATTTTTCCCGATTTATTACAATTCTAAAGTGGAGTAATAATGGCATTTATACGTAATTTCCCCAACTACTATCACTAATACCGTAATACTACTGATATTTTCCCTAAAATACCGTAATACTACCAAATTTTCCCTAAAAATACCGTAATACTACTGATTCTTTTCATCTCTTATTCCCATACTTTTCGCCCTGTTATTTTACACAATAAATTATTGAGGGAATAGTATGAACAACCAATATTCTTCTTACACTGGCTTAACTGATACATTGTTAGACAAAATCAACATTCAGCTCCTAGCTAAGTTTAAAAAATACAATGCAAATGGAAACAAACTGTATTGTGCCTATATGACAATAGGACAGCAATATGAAAATGAGCTTCTTGTAATAGGAAGGCAGCCTATTTACTGGCGTGAAGAATTTTCAACAAATGAACTGCTGAAAATGGGGGAGGAGTATATATTCAGAACAAAAGTAAGATATCCCGCATTATATGGAGTGGATGACCTTTGTCCTCTTAGTTACTTATCTGATACAGCAATTCATGATCCATTCTGTGCCTGCATAAAAGAAATTGTTCTGAAACTCGGTATTTGTCGGGATAAAGCCAAATGGTCATCAAGTATTGCGCTTACATATTTGTATAAGGTCGCTTATAGCAGTAAAAAATATATTGGCGAAAAACCTCAGCAGATTCAGTTGGATTATTGTAGGGAAATTCTGGATTTGGAATTATTTATTCTAAAACCTAAAAGGGTTCTGTTTCTTACAGGTATAAATCATGCTACAAATTTCCTTAAACTGCCGGAGAATCTCAATATCAATGAGCCGGTGATTAATCTTGGACAATATAATTTCGGCAGCCATAAAGCAAAAACCGTTGTCTCAATAAATGCCCAAAAGTATTTACAAAATAACCTTGTCGACCTCATCCTCGAAGCATTCTGGGAAGGATAATGTAGGGTAAAATATTGTCTTGATCCCTTTTGGGGCTGTGTAAAAGAAACAGTAATGAAACTTGGTATCTGCCAGGATGAAACAAACTGGTCTTCTTATATAGTTCTTACATATTTATATAAGATAGCATATAGCAGAAAAAAATATCAGCGGGATAAACTTAATATGAATATTCGGAACCGAAGGAGATGGTTTGTCTTTTATTTTCGGTTCCATTTTAAGTTTTGTATCGTTTATTTATATAACAAGAATATATAAATAAATAGTTTTGAATAAATCGAAACTGAGACACTACCAGATTTACTATTAATTGACATTAATTAATTAAGTCCATAGATTAATCCCATTAAAATTTTACCATCCTACTACATTGAACGAAAAAAAAACTGAAAGAATAGTAAGAAAACATTTTGAGAAATATTCTGACATAACAATTGAAGAACAAAAGTCGGATAATCTTAAGATACAAAAACTATTAAAAAATGCATCCAAAAAGGGGGATAAACATGGATTACCTGAGTTTATAATTACTTTCAATAATAACACTAATTATTTAATAGTGATTGAATGTAAACCAAATATTAAAAAACATCAAAGCAAATCCTTAGATAAATATTCAGAATATGCTGTTGACGGTGTGTTATTGTATGCTTCATTTTTATCAAAAGAATTTGATGTTTTAGCAATAGCGGTTAGTGGAGAAAATCTAACCGAATTAAAGGTATCACATTATTTACATCTTAATGACAGTAAAAAAGCTGTTTCATTTTTAGGCAATAAACTACTTTCTACATCCGATTATCTGGATGGTTATTTAAAAAGTGAAGAGAAATTTAGTCAGGATTATAATACTCTATTAGATTTTTCAAGAGACTTAAACGACAAATTACACTCACATAAAATTCTTGAAAGTCAAAGAAGTTTACTAATTAGTTGTATACTTATCGCTTTAGGGAATAAGGGGTTTAATTCTGCATATAAAGAATATGACCTACCAGAGGAATTATCTAATTATTTGGTTGATACCGTTTCGAATGAATTAAAAAGGGCAAATATTCATGGTAAAAAATTAGAAAACTTAAATATACAATTTGGGTTTATTAGAACGGATACATCATTATCTTCTATAAAGGATGTACTAAAAAGCTTGATTGAAGATATCGATTTAAATATAAACAGTTTTATAAAAAATCATGAATATTATGATATTTTAGGTCAATTGTATTTAGAATTCTTAAGATACGCTAATAGTGATAAAGGATTAGGGATTGTGCTTACCCCCCCCCATATTACTGAATTGTTTAATGATTTAGCTGGTGTAAATAAAGATAGCGTGGTCTATGACAACTGTGCGGGTACTGGAGGATTTTTGATTAGTGCCATGCGTAAGATGGTTGCGGATGCTAAAGGTGATTCAAGTTCGATAAAAAAAATTAAAGAAAAACAATTGATCGGCGTTGAGTTTCAAGCACACATATTCGCTCTAGCATGCTCTAATATGTACATTCATCAGGATGGTAAGACAAATATTATTAATGGAAGTTGTTTTGATCCTAATATTATTGCGGAAGTTAAAGGTTTTAAACCCAATATCGGATTTTTAAACCCTCCTTATAAGGCAGATAAAAAGAAAGATGTGGAAGAATTACAGTTTGTATTGAATAATTTAGAAACATTACAAGTTGGTGGAACTTGTATTGCTATTTTACCAATGCAAAGTGCTTTAGCTCAAACTGGAAAAATATTAGAATTAAAGAGCAAATTATTACAACTGCATACATTAGAGGCAGTTTTATCCATGCCAGATGAATTGTTTTTTAATTCGGATGTTGGGATAGTTACTTTTATAATTATTTTGACAGCTCATAAACCACATCCAGATAATAAAGAAACTTATTTCGGTTATTATAAAAATGATGGGCTTATAAAAAGAAAGAATAAAGGAAGAATTGATGCGTTTGGGAAATGGGGTAAAATAAAAGCAAGATGGCTTGATTTATATATGAACAGAAAGGCAGTTCCTGGTATTAGCATTAATAAAAAAGTAACAGCACAAGACGAGTGGTGTGCCGAAGCTTATATGGAAACTGATTATTCGTCTCTTCAAAAAGATGATTTTATCCAAAGCATAAAAAAGTTTGTGCTGTTTAAAAAATTAAACGACTTAGAATAATGAAAAAAGTTCCATTACATGAATTATTTGAAATAAAGTATGGAAACAGTTTGGAATTAAACATATTGGAAATATGCAATCCAGAAAATGAAGATAAAGTGAATTTTATTTCAAGGACAAGAGAGAATAATGGAGTATCTGCAATTGTGAAAAGATTGATAGATGTCGAACCTTTTGAGGCTGGACTTATATCAGTTGCGGGAAGCGGTAATTCTGTTTTAGAATCTTTTATTCAACCAGCTCCTTTTTATACTGGTTTTCATGTTTTTATCTTAAAACCAAAAATTAAATTAACTGATCTAGAAAAATTATTTTATTGTTATTGCATAAGACAGAATCAATATAAATATGGTTTCGGCAGACAAGCAAATAAAACATTAAAAGATATTATTCTACCGGAAAAAATGCCTGATGAATTTAATAGTATTAAACTAAATGATGTTGTTAATTTATCAAATGGAAGTGAGTTAAAAAATAAAATTAATTTTAACGCTAAAGGATGGGTATATTTTAATTTAGTAGACTTATTTAACATTAGTGGTAGCACAACAACTTCTAAATTAGTACTTGAAGAATATGGAAATGGAAAATATCCTTACGTTACTACCCAATCTACTAACAATGGTGTTGATGGGTTCTATAATCATTATACCGAATTAGGCAACGTATTATCAATTGATTCGGCCGTCTTAGGATTTTGTAGTTATCAGCCATATCCTTTTTCAGCAAGTGATCATGTTGAACTGTTACATCCTAAATTTAAATTGAATAGTTATATTGCTATGTTTTTGGTTACTATTATGAATAGGGAACTATATAGATATAATTTCGGCAGAAAGTATAGCCAAGAAAGAATGAAAAAAGGTAAAATTAAATTACCTGCAAAAAATGGGAAACCTGACTTTAAGTTTATGGAAAAATATATAAAATCCCTCCCATATTCTTCATCTATTTAAAATTCCAACTAATTTAGAGACTAAAAATATTTAACTCGTCCAATCATATTTTGTTGAATCACAGCCGCAACGTATTTTTTTCTTTACGGAATCATAATTTTTCACTGAAACTTTTGGGTTCTTACATGAGGGCTCCTGACAAATGAAAATCTTTTCAAATTCCAAAATATCCTTCCAAAATGCAATTATATCACCAATCTTGGGCTTAAATAAATTATCATGAGATAATAAATTACCAAGAAACGCTGAACTTGCAATTCTATCAAGAACAGATATTTTTAATTTTAATTCAGCGCTGTGTTTATTGATTTTTGCTTTCAACTCGCATAATAATTCGTCCGGCATCCGTTTCTCATTTACCTCATTAAACCTAAAACTAACCTTTACATCTAAATTATAACAAATATCTTTAAGTATACGTTCTAGATATTTTCTAATTGGGTTACCAATAAATGTGATTTCACCTGTGGCTATACTCTTTTCAATGAGTTCTTTTAATTCCCCGGTATTTTCTTCCAAATATGTTCCTTTTATGTCACTCCATTTGATTTCCGTTATTAGCCAACTATTCTTTTTTGCTAATTGTTTAACATATTGATACCATTCTTCTTCATGAGTAAGTAGAATTATTTGCCAATCATTAAATTTTTCGAATAGTAAATCTGCAAACCTTTTTCTGTGATTAGTGTCGAAACTAGATATTACATCATCTAATATTATAAATTTATTTTCTTTGTTAAAAGCAATAACAGATGCTAAGAAATAAGCTATTCCGAAGCAATTAAGGTGCGATTCACTAAAGTATTTTTGTGGCGGAGAAACTAATTTATCATCAAATTTATACTCAATAGTAATTCCATCCAATTCATCTTCTTCTCCAATGGTTACTATCTTAATTTCTTGAAACAACTCTCCAGGATTCATGAACTGATAATAGTCGTTGATTTTGTCTGATAAATTCTCAATAAAGTTTTCTAACCCTTCTTTTTGCCTTTTTACAAACTCATTATTGATTAACTCTAAAGATTTTTTCTGAACTTCTAAAACCGATTTATCATCTTCGAATTTTTTTATTTTTAGAAATGCATCTTTTGATGCTGAAATGTTTGAATACAATATTGTAGAGCCATCACTTTTCATAGAAAACTCTATTTCCTCTATCCTTTTTTTTGTTACTTCAATTACGCTAAAATCAATATCTCGCAGTATTAATTCACTGGGCTTTTTTATTTTACTCCCTGAAGTTACACTTTCATTCCCTGCACTCTGATATTCTAGTAATTTTACTTTTAGAGAAATACAGGCTTTTTTAATTTCTTCATGACCGTCTTCATTTATTAATAGGTCAGCTAATATTATATCCATTTTTTTAATACGATCAGTCAAAATGGTCACTAATGAATTTCTTGCAACATCAAAGGATTCTTTCTTTTTAGTAGATTCTTCAATTTCCTTTAATCGGTGCTCGATTTCTTTCTTTAAATCTTCCTGGCTTTTCGGAAGTAGACAGAGAGGGCAACTTTCCTCTTTATAGTACTTTTTTATCAATACAGCTTTACCGGCATTTAGCAACTCTGCCAGAAATGTCTGCATAATACTTTCAATATCATTCGATATTATCTCAAATTCGCTAAAATATTTAGTATATTCTTGATCAATAAGCTCTATTTCCTTTTGAAGGTTCTTAAAAGAATCCTGGCACCTTCGAATGAAACTGAGTGTTTCAGTTAACTTGTAATTTACAGGTGTTTTCAACTTATCCAATATTTTATCAAGGTCATCAATCCCATCAATTTTTAGTTCAATATCATAGGGCTTTATTATTTCACCTATTCGCTCAAATAGATCCTCTTCTCTACTAACTGCGGCACCGATTTTATCCACTAAAGTTAGTTTCTGAGTATTAATTTGAGTTTCATAATTCTGATTTTTTATATCTGTCTTAATAGAACTAAATGCCTTTTTTAATATCTCTTTTACCTTTGTTACTTCTGAATATCCTATAATATTTGATAAAGCTATTAGTTTCTCACCTTTTGTCTTAGCTATGAATTCCCTTAGAAGTTGATACCGTAAAATGAGATTCTCTTTTTTTGATTGTGCTAAATACTGTGTCAGCTCTTCAGTTTTATTCGAATTCTCAGAAATTAGCTTTCCTCTTTTGTAATTGAGTTGCTTTTTATTATCCAAATTGGCTTTATTATATACTAAAGAAATCGAAGAAGCATCAGTTTCTTTAAGAGAAGAATTTCTAAGGGCTTCTTTCACATCTATTTCACCGCTTGCTAAATGGGAGATTGTATCTGTATAATACCATTCCACTACATCCGAAATACTACTTTTTCCTGTACCATTATCACCATAGATCAAAAATGATTTTGCATTCATCTGGAGTGTAATTTTTTCTTTAACACCCCGAAGTCCTGTGATTTCTAATTGTTTTATTTTAGTTCCCATCTTTTTCTCTTAACTGTTGCAAACTATTTTTAACATTAGCATCAGTAAATTTGCCTGCCTGATAAAGATCTCTCAATGATTTTGCAACAGATTTATCAATATTCTCAATATTTTCTATGTTTTTAAAAAAATCATCCAGAATATCTTTCCCAGATTTAATTGTATCGTCTATTTTTTTCATTTGAAATAACTCCAATCTATTTTAAATGTTGTAGTCAACTTATTCTTAAGAATTTCAAATCCTGTTTTATTATTGCATATCGGATATACTCCGAACTTTTCAACAAAATCTAAAAGAAAATAACTTTCCAAATCTTCAATCCTAAAAGACCAATTATTTTTTAATATATCAAAATTGATATATGTAAATAGCAATGGTTCAATTTTTTTGTAATTAACCACTCCAATATTTTTAGATTTTCCATCAAAGTGGCCAATAAGCCTATTTCCTATACTATTAGTCTTTTTCTCACTCATTCCAATATAAATTAATCGTGAGGTATTGAAAGGATAATGAATCTTGATTGACCGATTAAATATGAAATAAAGACCGGTAATTCCATTGAGGGGTTTTATATTTTCTGATTCAAAATTCTTTTGATGATCAAAATAAATCTGGATAGTTTTTGATTCTTGCTGAGTCATCATTTGTTCCAATCGCAATATTTATAATTGCCATATGTCTTTTCAATTCCAATAAATTAAAAAGACATAACTAATAAAAATAATTTTAGGGTTTTATTGCTTAAAATAAAAATATTATATGTTACCTGCAGACAAAATTATCAGTCTTGGGTTAAAATCATTTCATTTATTTAAGAAAATAATATCATCTTAACTTAGATGCATAGAGTTTTCTAACATGCGTCATTATAAAACTATTAAGTCCGGAACCGGTCTCTGCCAAGCTCTTCATCCTGTCAATATTTTGTTTGCCAGTGACAGCATTATTATATAAATAAACAGAGCCATCATTAAACGTAACTTTTATAGAATCTGTTCCTATCTCGTAGGAAGAAACTCCAGAATTGCCACCTAAGTTTTTATATTTGGCCATAAATACCTCAAAGCAGAATTGTTAAAAAAGTTATAAAATATCTTAGTGCATAAACATTAATTTTACCAACTATAAATTAAACAATCGTAGTTTAAATTAAAACAAATTTCATGATTCATATTCGTTTCCCTACCCACCCCCCATTCCCATCCTCAATTTGTTATCCGACCTTTCCCCATAACAATCCTTCACCAGCGTTAAACATTGTCCGCTCTTTTTCTGCTCCTCAGCCAACCGTATACTCTCACGTAATTTTATTTTGTCCCTGTTCCTGTAATCTGTAAGCTCCGCCTTCTCCTTTCGCTTCTTGCAAATCGCATCAACGTAAGCAAGACTCATTTTGTTATATTTTACCCCTTCCTTGAAAGCAAATTCAACTGCATTAAACCCATATTTAATTATAAATTCATTCACCAGCCTCCTCTCTTCAGGTAAAATATTCTGCTTCCTCCACCTTTGCGCTAAAAGCACCTCCGACTTATCCGGCTCCCGATGAACAGTACTCTCTTCTTCTACTTCCGTATTTAAATCTTTAAAACCAAATAGCTCCAGGTCCTGATCCTTGTCCTT
>OCZT010002245.1_pt1 | contig 20036 bp, 18 predicted proteins | sample 1539031 | NCBI WGS metagenome assembly OCZT01 (sample SAMEA3539308, study PRJEB22396) | soil metagenome | biome: tundra; feature: field; material: soil | place: USA | collected 2010-05 | depth 0.15 m | reverse complement strand
CGCAATTCCGGGTGAGCATCAGCAAAAACATCTGGAATTGCTTCAGCGAATGCAAACACGGTGGCAACGTCCTGGACTTCATTGCCCGGATGGACGACGTGAGCATTCTCGCCGCAGCCAACAAAGCCATTGAGTGGTTTCATCTCGACCCCGAGGAAATGTCAGTAAATTCGGAAGGGGAAGCCGGAAATGAAGCACCGAAGTCCGGCGATGCACCTCGACCGAAGCCAGCCGCGAAACCGGCCCCGGTGCAGGAAAAGGGCGAACCCAACAAACCGTTGAAGTTTCGGTTGGAAAAACTGGAGCGCGAGCATCCATACCTTGCCGAACGCGGCCTGACGCTTGAAACCATTGTGGATTTTGGCATTGGCTTCTGTGCCAAAGGCATGATGGCGGAACGGATTGCCATTCCCATCCACAACCCGGAAGGCAACGTCGTGGCGTATGCGGGCCGTTTCCCCGGTGAACCCGCCGAGGACACCCCAAAATACAAACTGCCCCAGGGTTTCCGAAAATCACTGGAATTGTTCAACCTTGACCGGGCCGGCAAAGAACCGGGGCCATTGGTGATCGTTGAGGGATTCTTCGGGTGCATGAAACTTCACCAGTGTGGCTGCCGCAGGGTGGTTGCCCTCATGGGCAGCACCATGTCCGCCGCGCAGGAGGAGTTGATCAAGAGACACACCGACCACCACAGCCAGGTCATCGTCATGTTGGACGAAGACGAGGCGGGACGAGCGGGGCGAGAGGATATTGCCGTGCGTCTGGCGAAGTTTGTCTTTGTGAAGGTTCACGTCTTTGACGAGGATGGCCAACAGCCGGAGGACTTGAGCGCCGAAGAAGTGAAGCAACTGCTCGGAGGTATCCCATGAAGCGGTATGAAGGACGCCGCGAAGGGTATGCCGTCATCGTCACCGTGGATGGCCGCTGGCTCAATCCCCGGCACGACTTGTGGAATCACAGGCCGACCGGATTCGAATGGGGCTATGGCGGCAGTGGCCCGGCCCAACTGGCGCTGGCAATTCTGGCCGACCATTGCGGCAATGACAAACAGGCGTTCGACTTCCACCACCGGTTCAAGTGGGCGCTGATCGCCGAATTGCCGTTTCGCCGCTGGACGCTGACCAGCGAGGAGATTGACCGGGTGTTGCATAACCTGCAAGAACTGGAACCACTTCTGGAGGGCGTGACATGAGTGCGCGGAAGCCGCCTGGCAGCTTGCGGCGCAAGCAACGCGATCTGGTTGACCCGAATCAAATTGAGTTCGGCATCATCTGGCAGCCCTTGAGCCATCCGTTCCGGCTGCGGGCCGGGGATGTCATCCGTTTCAAGGACCGGCTGTGCCGTGTGGTCCGCGTCAACGAGTGCGCGGCGGTGGTCATTATGAACCGGCCCGTCCGGGATTTTAAGACCCGCTTTGACAAGCCTGTTCGTTTCCAGCCGCCGCCCACGATGTTCCGCATCTCATCGGAATCCGCAGTTCCCATCCTTAACCGCAAGGCAGCGTGATAACACAAGGGCGATCCATCGGGTCGCTCTTTTTTATACTTGCCGCATCCGGCAAGCTTGCCCGTCTTGGCCGAAACTGCGCGGGGACATACGCTTCACAGTGGCAGTTCATTTCAAAACCAACCACCATAGGGCAATAATCAATGTGGCGAAACCGGGTGAATTAACGCTTCAGTTCAAAGAGCACGCCCCGGCCAGTTAATGAAGATTGAAATCACGGATCATGTCATCATGGGAAATCCGAATTTTAATTCTTTGCGGGTTTTAAGATATTTTCTGTAGCACTTGATAATGCCGAGCACTCGGGGCGATTCTTCAGAATATTGAGGAATCGCCTTTTTCATTTTTCCGGCTCGGCATTATCCAAGGTGTTTGTGGGCAAGATTAAAACCAAGAGCCGGGACGAACTATGAATCGCCAGCGGTGAATGGGATTTAATCCTGTCTCTGGTGTGAGATTGTGTAAATTATGTAGTTGACATCGTTCTGGGATATATTGAAATGCACGCATGGGCATGTCAAAGGTGTGCATCTCGCTGGTGTTGCTCGCGGCCATGAGCGCGTGCTTGGTCGTCTTGACCGGTTGCGGCACGACTTACGGGACGGTTTATATCAGCCATCCGCAGGTGTTCACGCGGGAACGTTTGGTAGTGGAACGCGATAGGGAGCTTCAGTTTCTCAGCAAAAGCTTGGATGCGCCAGTAACGACGACTTTTCAAGGCGCCATCGATACGCGGCAGTTGACCGCTTTTCAAAACAGCCTAGCATTGACGGTTTCGCCGACCGCCGGAACCACGGCTCCCGCGACCGCGACGCCTCCCGCGCTAATTGACGCAAGCAAATTGATGCCGGGTGGCGCTGATTCCATGGATACCGCAAAAGCGGTGAGTCTGACCAGCGAGCAGCAGTTTCAAGATATACTGGCCTATCGGGACACAGTGAATGCCGTCATTCGCGAAAAGGAACTCGATGACGCACACGACCGCGACGGCAAAACCCTTTATACGCTTAAGTTTGACACGGCGTTGATTCCCGGGGACAGAAGCTGGCGTCCGGCAGTTGTGAAACTAAACATTAGTCCGAAGTTCGACGCCTCTGAAATCAAAGATACCTACCGGCTGTGGATGCAACAACTCAATGAACGGCGTTCCGAAGAAGAAAACACTCTCGACGGCAGATTATATCGCGGCCAAATTAGCTCCGCCGATGAAGCGTTGATTATCTACTTAAAAGCCGGTCTGGATGATTATTGCGCAATAGCCAAGGATAAAATCGAAGATGTGCAATTGATGAATAAATATATCAAATATGGGAAGATGGCGGCTAATAAAACGGCTGATTGGATTTCGGAAACACCCGATGTCCGTCGTGCGGATATTGCGAATGTAATAACCAACACGGACCAACGAGACTTTCTATTTACAGGCATGGAAATGGCCTTAAATGGCAAGTATTGCCATGATTTTGCAGGTTTCGCTTCGATTGATTACACTTTTGATCAGTTCGCTACCAACGATACAGTTGCGACCTGTCAAATGGTTCCTTACAAGTCGACTTTGGATTCCAAATCCCACTGGTTGGCCAAGACGGAGTGGCGTGACCAGAGTGATTCCAAAGGGCAGGATCATTTTGCCGAGGTGCTCAATAATTGGGGCACAAATTGCTATGTAGATTCAATTGACCCGCAGATGTATGCACAAAACATCTCTGATGTCTCGTCGGAAGCCAAGTTGTTGCAGTTGGCGCTGGCTGTGAGCGCAGCCATCGGCAAGCCGGCTTCACTTTCCGATACAATGAACTACACCCAGGAGTCGCAAAAATTCTTGCAGGCCATCAAACGTCAACCCTTGGCAATGAGCTTTAACAGTGGTTCGGACTTCGGCTGGTTTCTGGGACCACAATTTGAAATCAAAGATGGCGAAGCACAATTTCGTCAGACGCCAATACGGCAATCGTTTTCCGTCTCCATCGTCGTGCCGGCTTGGGTAAAGAATTTGACGGTTACAGGAACGCAATCTTGGATTGAAAAGGATGGAACTTCGTCCAATACGAAGGTGGTGCCGCCCAATGGCGTGGTGCTGCTGCGCGACATGGATGCCCTAAGCTCTGCAATTCAAGGCCGCTCCTCGCGCCTCGCACCCAAGATTTACTTGAGCGGGCAATTGCTCCAAGTGGCGACCAATGGCGACCAGACGCTGCTCATCCAAGGGCGTGAATTATGGCGCAATCCGGCCATTTTCGTTGGTTCTACAGCGGCTAATGCCGTGGATTTGCTGCCGAACATGCAGGGCGTGGTCGCTCATTTCAAATCCATTCCGAGCATCTACGAAGGGTTGGCAGATTTGACAGTCGTGACCAGCTTCGGTGCCGATACGCTTGAAAAATCCATCCATATTCTTTCCACGGTGAAAACCGCAACCGAAACTAATAGTTTGCCGTTGGCAAAGCTTACGAATTCCTTCGCAGTCAACGGCGGTCAACCGCTGGGATTCGCGCTAACCGGGATGCCTTCTGCGTTTGCTGGCTTATCAATCAAGCTCAATACCAGGGAAGCGCCTGGTAAATGGCAGGATCTCGCCGACACCGATTACAAATTTGGAACAAACCGCACATCCGTCGCAATTCCGATTGCAATCACCAACCCGCCATTACCATCTACGCCAACCGTTTATACCGTAGAATTGGGCTTTCGCAATGCTCCTTTCGCCACGCCCCAAAGCCTTATGCCAGGAACTAACCAACCGTCTTTCGTCTATTTCCCGCAAAAGGACCAAGAGAAATTGGTGGTTACGGCGGTTACGATAAACTATACCCCTGACGTGGCCACACCACCCATTGCATTGAGTCCAGTCGCCTTGGTGACAAAGACAAATTTTTTTCAAGCCTACCCAGGATTGGAAAAGGCCGTTACTGATGGCACCGCGACATTCACGCTTTTGCAGAAGGCTACGAATACAAAGTCGCAGCCTTTGCCAATCAAAGATGCCGCTGGAACGGGCTGGTCGGTCAATACCGCCGCACTGACGGCAGTAAATCTTCCCTCGGCGCAGTTCGACATCTTCACGGTGGAGTATCAGATGTCCGGCACTCAGACAACGATTGAATGCACGGGCGGGCCGGTGACAGTCACGGGGCATTAAGTAACACGAAAGGAACCATGCCAACTACGTCAAAAAATGCGCTCCAAAAATTCTTGCTGAACTTGTTGGAAGAGCCGCGCGCGCTCCATCAATTGAAAATGAATCCCAGCGGTTTCATCAAGAAATCCACGCTTGCGAAAGCCTACAAGCAAATTCTCTTGAGCAACAACTTAATAAAAATCAAGGGCCTGGTATCTAATGCGGTTGCCAAACCAGAGTTTGTAATTACAATTCACGGGGATGCTACAGGTCAGCCAGCCCAGATGGCGGCTTTTCATATTCACATCGGGGCGGCGCAACCGCAGGTGCAAGTAACGCTAAAACAGGGTGCTTCAAAAGCCCGAAGAATCTACGTATCAGCCATCCACATCACGGCTGATCCCAAAATTTGAACAAACATTGCAACTTTTTTCCGGCCGCAAGTTGAACTATGCGTCGCGCAACCAAAAACGGCTCACTGGTCATTGTCGGCACCGGTATCTCTTTGGGGCAGATGACGGTCGAAACCCGCGAGCACATCAAAACCGCCCGCAACATCGTTGCGCTCGTCGCCGATCCCGTTACCCTGGCATGGCTCAAAGAATGCAATCCTCGCACCGAATCGCTCCACCGCTTTTACTCCGACGGCAAGGACCGGCGCATTACCTATGCAGAAATTGTTGAATACGTGATGAACCTGTTGCGGCGCGGTCGGCAGGTTTGCTTTGTGCTTTATGGTCATCCAGGCGTATTCGCCTTCCCACCGCACGAACTCATGCGCAGAACGCGCCACGAAGGAATTCCCGCGCGTATGCTGGCGGCGGTCTCCACCGAAGACTGTCTGTTTGCCGACCTGGGAGTGGATCCGGGAGCGAGCGGTTGCCAGAGTTTCGAGGCAACGGATTTCCTGTTGCGGCGGCGTAAATTTGATCCGTGCAGCGCGCTGATCCTTTGGCAATTTGGTGTCATCGGTGAACTTTCCTGCCCGAAAAGACTGCGGCGTGACTGCGTTCGAGTGCTGGTGGAACGCCTGGAGCAAAGCTACCCGGGTGACCACGAAGTTGTTCTTTACGAGGCAGCAATTTATCCCCTTTACAAACCCATTCGCCGCCGGGTTCGACTTTCCAGTCTCGCGCGGACGAAATATATGCCCATCTCCACTCTTTACGTCCCCCCGCTCGCAGACCGTCCGGCCAGTTCCGCTGTAAAACGGCGTCTCGGCTGGAAATGAGTCGCTACGAAAAGTAGCGTGGCAACTCCGTGCCGTCTGTAACCGCAAGAGAGCGTGACCAACACAAGGGCGATTCATCGGGTCGCCCTTTTTTCATATTGCCGCATCCGGCAAGATTGCCCGTCTTTGCTGAAATTACGCGGAGATATACGCTTGACAGTGGGTTCACAGGGTTCTTTTCAAAATCAAACAATTCAACCGAAAGGAAAAGCCATGCCAAATTGGTGTAACAACACCCTTCGCGTGCTCGGCCTCGAAGGGGACGTGCGGAGGTTCAAGGAAACAGCCATCGGCAATTCACCGTGGCTCACGCTCACCTTCCTCCTCGACTATGAGGAAATAAGCATGGGTTTCAAAGGGCTGGCCAAAATTCGCGGTGATGCCGTCGAGGATCATTGCGTGGAACTCTGAAACATTGAAAGGAGAAAACCATGGGACAGTATCACTACCTCGTCAACCTGGATAAACGGCAGTTCGTGCATCCGAACCGGATCGGCAACGGCCTCAAGCTCCATGAGCAGGTCAATTGGCAGTATGCCACCGCCACCGCCCTCGTCATGCTCCTGGCCGCCAGCAGCAAGGATGGCGGGCGGGGCGGCGGCGATTTCTGCGCCCGGCATCCGCTCGTCGGATCATGGGCTGGAAACCGCACCGCCTTCATCGGCGACTATGCCAGGCCGGACGACATTCCCGGCCAGGATGCCAAACGCATTTACCAGGAATGCAAGGCCGCCTGTTCGTTCAGCGAAACGGCCGAGGCGAAGAAATGCCGGAGGCGCTGGACGAACGTCTCGGCGCAGGTCCGGGAAATGATGATCGCCGAGTTCGGCATCCGCTACGTCGGCGACGGCTGGCTGGACATTGTCGAGGCGCAGGGCCGCACGGTCAAACCCGCGCTGGCCCCCAACCTCGTCATCACGGCCAATGCCTGAACATTCACAGGGCGATCCATCCGGGTCGCCCTTTTTTCATATTGCCGCACCCGGCAAGATTGGCCGTCTTCATTGAAACGGCGTGGGGCCATACGCTTCAGAGTGGCAGTTCATTTCAAACCACAACCAAAAGGAAATATATGAATGCAGTCATGGTAGCACCAGAACGAGTCACCCTGTATTACCGCGAAGGTTCGTCGGACAAGGTGTATCAAACGGCGATTGAACCGGCGGGCGGATTGTTTACCGTCAACTTCGCCTACGGCCGGCGCGGCTCAACACTGACGACCGGAACCAAGACCTCTTCACCCGTGGATTACGACGCGGCGAAGAAAATCTTCACCAAGCTTGTCCAGGAAAAGAAAGCCAAGGGATATACCGAAGGCGAGGACGGCACGCCGTATCAGCACTCCGACAAACAGGCGTCGGGGATTCTGCCACAGTTGTTGAACGCAATCGAAGAAACCGAGGTCGAGGCTTTGTTATGCGACGATAACTATTGCGCGCAGGAGAAATTCGACGGGCGGCACCTCCTCGTCCGCAAGCAGGACGAGGACATCGAAGGCATCAACAAAAAGGGATTGCTGGCGGGCTTGCCGGGGACCGTGGCCGACGACTTCCGCAATCTGCCCGGCAGCTTCATTCCCGACGGCGAAGCCATCGGCGACGATTATCACGTCTTTGATCTCCTCGAATGGAACGGCGAGAACCTGCGGCCGCTGCCGTATCGGGTGCGGCTGTCGTTCTTGGTGGACCTGTTGCTGTCCAATTCACGGCATCCGCGCATCCGGCTGGTGGAGACGGCGTTCACCACCCGGCAAAAGACCGAACTGTGGATACGATTGCGGCAGGAAAACCGCGAGGGCATTGTTTTCAAACGACTGGATGCGCCATATACGCCGGGCAAACCGAACAGCGGCGGGCCGCAGTTGAAATTCAAGTTGGTTGCCACACTGTCAGCCATCGTGGCCAAAGTGAATGCACGGCGCAGCGTGGAAATCAGCCTGCTCAAAGGTCGAAGCCTGATCTCGTGCGGCAACGTCACCATCCCGGCCAATCACGACATCCCCAAAATCGGCGCGGTCGTGGAGGTGCGGTATCTCTACGCCTACCGGGAAAGCCATGCCCTATATCAGCCGGTATATCTGGGGCCGCGTGATGATGTTGACCCCGGCGAATGTCTGGCCTCGCAGCTCAAATACAAGGCATTGTAACAGAGAAATCACAAGGGCGATCCATCAGGGATCGCCCTTTTTTCATGCTTGCCGTCACCGGCAAGAATGCCCGTCTTTTGCGAAACTGCGCGGTGCCATACCCTTGACAGTGGGTTCACAGGGTTCTTCCACAAATCAATACCACCAAAGGAAAATGTATGAAAAATCAAGTATATGACCGTATCACCGACCGAATCACCGCCTTGCTTGAGCAAGGCACCGTTCCCTGGCACAAGCCATGGAAAGCACGAATCGGGTTGCCCCGGAACTTCGTCAGTCAAAGACCGTATCGTGGCATCAATGTGTTTCTGCTCCATGCCATGAGCTACGAATCACCCCTTTGGATCACGTTCCGTCAGGCATCAGCGCTTGGCGGCAGTATCCGCAAGGGCGAGAAGGCGTGTCCGGTTGTGTTCTGGAAACAACTGGCAATTGAAAACAAGGAGTCCGGCGAGACGGATAAAATCCCGATGCTCCGGTATTACCATGTGTTCAATGCCAGCCAATGCGACGGACTGAAAATCGGCACCGAGCCGGTCGAGGCTCCTGTCAACGGCATCATCAAGCCGGATGAAATTGTGGCGAATATGCCACAGCCACCAAGCATCAAACACGGCATGGCCCACGCCTACTATGCGCCGCGCGAGGATTGCGTCGGCGTGCCGGCGCGGGAGCGGTTCGAGCGGACGGAGGATTATTATTCCACCGTCTTCCACGAACTGGTTCATTCGACCGGCCATGAGAAGCGGTTGAACCGGTCTACGCTCACGGAATCAGCCGGTTTCGGCTCCAATCCCTACTGCAAAGAGGAATTGATCGCTGAAATGGGCGCGGCCTTTCTGTGCGGCCAGGCGGAGATTGGCGAGCGGACGATTGACAACTCCGCCGCGTATCTCAATGGCTGGCTTGAGCAATTGCGCCACGACAAGATGCTGATTGTTCAGGCAGCGGCGCAGGCGCAGAAGGCGGCGGACTACATCCTTGGCCGGACGTTCGCGGAAGGCGAGGCCGCCCATGACTGACTTCAATCCGAAGGAATTCAAGGTGGTTGCCCTGCGGGATTGTCCGGTGCCGGAATCCATGCTCATTTGCGAAACACCGGATCAGGCTGCCGACTACTGGCGGTTGCACATTGCGACGCATCCGTATTTCAACCCGGATTGCGAGTGCATGGCGGTGTTGCTATTGAACACGCGCCGCCGGGTGAAGGGACATCAGCTTGTGACCATCGGCACGATGGACACGGCACTGGTGCATCCGCGCGAGGTGTTCCGGGTTGCGGTGGTTGGCAGCGCAGCGGCCATCGTGCTCATGCACAACCACCCTTCCGGCGACCCGACACCGAGCGAGGCGGACATAAAAGTGACGCGCGATCTCATTCGCGCCGGGCAGTTGCTGAAGATTGAGGTGATTGACCACGTTATCATGGGCAACCCAAGCCGGACCTCGTTACGAGAGCTTGGTTATTTCTACAGCTAACCTGGATATGAAACGGCGCAAACCCATGCCGATTCCGCAAAATGAATGCGGCTTCACTCCAAGCATGTTCAACCTGTTTCAAGATCGCACCAGTGACGGTGAGCGCATTGCTCGGTAGCGTGAACAAGCCAAGAAAGCACGCCAGCTTGCAGACACGGCGCAGACCGCATTGTTTCAAATTGAAAGATAAAAAACACCCCCGATCATTTTTTGACCGGGGCTTTTTGTTGAATTGTCAGGAACGCACACTTTTGTTTATTGCCACACAATCTTGACCTTGCGTCACAAGGCGCCACCGCTTTCTCGAGCATGATTTTTGCTTCCACAACTCGGTATTATCAGAAGCCTTGGAAAAAGGTTAAAAAGTTGGTCAGGCGGACCATAGCGGCCTGTTTGCTATCTGAATGCCTCCGCATTACGCATGAGTTCTCGATTCGTTCCCTACTCGTTTCTAAAGCTTCTTAGTTTTTTACAAACTATCGACCAACATCCTTACAGCCTCGGCGCAGCCCCACGATAGGCTAAAACCAGAGCCTCCGTGACCATAATTATGAATTATTGGAATGGACTCAGAAGTGTGATCAACATCCAAACGCACCCCCGTGGTGCGGCATGGGCGAATTCCCACAACTGGACGCCGGGCTTGATGTGCGGGAGTGCAGCCACGTAACCATGGAACATATAATCCCGCCCTCCTCATGGTATCTTTCCAGTCCAATGTTAATTCGAGATCTTCGAGCCCTTTTTCTGCACACCCACCCACCATCACTTCCCCGAGTCTAGGTATCATATACGCCATGCCGCCGGGATGATCGTCATCTCCAATATAGGTTTCGGGAGACACGTCTGACCCTTTAAGCACAAAATATTGTCCCTTATAGGCCACAAAATCGTCGTCTCTGGCCAATTCTCTCGCACCAAAACCGGTGCAGTTGATGATTAGATCATAGTCGCGTGACAGATTGCTTAGGCTTGAGAGTCGCATCTTTTTAATGTGAACACTCCGATCGCAAACGCTTTTTTCCAACCACAACAAATATCTCTGCATACACGCTGCCGGGGCTTCGATATGATACCCCCAAGTAATTGGATTGCTTTGAAGGAGAGATATTTCCATTTCCGTAAGCCCGGAGGTTGAAATATTATTATATTGTGCGACTTCCTTCTCGGTGAGCATTCTGAACAATCGTGGAATATGAGACCAAGTTGGAACATGGGGTGCAACTTTGCGAAAAAGTTCGACACCCCGAACAAGTTCCACGCCGGCACAAGCTTCATTCACTGCCAATTCACACAGCTTTTCCAGCGAGCGTTGAGCCCACAATAGAACTTCCTGTGTCTCAGGAACTAGATAGACGTGCCATATTGCTGTTGCTTTCCAAGAATCAGTTGATGTCCCTATAAGCTCCGCAACTATGGTAACGTCATGTTCGCATGAAAGTTCCAGTGCTGTAGTAAGACCAATAACCCCTCCGCCAACTACGACAATCTTTCTTCTTCGCTTCATATTAAGTATCCATGTTCCGACGAAACGCCCCGAAGAGTTGCGCTGCTGCCTTCGCGCGATCACCCCGCATAGCTTGTTGCGCGTCCGCAATAGCTTCTTTTTTGGGAAGTATAATCCGAACACCTTGCGAGAGGGTTATTACCTGAATTTTACATGCCTCCTCAATAAAATAGGCCATATAAAAAGCTTCTGCAACGCTATCTGCAACAACTAAGGTGCCGTGATTACGTAGAAGTGCTATGCCGCCATTGGTCGCTAAGTTGATTAGGCGTTTTGTCAATTCCTGTGAACGAAACATCCCACCGTATTCAATCACCGCAACTTCGTCGCTGAATTCGATAGCCGTCTGGCTTAAGGGTAAAAGGCCTTGATCGGAACAGCCTACAGCCAAACAATGCGCAGAATGCGTATGTATGATCGCACCAGGTTTCATTCTTACCCTGTGCATGGCCGAGTGCAATTGAAGTCCATCCGGATTAACACCTAAAAGAGATGCTTCAGACGGTTTATATTTTTGCACGGGAAACACACACATATTTTCGGTGGAAAGTTCTTTGGGGAGCCGCCCTTCCGGATTCATCACCAATTGAAGTGTCCCGGTCGGATCCGCAATTGTAGCAGATATATGATTAAATATTGTGTCCACAAGACCTAACTGGCCAAGGATGCGCCAAGCATCAGTAACGGCTCGAATCTGTGGCTTGATAGCGTTGCGGATCGCAATTGGCATATTATTTCTCGTTTAAAATCACAATACGAAAGCCAAGGTCTGAATAAGCATTATAAGGCGGATCAAAACTCCGAAATGTAATTTCCGTTGACTCTTCTTCCGACGAAAGCCAGGATGAGCCTCGCGCTATTCGATCTTCAAGGCCTGAAACGTCCCAAATCTGGTCGAAACTTTGCAAAGAATAAGGATGTGCTTTCGATGCAGTCCATTCCCATATATTGCCCACAAGATCATAAATGGAAAGATTAGTTTTAACACACTGAAAAAGACCTACCCCGCAAGATCTAAATATAGGTGATTCGTCACTTCCATCGAAAGCTGCCTTTACAAGAGCGCACTCTGCGGGCTTGCCTGTAATCCAAGGATATATGCCATTGCCACACAAACGAGCGGCAGTTTCCCACTCTGCTTCGATGGGCAGGCGAACGAATTTATCAGAATCCAATGGGCCAGTTTTCTTAAGAGTTTCGTCGAGCCACAGGCAATATGCGACAGCCTCCCACCAGTTAATGCCAACTACAGGCTGATTTGGGCGGTTATGCGCTGGGTCTAACCAATACATTGGCAACCTCCGTTCAATCATCTGATTGATATGTGTTGGAATCTCATCTACTACCAATCGCTGCCGAGCTAATTCGCTAGACAAGTGAAAAGAAGCAATGGACTGTGCTTTCTCGGTCAAAGATTTAAGAGTTTCCTTGTCGCCGATGGCCCATTTCAAACCGACTTCATTTGGCCAATATTTAGGATTACTATATCCGCAATCCTCTACAAAATAACGAAATTCTTTATTGGTTACTGGAAAAGAACCTATGCCAAAGCGACCCAAATATCCGGTAATTGGCGGCGCGGCTGGGCATTTCTGATATTTTGTAATTCTAGTTTGATGATTCTTGTCTCGTCCAAGTTGGTGATCTCCTTCAGGAATCCAACACAACCTAGTAACCGCGTTTGCATCAAGTCTCAGATCTCCCAAGGTAGCAAGCAAGTCACCAATCTGAATTCGGTGAGTAAGACGAAGCTTTTCACGTTTAAGGAGTAAGTGTAACGCTGCACGCATCTCAGAGACTTGAGTGTTTATAACTTCTGGAAGATGCTTTTCTGGCATTATCAAGCATACCTCAACCAGCATCTCGCTACAGGCAAGAATGGCTGCAACATCACCAGTTTTAACGTCGTTTGAAAGTTCACCGACAAATATTCCAATTTCGTAAAGCCCCGCCGGGTCAGAGGCTTTCAAACCTGCCCAATACCGGATTGGCGCGTGCCAAAGTTCGTTTAGCGCAAGTTTACGGCGTTCAGACATTTCCAATCTCCCCAAGGCGCGACCGGCCATTACCTCACGAAATACATTATGCACGAAGTCAAATTCATCTTGCGGCAACTTAACTAGGATTCCATGCCCGCGTCTAAGAAAGGACGCAACAAGGGTGACTGCATTTTCTCGGATATCGTAATCACGCGAACTAAAATCTGTATACGGGCATGCTGCATTAACCAGTTCACGCAATTTCGTATCATCAAAACATTTTGACTGGCCAGCTACCACACGTTCATGAACATACCACCCGATCTTGGTAATTGTTTCAACGAGCCAGGCACTATATTCAGTAATAAATGAGTTTTGACTGGTTCCTCGATGCTTATCCACGAAGAACCAGTTAACTGCTCGCCAACATAACTGGCTGACAGAAGAAGGAAGGTCGCTGGCATCGGAATAAACAGTCTGAAGTATATTTAGCATCAATGGCGTGAGACAAACATTTGCCAGATCAGAATTATCGCGCAAGGCGCTTTGAATTCCATGTCGCCGCTCGTCAAGCAATTTCAGAACTTTTTTATCCCCTCCACAATGTTCAATCACGCGTATTTTGGCAACATCATGCCATTTGTGGACTGCCAAATTCATTTGCGGCGCGGAGAATTTGGACATGAAATATCGCTGAACTTTGTCAAGCTGTGATTCACGATCTTCAAAATAATCCTTAGACCTGCTTGTAACAATTACTTTCCGCAAATTTTTGTTTTCTGCTTGTGAGGTTTGAACATAGAGAATTGTTCTGATAAGGCTTGCTGCGTCTCGCCTTAAAGGTGGGGGATTCATTTCCTCCATCGTTTTACGAGCAATCGGCAATTCGTCTAGCCCATCAAAAATGATACAGGCGTTAGAAAAATGTTCCACTAAGTCATTGACGACCTCTTTGTCGGCTGCCAACCCCACATGATCTGCTGCACAGTATGCTGCAGCTTCTCGGTCTGACTTCCCCGATATCCGAATCTTACTTAAAGGCACCAGCATCCCGAAGTAATCGTGCTCACTTTCAATAAAAGTGTTTATAAAATAACACGTAAGAAATCTCGCCAACGTCGATTTCCCACAACCTGGGTCTGCGAGGACAACCTGGCAATGGCTTTTATCGCGAAGCAAGGTTTCAAGTAAAATATCTCCACCTGTCTGATTCTCTTGTTGCTTAAATCTAGGGGATATCCAAATGGAATCAAGCGGACTGTTGGGAATAATTGCATTTCTAGTCCGAAAAAGATACTCAGCCGGATCACCATATTCGAGATAGTTTAATTGTTTCAATGCTGCGCCGAAGTATTTGGCAAGACCTAAACTAATAGCACGTCTTGGTTTTCCAGCCTGCGACGCGACTCTGACAACATCTACTTCAGACGTCCTATGTCTATCGGCTTCATCCATAAAAGCTTGTCAACATGGCTATTAGTAATGGGTCACTCATATATTTAAAGTGTGCTCACAGTCCAGTTCTTTTGCTGTAACTTCTTCACGCACCCCCCGCGCAGTTCGTGACCAAAAACGACCAGTTCTTCCTTCAAAGATTAAAACTGGCTCTGGCAGCTTTTCCGGCTCACAATTATCAAACATACGAAGATTGAACAAATTCTCACCAGGTAATAATGGACGCTTCGAGTAATTGCATAGATGTTCTGCATGGGGAGTAAAAGTAACCTTCCAACGATAAATAGGCGCCACTGTGGAATTCTGAATTTTGACATCCCAAAATCTGTTAATCAGCACATCCTTCTCATTTCTTATCTCTTTAAAGTTTAGCCAGAGGAATATGGCCGTCTCTTCTTCAAGCAGCCGCCGATTTTCATCAGAACGACGGATCGTTCGTTGCCAATATAAACTTGCTAAAGCAACAATGACAGCCGAAGTAGTGCCAATACCCGAAAGCGCCTGGCTCCAAGTTCCAAACCGAACATAGTCAATCTGCTTGTCAAAAGGATTGATTCCCCACTTGTCGAGCATCATTAGATAGAAAAACCCAAAGGCCAACAGAACACAAAGAAAAAACAAAATTGTTTCTCTTATTTGCTTTTTTTTCATCCAATGACCTCTTTAGCATCGGTTGAGGGGTTGATGAAGAAAGATATGTAAACTTTAAAGTCCATTTACGATATATTCATCCCGGCCAGTCTTTAGAATATTGAGAATGGAGCGCACCGCCTTCTTCGCCATGCCATCGCGTGCTTCGTGTGTTAGTGAGGCTATGTGTCCGGTTACCATAAGCTTAGCGGGAATCAACGCCTTGAGTTTTTCCATGGATTCGTTTGGTTTTTCATATAACCCATCGAAAGCGGCATACCCAATTTGCCCTGTTTCGAGCCCCGCCAATAATGCTGCTGGATCTACGATTTCCGCGCGGGCGGTGTTGATAAGAATCATTCCCTTTTTAAAGCTTGAAATTTGAGTCTGCCCAATCAAGCCTTTGGTTTCCTCGCTCAACGGAGTCATCACGACAAGGACATCTACCTGCTTGTTCAGTTGTTCAAAGGGCAAATACGAAACGTCAAGCCGCTGCTCTTCGTGGGGCTTTCGAGTTCGAGAATAATAACTCACTTTAGAACCAAATCCATTCCGCAGGATTTCGGCAATTCGAGTTCCAATTCCGCCCAGACCAATAATGCCCACATGCAGAGAGGGCAAGTCCCGTTGTTTCTCTTCGCCACCAGTGCGGCCAGCCGCATATTCGGAAGCATATAGAAAAAGTCTACGCGTGCTACTTAACAGAAGCCCCACAGTGAACTCAGCAACCGAATTACTAAGCGTTCCTGGAGTATTCGTAACTGCAATGCCGAACTCTTTGGCAGCCGCCGCGTCGATAAACGATTGATAACCCATGCCAAGAAACGCAATGATTTTTAGTTCCTTTGCCGCTGATATTACGTTCCGGGTCGCAAGCTCATCGCCGCCTAGCAAGTAAGCGGACGCATTTTTAAGAATATCTTTCAACTCGCCCTCTGTTAAAAGATGGGTTGGATTTTCAACGGTATAGCCAGCTTCGACAAGAGGATTTAGCAACTCTGATCGAACACTAGTTCCGGTTATAAGAATTTTCTTTGTCATGGTTGTTTTACTTATAATTCCGAACTTCTTTGAGCAATTCATCGTAATATACGACTCTTGCCTTCACGCCCTCCTCAGCTCCGGCCATAAAGTCATCACTGTTGTAGCCGAGCAATGTCAATGCTGCTGCCGCATTACCGATAAGTTTCGTATGAGTTTCATCTTCGCTTATATTTGCATCAAGGAAATGTTTATAGTCCGCATCGGGGCAAACGGCGTCGAAGCATGATTCGACGGCACGATACTCGGCCAATAACATCAATTCGTTGCCAATGCCCAAAACGCCCAAGGCGCGCATGGGATTATCTGCTGCCGCCGCGAGCACATTTATAAAATTAATTACGGCTTTCGTCGGCCTGAAGTCTTTCTCGGATAATTTGAGTGAATGACATAATTTCCAGATTAACCAGGGATGTGATTTGTATGCTATACCATTCCGTAAGGAGCTGTGTTCGCCGTGAACTACCGGAATCAATATAGATCTAACATGAACATTCTTAACGTTGCTCAACACACGAAAAAGAATTTGCGAAAAAGGATTGGTTACAATCGCTTCTTGGCTCGTCCATATGATCATTGCTTGCCGACTTTGTTTTCCAAACTTGAAAAAAGGATGGTTTTCGATTTTTGCCTTCCGTTCAATGGCTTCGGCGGCGTCCACGAATGAACGGTCTGGATTGCCTTGTAGTGGTTCAAAATAACTGCGAATTCCCAAGGGCAGTTCTTCAGGGACAAAAAATGTCTGTCCCACCGGGTTCCCGCTTTGACTGTTTTTTACCGTCATGTGGCTGATTATTTCATGGTTTAATCCGCCTGTCAAGCGGGCGGGTTTTTTATGAACGCCATCCGAATTTCACCATCATTCAGTAAATGTGGTGCATGTCCAATCACCCTCTGAATTCTTTCAGAAAACATCTAAACGCCATCAGGAGTCCATCGCTAGTTAATGGCGAGTTTAACCGTGCCAACCGTCTTTCCCGTTGACGCATATCTTTTCCGCTGTTAAAGCATACCCCGTTTCCCACCGTGTCTGCCGTTTGAGACCCCAAATTGACGGGAAAGTTGTTCGCTGTAAATCATCAATCACGGGAAATTATTATGCCTGACGAAATCACCGTAAAACCGAAATCGGAATCCACCCCGGCAACTGCCGCGCCGGAAAAACAAACTGTCAGCTTGGGCCGAGCGCAATTGGTCAATCTGTGCGCCGCCGGTTTGGGCGTCTGCTTCTTTCTGCCGTGGGCGCAATTTTTGGGGGCCAGTATCTCCGGCTTTGACCTGCAAAAAGCGGGTGGCGGGCAACTGCTGCTTTGGTCCATTCCGGTATTTTGTTTGATCACCATTTTTGCCGGCATCACCAAGCGCGGCCAACAGATTGCCGGTCAACTCGCAGGCGCGCTTCCCTTCGCCATCGGCATATATTGGTATATGAAACTCGGCGGGGACTTGTTCCGCATCCTCGCCTTTGGCGCGTATCTGTCTCTCGGATTTGGGCTGGCGCTGCTCATTTTGGCACGCAAGTCGAAATAACCAACAACCACGAGGGAAAATATGTTTGGCTTTTTCAAATCAAAGGCAGATGTGATTGACCACTGGTATGCGCTCGTTCCCGGCTTCAATTCCTCAACCAAAGAGTTTTACGAAGCCGTCGAGAAAGAATTGAAAACGCGTGAAGTCCCCGGCTTGGAAATTTTCCATGTTGATTTCGCCGAGGGCGGCGTGTTGTCACAAAAGCGCGAGTATTTGCGAATGACCCGCGAACGGCTGGTGTTCGATATTTGCGCCGCGCAATTCGGCACCGCATATTTTTTTAGCTGCCGGTTTGCAGAAATTCCAGCCGTGGTCAAACTCTGGGAATTATTGGTGTTGCTCATCGGTTTGTGCGCTGTAGGATTTTGGGGATTAGTGATTTTCAGCAAGGTTTTAGGCTTTTTGGGCATCATCCTTTTTCCCTTTTTTCTTGTGGCACTACTCATCATTGCCATCTACGGAATGCGCAATCCCGTAGCAACAGGCATCAAAGACCTCGACGCCACACTCATCAAGACGCCCGTTATCGGTGCGGTCTATGAAGCATGGTTTCGTCGCGAAACATATTATCGCCACGACACTCGGCTCATGTATTGCGACACGGTGAATGCAGTGGTGAAAGCAAAAGTGGAGGAAACTACTGGCGCAAAAGGCATCAAACTGATTCGGTATATGGAAAATTGCCCGATGTTGAGCGAACTCTATAAACCGAACCCGGTGTCACTGCCCAAGGAACCGTCCTGATGCCGTATGTCTCGGCTTGACGAACAATTGACCGAGCAATTCCACCGGTGGGAATTACGCGGACGCGGCTGGCAGGTTTTTCCCGAACCAGTTGAACCGGAACCGCCCTTTGTTCCCTTCCACGGCCATTTTCTTCCCGCAGCCCCAATCATTGATGACGGAGCCAGGCCGACCTTTTTGAGTTCGCTGGTGCAGCGGTTGAGCCAGAAATTAAGCACCGAAAAGCCGCCTGCCCCTGTTGAACCGGAACCGGAAGAAGAACCGGAACCAACGACGCTCACTCGCGAATCGCTGGTGGAGTTGCAGGCATCGCTCCCGGACAAACTCGATATTTCCAAGGATGCGTTCGAGCAGTTCCTCTTGAACCTGTCATTGTGCCGCGAGCCGATTGCATTTGAACTGGTGGGGACACATAAAAAGGTTTCGACACAATTTGTCGCCAGTGCGAACGATGCCCCATTGCTCCGCCGTCAGTTGCAGGCGTATTTTCCCGAAGCCGTGTTTGTCCCGCGTGAAGGTGGATTGGAACAAACATGGGAAGCATCCACCGGCGATGAAATGTTGGCGGTGGAATTCGGTTTGAAACATGAATTCATGCTACCACTCGCGACCGGCAAGCTTGACCCGTTCATCGGCATCGTCGGCGCACTGGCAGAATTACAGCCGGGCGAGCTTGGCTTGTTTCAAGTTCTGTTTCAGCCGGTGCAAAATCCCTGGGCCGAAGCAATCGTCAATTCCGTCACTCATGCGGACGGCAAACCATATTTCGTCAATTCCCCTGAATTGGCCGGTGCAGCCGAAAACAAAGTTGCTCGCCCATTGTATGCCGCCGTTGTCCGCATCTTGATTTGCGCCGGTGAATTTGACCGCATATTGCAACTGGCCCGTGATCTGGCCGGATCATTGCGCGTGTTCGCGCATCCGAGCGGCAACGAACTCATTCCGCTTCATAACGACGATTACCCGTTCGAGGAACACATTGAGGACGTGTTGCGCCGCCAGACTCGGCGCACCGGGATGTTGCTCAATAGCGACGAGTTGATTGGCTTTGTTCATTTACCATCCACTGCCGTCCGCTCCCCCGCTTTTCAACGGCAGACGACCAAAACCAAGGCGACACCGGCCATTGTCCGGCAGCACGGCTTGTTGCTTGGCGAAAACGACCATGCGGGCGAAACGGTTGAAGTCAGGTTGTCCGCCGAACAGCGCACAAGGCATTGTCATATCATCGGGTCGAGTGGCACCGGCAAATCCACGCTGCTTTTCAATCTCATTCGGCAGGACATTCTAAACGGCGAAGGTGTCGCCGTGCTTGACCCTCACGGCGATTTGATTGACCGGATTAGCGGCATTATCCCGTCCAGTCGAATTGACGACGTGGTTTTGGTTGACCCATCCGATACAGAATATTCCATCGGATTCAACATCTTGTCCGCCCACAGCGAGCTTGAGAAAACTCTTTTGTCGTCTGACTTGGTTGCCGTGTTCCAACGCCTTTCGACATCCTGGGGCGACCAGATGAATAGCGTGCTGCAAAATGCAATTTTGGCGTTTCTGGAAAGTGACCGGCACGGCACCATCGCCGATGTGCGCCGATTCCTAATTGAACCGACCTTTCGGAATGAATTTCTAAAATCAGTCAAAGACGCCGAAATTGTATATTACTG
>OCZT010002244.1_pt1 | contig 20040 bp, 18 predicted proteins | sample 1539031 | NCBI WGS metagenome assembly OCZT01 (sample SAMEA3539308, study PRJEB22396) | soil metagenome | biome: tundra; feature: field; material: soil | place: USA | collected 2010-05 | depth 0.15 m | reverse complement strand
ATAATCAAATCCTGTCCAGATGAATTGTCCTGCAACAAAAGGACGCGATTTATCGAAATCCCAAGAATCTTCGGCACTGTGACCCCATGGAACTACGGAATTGTCATAGGAAGAACATTGCATGTCGGGGTCTGTGAGGTTATTCTGACTGGCCGGCATATGATAAACGCCACGGGTTCTGACAGCTGATGACGTTTCACTGCCCATAATCACCCATAATGGATGATTCTTATGATCATTATCATAGGTTGCGCCTGAGGCATAATTGTAACCGACAATTCCTAAAAGCGGGCCCAGCAAATCCTCGTAATTCAAAGCCTGGGTAATGGGTCTTGTAGGATCATCTGTCATGACCCATTTAATAAGTTTCTGTGCAATAGTATATCCGCTTGCATCTCCCTGCTGAGGTATTTCATTGCCAATGCTCCACATTACCACGCTTGCATGGTTACGATCGCGTCGGACCCAGTCCTGAACATCCTGCTGCGCCCAGGTATCAAAATATTGACCATAATCATTAACATTTTTGCCGGTCTCCCAGCAATCAAATGCTTCATCCATTACCACTAATCCAAGCCTGTCGCATATATCAAGCAACTCCGGAGCAGGCGGGTTATGTGAGGTACGGATCGCATTACATCCGAAAGACTTTAATATTTCAACCTGGCGTTCAAGCGCACTATAATTCTGTGCAGCCCCAAGACTCCCAAGGTCGTGGTGCATGCAAACTCCGTGAAGTTTAATGTTCTGATCATTCAGCCAGAAACCCGTGTCTGGATTTACCGTAATTGACCTGACCCCCAGAGTTGATGTGAATGTGTCAGTAACCTTATTATTTGTAAATATTTGAGTTTTGACAGTATAGAGATATGGATTTGTAATCGACCACAGAACAGGATTTTCAATCCGGAGTTTAAGACCAAACGTGTTTTCGTCATTGTTTCCTATGCTGACAGGGGCGCATGTGGCAGAGGCGACGCCATTTCCAAAACGGTCATAAACTGTTGTTACAAGAGTGATTGTTTGTGCTGATTTGGAATGATTTTGTACTCTGGTCGCAACTGTAACGATTGCTGAGGAAACACTCACTGATGTTGTTGTAATGAAGGAACCGCAATATGCAATATGAAAAGGATCGGTTACGGTCAACCACACATTCCTGTATATACCGCTGCCAGAGTACCACCTGCTGTTGGGTTGATCATTATTTACCTTCACAGCAATAACATTAGCTATTGAACCTGTTTTAATATAAGGGGTAAGATCATATTCAAAGGAGCTGTAACCATAGGGTCTGGTTCCAAGTTGCTGTCCGTTTATCCATACGGTACTATTCATATAGATCCCTTCGAACTGGATTGTAATTCTCTTGCCCGAAACGGAATCAGGTAAATAAAAGGTCTTCCGGTACCATCCAATGCCTCCGTCAAGATAGCCGCCGCCACCACCGGCTGCAGAGTTCTGGTTGAAAGGCTGTTCGATGCTCCAGTCGTGTGGTAAAGAAAGTTTGCGCCAGCCCGAATCATCAAAACCTGTTGCATAACCGCCGGTAACGTCTCCCTGCTGGAATTTCCAGTTAACATTAAAATCGGAACCTCTCCCTCCATTGAAAATATCAGTGACAGGAGCAGGAATGACGGAATATGCACTTGTTACCAACAGGTTTATCAGGATAAAAATCAATATTCGAAACGGAAAGATCTCCATTTTCTTCATAGTGTAATTCATTAATTCTTCAGGTTCATTTTATTTATGAATAAGAATCTTTCTTGTTAATATTTCATCATTGGTTTTAAACTGCAACAGGTAAACACCATTGTCAAAATCAGGGAGAGGAATATTCAGATAATTAGCAGCCACTCCGTCATGGGTTGCTCCCCAGTCGGACATTACCAGGCCATTGAATTTCCAGCTGTTCTTTAATATGTCAACAAGTAAATGGTGATTCTGGGAACAATAAGTACCGTTTAATAAATTATATGCAGACATAACTGCCCCCGCATCAGCTTCTTTCACTGCTGCCTTGAAGGCCGGAAGATAAATCTCCTGCAGAGTTCGTTCATCCATATCAGAGCTTATCGAATAACGGTTCCATTCCTGGTTATTGGCAGCAAAATGTTTAATTGTTGAAACGACATTGTGGCTTTGAACGCCCTTAACATAAGCTACTGCCATTCTCGATGACAGATACGGATCCTCACCAAAATATTCGAAATTACGTCCGCACATTGGCGCCCTGTAAATATTCAAACCAGGACCCAAAAGAAAATGAACCCCTCTTGCCCTTGCATCTTTCCCCATAGCATCACCCAGCCTATTAACCAGATCGACATCAAAAGTGGCAGATGAACAAATACCGGCAGGAAAAGCGGTTGTCTGTCCCCATGTACGTACTCCAACTGGACCGTCGGACATTTTCATCTGCGGGATGCTGAGCATTTCTATCGCCCTGATATACATGCTGTTTTCACCGCCTATATAATCAAGTTTTTCAGTCAATGTCATTCTTGACAATAGATCTGCTACTCTGTCTTCTACTTTAGCTTTTGGATCAAGGGAGATTTGGGAATAGCTTTTACTGGAATACGAAATTTCCAGCATCAGTCCAAATATCACAAATAGATTCCTTTTCATACTTCACTGGTTTTTATGCAATTGCATAAATTTTTCCATCATTTGCCGGATCAACTAATATACATAATTCATCGGCTCAATTTGATGATTTTTAACGGCATGCATTCATTGATTTATATAACAAGATAATTGATTAAGACTTACTATTTCTGCCTTAACAAAATTTTAACAAAATTGATTCAGCTTTAACTGGTTACATTAAGAAACAGGTATTAATTTTAAACCGAAAAAAATTAATAGATCTCCGGTATGAAAAAAGCAGTCAGCAAATTAAAAAGGAATAGCGATGTTGATGAGACAGCCAAAAACAATAACAGCACTGTCATCAATTCCTCGTACACTGAAGAAGATATTCGTGAAAAAGCAAAGGAAATATACCTCCGGAGGATTGACCGGGGAGAAAACGGCAATGCAGAAGATGACTGGATCGAGGCAGAAAAATATTTCAGTAATCCCGAAGACCAAGTGAACTGATTAAAATCGGCCTTGAAGTAAAAAGAATTATGAAGTTTAACTGGAAACCAATTGCAATTCTGGCTGCAGCTGTTCTTATAGTTATAGCAGTGAGCAATTTCGTGTAAAGAACCGGATTAACAGAAAAGAGTTATCACCCAATTATACTCTGCTATAACTTAATATCCAGCAGAAAAGCAGTACTGGTACTACCTGTTTTTAAACAGCAGATAGTATTCTCTTATTCCGGTGCCCAAAAGTGTTAAAGCAAATAGAACCTGAAGATATATGTTCTGCTTATATTAACAATCATAATAAATCAGGAGATAAGAGAAGCGCTCAGCATTATTGATGACTGCCATTCATTCAGTAAACTCCTGTAAACAACTAACAGTTTCTGCCTGATAATATCCTTATCAAACTGGATGAGTAGTTGTTCGGATACTTTCAACCCTTCGTTATAAAACTCTTTATCGCTGATCATTCTTTTTGTCATGGATATAAATTCTTCTGTACTACCTGCTTTAAGATAAGGGTTTTTGTAGAGTGATTTATATTCCCCGATATCCCTGTAAATAACAGGCATCCCGCAGGCAGCAGCCTCAATAGGCGCCAACGGGCAGTTTTCCTGGTAAGAGGGGAAAAGCATGAGATCCGCAGCTGCATAGATCAGGGGCATTTCAGTCAGTTCAATCTGGCCTGCGTTTATTACATTCGGTCCCGCCCCGGCAAACCTTTCATCTATTCTTTTAATACCCTCGGTTAATCCTCTGAACGGCCTTCCGCCTGCCCATACAAATCTGACTTCAGGAATTGATTCAGCAACATCCAGGAAATCGTCAACTCCCTTTCTGCCGGTTAGCTGTCCAACACCAAGAACAACAAACTCATTTTTACCCAAGCCGAGCATCTGACGTCCTCTTATTCTGTTTTCATCCGTTCTCCGCCAGGTTTCAAGATGAACCGGATTGTAAATATTGACAATTCTTGTTTTAGCGCCGCTCCCGATAATTGCCTTTTCCACCATCGGAGATATTGCTATACAAACATCCGCATAGGAATAAACTATTTTGAGTCCCAGCTTTATAAAAGGCATAAATAACCACCAGGCAGGCAGAGATCCTTTTCCTTTAATAACTCAATGTGATCCATAAAAGCCGTGTGCACGCCAGTCGCTTTCATTATAAAAGGAGTCTCTGATATAACATGTATTTTCATAATGTATATTTTAAGTTGAAAAGTTTTAGTTGATAATCAAAGTCATTCAGGAATTATGAATACTCACTTTCCCTTTGCTTTTTTCTTTTTTCCTGAAATAGGAAATAATCAGAATTATTCCTGCAACTACTGCAAGTATCGCCAGCATATAATATTTAAAATCTTCAATGTTACCGGTAAAAAGATTCCATGAAGGACCGATTAAATTACCCAATGCAATCCACACTGAAGCCCATATTATGGCAGTTATTAATGCAATTGGCAGGAAAATTTTAGGTTTTAATTGAAGAAGACCCGCGATAACTGAGATGTATCCTCGCGTAAATGGAGTAAGTCGGAATATATATATATTTAACAGTCCCCCGCGCGATATTTTAGTTTTCAGTCTTTCAATCATCTTTGAGGACAACGGAAGCCACCCTGGTTTTTTATTCATAATAATTGTCCCTGCACTGTAAAAAATGAAATACAGGATATTTGTCCCGATAAAGTCAGCAGCTACCGCAGCCACTACAACAAATGGAAGATAAAGAAGGCCTTTAAAGGACAAATAACCTGAGAACATAAGCAACAGCTCATTTGGAAACGGATTGGGCATGCCTATCTCCTGGAGAAAAACCAGAAGGAATATTGCCAGATACCCCCAATTTGTAACCCAGTAAACTACCTGTTCAGGCATATCCATAAGAATTTTTGTTTATTTGTTTCTTCTTGTTGCCTGCTAACTGCAATCAGCCTTCGCTCTTAGCTTAAAAATATTATGCAAATTAGATAACTAAATTCACATCATTCCAGGATATTATTCAGAATACCAGCAATTTAATAATTTCTTAATGAGATTGTGGCAATTTTTTAATAATATATTAACACTTAAAAGTTGCTTATTGTTCGACAATTCCTCTATGATGTATTCTTTCTTCACTCCGTAAGAATTTAAATTGTCTGTGAAATTCGAAGCAAACCGGTAAAAGAAAACTGCGGTTCCTTTCAGAATGCATATAAAGTTCTTAATTAATTGGTAAATGAAGAAATAATTAACAGAATCTTAATTTCTCATATACATCGCCAAAACATCCTGAGGGTACATTTGTACAAAAATCATCTCAGGGCAGTAGTTTCATACTAAATTAATAGAACATTAACTCAAAATAGCTCTGTAATAATTTATTAATTCATGAAATAATTCAACAACATTTAATTAATTATAACGCAACCAGTTTGTAACTCAATCGTATTTTTTTAAAAATAGATTTGTCCAAAATTAACCAGATGGACAACCCGATCAAAATCTTCCACAAAAGATTGTTTTTCCTTTTTCTTATTTTATTCCCTACCGTTTCAAATGCCGCTGTTATTAAAGGCCGTGTCACGGATTCTGAGAACCACAAACCGGTTGCCGGGGCCGCTGTGAGCATTGTCGGCACAAACATAATTACAGTTTCGGATGCCAGGGGCAATTACATCTTTAATACTCTGAAAACTGGCACTTATTCTGTAATGGTATCATGCATGGGTTATAAAAACTCGGCCCCTGTAAGCAATACAATCGGCGCTGCGGACGCAAATATTACAATTGACTTCAATCTCGATCCTTCGGTGATCCAGATGAACGAGGTTGTGGTAAACGGTACTCAGAATAAAGAGACAAATGCAAGCGCCAGAAGCGATGAGCGTATTTCTCCTAACGTTGTAAGCATTATTTCTGCCAAAACCATTGAAAGCCTGCCGGATCTTAATGTAGCCAATGTGCTTCAAAGGGTTTCAGGAGTATCAATGATGAAAAACAGCTCAGGAAACAATACTCAGCTTGTTATCCGGGGTATGGCGCCCAGGTATAACAGCACCCTCGTAAATGGTACTGTTGTACCTACCACCAGCGGATCTACAAGAGCGGTTCCAATGGACATTTTCCCTTCAGTTTTTGTCGGACGCATTGAAGTCACAAAGGCACTAACTCCCGATATGGAAGCCTCCGGATTAGGAGGATTGGCCAATATTGTGATGAAGAATGCTCCGGATACAGCAATTCTGTATGTGGATCTTTCAACAGGCTATAACCAGTACCTGATAAACCATAAGTTTTCAACATTTGATTATGGAGTGGTCAATATAAAAAATCCTGCACAGATACATGGTGCAGATTACATTACAAGTCCATCTGATTTTCCCACCGCCAACCTGGTTTTAAAACAGATCCAGGCTCCGCCCGACCTGAATGGAAGTGTATCATACGGTAACAGGTTTTTCAATAAGAAACTGGGTGTCCTGATCTCAGGTACAATACAAACCACCTATCAGGCGTCCGTTAATAACTACCTGAGTACTCAGCTGAATCCAAATACAAATAATCTGGACACTACTTCGTGGAACAGAGTTCAGCTTTATAATCAAATCAACAGAAAAGGATTTGTAGTCAGGCTCGATTACTGGTTTAATGAGAAGAACCAGATCAGTTTTTCCAACAATTATTTTAGTATGGATGAAATAAGGGCCCGTCATGAGCAGGACACTACTTCAGATATCAACAAAGGAAGGCTTTATTTCGGAGATTTCACCAATCTGGATAAGTCGAGCCTGGAAAATGCAGTTTTACATGGCAATCACATTCTTTCTGAAAAATTATCTTTCGATTGGTCACTGGGATATTCGGTTGCCGGTTCCCAATCGCCTGATTATGTTAGTGTAAATTACAACCAGGTAATTCATCCGAGTATACAGCCTGAGTACCTGAACTATAAAGATGCTGTCGACCGTATCTGGCAATGGAACAACCAGGATGAAAAGTCAGTTTATATAAATCTGAATTATAAACCACTTATTTCCGGACATTTATATGAATTCAAGTTTGGTGGAATGGCCAGGGATAAATACCTGATGAATAATGAAAATGATTATTCAAGAGATTTCACGACAACCGCTAATTATCCTAATCCTGATGTAATAACAATATATCAGCAGAATTTATTAACATGGTTAAATAACCAGCAGTTACAGGGCGATGCAATCTATAACTCAGCAAATTTCAAAGCACATGAAGACATAGAGGCCGGTTATGCAATGGTAAAGACGGGTTTTGGGAAACTGCAAATGCTTACAGGCATCAGAATCGAAAACACTTCAATGTCCAATACACATAACGGTCTGGATCATGGTCAGATGGTTCTACTCAGCGCTTCTCAGCACTATTACGATCTTTTGCCCAGTCTGCATCTGAAGTATCAGATTAGCGACAGGAAAAACATTCGTTTTTCAGTCTACCGTGCTCTGAACAGGCCCAATATCTCTGAAACTGTTCCTTACACCAGCAGAAGCGCAAATGGAAATTCTTCAGGTAACCCCAATCTAAAGCATACCACAGGAACCTGTTTTGATGCACGTTACGAAATCTATCCTGAGCATGAAGAGGTACTGTCGGCCGGTGTTTTTTATAAATACCTGAAAAACCCGATTGAAGAACAGGTAAACGGCAATAATGACAGAACTGTCACAAATGCAAATAAATGCACAAACTATGGAGTTGAATTAGTTGCTATTAAATACTTCGGAAATCTTGGGATCAGCACTAATTATACGTATACAAAATCAAGCATACTTCAACCTAAGACATGGAATTTACCTGATGCCAATAACGGCCTGGGTGAAACCATTCAGAAGATCGAAGACCGGCCGCTAGCAGGCCAATCGCCAAACCTGCTGAATATAGCAATGATATACAGAATTCCGGGTATAGGTTTTATGAGCCAGCTGACTTATACAATGCAAGGAAAGAACCTGGTAAACATAAACAGTAATTATGGTCTCGACGGATATCAGTTAGCTTATAATGACTTAGGAGCAAGCCTCGAAAAAAGACTCTTTAAAAATTCGTATTTATATATTAAGGGCACTAATCTTCTCAATGAAAGTATACGCTTTCAGACCAAGAATGGCATCAATACACGCACACTGGAATCTCAAAGAAGTATTCTTATAGGATTTAAATTTAACTTATAATTATTAAAACTAAGAATGTATGAAAAAGATCAATTTCTTATTCCTGATGATGGCATTTTTGTCCTTATCAGTAGTATCCTGTAAAAAGGATAATGTAACTCCTACTCCTAAAATTGTTCCATTTAAAGGACTCAGCCACAACCTTAAAGGGGTAATTAAGGGAGTGCTTAAGCAAGACACTATCTATTATCTTATTGATAATGTTACAATCAACAAGGGAGATACTCTGACTATTCAACCCGGTGCAATTGTAAAAGCACAGGGCAATTTCTTTTTTAATGTAAGCGGCAATTTTATTTGTGTAGGTACCGATGCGAATCCTATTCTATTGACGACGAGTTTTGCCAGTCCGGTTCTTGGATTTGGTTACTGGGGAGGTATTCAGGCTGATTCAAACTCCCTGAATGTTAAGATCAAATTCACTCACATCAACTGGACAGGTGGTCCCGCTGCGGATTTAAGCACGCAGGCTTGTATCGATATTGAAGGAACACAGGCTCATGACTATGGAGCTAAAATTATAATTGAAGATAACTGGTTCTTTGGAAGTGTTGATGACGGGATTCATCTGGCAGGACAGATTCACGCAAGTGTTAAAAGAAATGTACTGCAACATATGGGCGGTCCGGATGGAGAAACAATGAATATTAAATCAGGTGTAATGGGTGACATTGCATACAATTATATATGGGCAGCAGCTAACAACAGTATTAAATTAGAAACGGGCAGCAATCTTCCTCAAACTGCCATGAATATTTTTAACAACACTCTTGTTAACGGCGGGTGGCGTAAGGTCGGAGAATTCACCAATGGAATATTAATTGACAAAAACACTGTTGCAAACATTTACAACAACATTCTCGTCGGTTGCAGAAATGGAATAAACATAACGAGTAAAGCTGATTTCGATAACTGCAAAGAAGGGAACAACCTAGTTTATGCAATAAATGATTCTTTGTTTGTGAATGTATTCCCCGGAAAAATAACAGCTTCCGCTACTGATATTACAGGTTCCGGCATTGTTAAATGCAGTACAGTGTTTACTCACTATGATCCGACAGTTGATATTACCGATCCGATATTTTCCGATTTGAATGTTCCCAGCCTGGCTGGAAGCTCTCCTGCAAAAGGCAAAGGTGCAACCACACTTGCAGGCTCAGGTAAAGTTCCTAATTATTATACAATTACCGGCGCAACCAATGATGTTCTTAACGCTGATATGGGAGCTTATCCTACTGATGGTAGTGGAAATAAACATTTGCCATCTTCAGCTCAGGGTTTAAAATAAATAATTCAATAAACCAGAAAAGGACTGACAGGTCTTATTGTCAGTCCTTTTTAACTTTTTTTTTTGCTAAAATATAATCCCATTCCGCCATTGAAAAAAAAGGCTTTACTTCTTTTAAAATAAATAATAATGAAAAAATTAATCTATATACTTGCACTTACCGTTGGAACTTCATTTTTTCTCTTGCAGGCACAGACAGCTTCAAGCTATAAGATTGTAAATAAAATACATCTCGAGGGTGATGAAAAATGGGACTATTTATGTTCTGATGACCTAAACAGCCGTCTTTATGTATCACATGGCAGCATGGTACAGGTGGTAGATGAATCCAAAGGAACAATTGTTGGAAAGATAACAGGACTCAACGGAGTACATGGAATTGCCATAGATCCAGATCTTGAGAAAGGTTTTATAACCGGCGGCAAGGACTCTTCCGTAACAATTTTTAATACGAAATCGCTTCAGGTAATAACAAAAGTCACAGTTACTGGAAAAGGTCCTGATGCAATTATGTTTGACTCCTTTAGTAAAAAAGTATTTGTTTTCAACGGCAAAACAAACAATGCAACAGTGATTGATGCTGCAACCAACAAAATTCTGGCTACTATTCCATTAGATGGAAAGCCGGAGTTTTCAGTCTCTGACGGAAGAGGTACTGTCTATGTTAATCTTGAAGACAAGAGCAGCATTGCGGTAATCAACCCTGTAACATGCAAAGTTGAACATGTATGGCCGATAGCTCCGGGAGAAGAGCCTACCGGTCTTTCTTTAGACAATACTACACATAGGCTGTTCAGTGTCTGCAGCAACAAATTGATGGTTATAACCGATGCCAGATCAGGTAAGTTAATTTCGTCTTTGCCAATTGGTGTAAAATCAGACGGCACTGCTTTTGATCCGGGTATAAAACGTGGATATAGCTCTAATGGAGATAAAACAATGACTGTTGTCAAAGAAGGCGCTGATGGAAACTACAGCGTTTCAGAAAACGTACCTACACAGGAGGGCGCCCGTACAATAACTGTAAATAAAATAACGCATCATGTTTACCTTTCTGCAGCAGATTTCGAACAGGCTCAGGATGGAGCAAAACCGAAAATCAAGCCCGGTACATTTGTAATACTAGACCTGATTGCACAATAAAGTGCATTAAATATTCTAAAACCTAAATCTAAGAGAATGAAAAAGAGAATATTATTTCTTGCATTTCTTGCTTTAACTTTGATTCTGGCATCGTGCAATGATCAGAAAAAAGCAGTATCAACAACAAAATCAACAAAGGCAACCACATCAGACTCCACGCCGGTTGTTACAAAGAAAACTTTTTGGAAAAAAGCACTTAATTTCATTATAGTCAGCGATTGGGGATGGAATGGGTATAAGCATCAGCAGGAAGTTGCCGATCAGATGGCCAAAACTGCCGACACTGTAGGGGCAAAGTTCATAGCTTCATGCGGTGATAACTTCCAGATAAGTGGCATTGCTTCGACCCAGGACCCTTTATGGATAACTAATTTTGAAAACATTTACAAAGGACTGTCGCTTCAGACGGAATGGTTTCCTGTCCTTGGAAACCACGACTACAAAGGCAGCCCCCAGGCTGAGATTGATTATTCGAAAATCAGCCGTCGCTGGCGCATGACTGAACATTATTACACATTTGTTAAAAAAGTAAATGACTCTATTTCAGTCCGGTTTATTTTTATGGATACACCTCCCCTTGTTACAGAATACTATAAAAATCCGGGAGAATACCCCGAAATAACAAAACAGGACACGGCAAAAGAAATGAAATGGCTCAAAGGAGTGCTTGAAAGCTCAAAAGAACAATGGAAACTGGTCTTTGGCCATCATCCGGTTTATTCTGCAAGCAAGACTCACGGAAACACAAAAGAGATGATCGATCGTGTAAAACCACTTCTCGAAAAATACAATGCACAATTCTACTTCTGCGGACATGATCATGATTTCCAGCATCTTCATGAAAAAGGCAAAAATGTTGAGTATATCGTTACCGGTACAGGAGGCGAACCACGTCCCGCAAGTACAAATGAGTTGTCTGTATTCAGCAAATCAGAACCCGGCTTTTCTGTTGTATCGCTGAAAGCCGATAGTCTTAAAATCTGCTTTGTAGGGATAAGTGGAAATATTATCTACAAGTTCGGAAGAAGTTACAGATAGTTTTTTCTGGTTTTAGGGTTAGTCAATCCTGCATTTACGGACTGATTTAGAATCAGAAATTCTGTGAATGCAGGTTTTTTTATTTCCGAAAATCAGGATACTGTAAGTAATTTTAAATGAATACAACAGGGATATCGTAAATTAGTCAATATTCTTAAAACCTTAATGTTCAGGTATCATCCACCAGGTTAGAAAGTTGGTGGATGGATTATAAAACTTAACAATAAATTAATATTTCCCCTTCAACTTTCTCAGATCATGTCGTAATTTTGCCTGATATTTTCTCTAAGAGCTTTTAAATGAGTACCAGATATGGAAAAAATTAAAGTACTATTCCTGTGTGTTCATAATTCTGCCCGTAGTCAGATTGCCGAAGCTTATCTGAATCAGTTGGCGGGTGATATATTTTCTGCAGAAAGCGCAGGTCTGGAACCAGGTACACTAAACCCTTTTGTAGTTGAAGCGATGATGGAAACAGGCATTGATATTTCAGGCAAGCAAACCAGAAGCGCATTTGATTTATTTAAACAAGGTCGCATGTTTCAGTTTGTGATCACTGTCTGTGATGCTGCTAATGCGGAACGTTGCCCGATATTCCCCGGAGTTACCAAAAGAATCAGCTGGTCATTTGAAGATCCTGCATCTTTCAAAGGCACTCATGAGGAGATATTAGCTCAAACAAGGCTTGTAAGGGATAAAATCAAATCTGCAATAGAAGTTTTTATAAATGACTATCGCCATGTGAATTTTTGAATAGCAATCATGTCATCCTTTCCATTCTCACTCCAGGTCGCTCATTTCTCTTTCTGAGAAATTAACCAAAGAAATTTTAACTTTAAATCTTTGTTTATTAAACAACATCTGATATTTTCCTGCGGACATGCTATTATATTAACTTAACATTTTTTTAATTCTTTTTAAACACCATTGTAACATCTTGCCTTTATTTTTGTTACACTGAAAAAGGTGGAATTAAAAATAAAAGAGTATGAATAACAATGTTCAGAACTTAGCGCAGAATAAAATGAACCCAAATGGAAATTTGTTAATGGAGATTTCAATGACTATTATTTTTGTTTCCATTATTATTTTCTCCTGTATTGTTTTATTCGGTCTTTAAGAATAGAATATCTTCCCGTGAAACGTGGAAAAGAGTATCAGTTGTATAAATGAATACTGATCAATAAGTTCCTTAGGATTTACATGAAAAATACTGGCTCGTTGCTGCCGACATGGGCTATGGTCATCAGCTGGCCATACAGGTAAGGTATCTGAAGTTCGGCATTAGAAAAGGAAAGATGTGTCGTCAAGCAACGCTCCATTGAAAAGATAACATACTAAATATTAATAAATTCTTATTAATAATGTAACAGGTTGATAACAAAGCTGATTTACTTTTGAGAATCGCTAAAGAAGCAGTACAATGGGAAAATACCTGTTCTTATATCTGAAAACCGGAGGCGGCCACTTCGCTCCCGCAAAAGCCGTAGCTGAAAGGATTAAAATGAAAAGACGGGTTGATGTTGAAATCCTACTGGTAGACGGGTTATCCGAATCAAATCTGTTTGTAAAGAAAGTGATCGAAGATGGTTATAAAAATGCCATTAACAAAGCGGCCTGGACATTTGAATTTCTTTATGCAATGCATAAGATCACCGCAGTTTCAAAATTTACGGCATCTCTTGTTTCATATTTTGTGAGACCAGGTATCGAAAGACAGATACTGGAAACACGGCCAAAGAAAATAGTTGTTTTTCATTTCTTTCTCATTAAACCTGTTTTTGAAATATTAAAATCGCACAATCTCGATATCCCGGTTGTAACAGTTGTTACCGATCCTTTTACCGCTCATCCTATCTGGTTTCTTCAGAAGGAACAAAATTATGTGGTATTCAGTGATTTACTTAAGGAAAAATGCATAGAAAAGGGTATTGATAAAAACAACCTGCATGTATTTCCCTTTGTTCTCGATAGTAAATTCTCCCAAAAAGTAAGTGATTTCAAAAAGATAAGGATCCGTAAAAAACTGGGCTTTGAGATCGATTCCAGGATAATAGTTATAATGGGCGGAGGCGAAGGGATGCCCAAGGGCAGGAAAATTCTGAAAAGGATAATTGCCAGAAACATGGATGCTGAAATTGCCATCGTATGCGGGAAAAACCAGAAATTGTACGACAAATCAATGAAGCTGAAAAGCAAATATGCGATTGATAATCTGAAGGTATATGGTTTTATTGACTTTGTACATTCGCTCGTAAGCATATCAGATGTGGTAATAACCAAATGCGGGGCTTCTACCTCAATGGAAATACTTATGATGGGTAAGGTACCAGTCATTAACAATTACATCTGGGAGCAGGAAAAAGGGAATATGGAATTTGTATGTCAGAGTAAAATGGGAATACTGGAGAAAAATACCAGGTTTCTGCCTGACGTACTTCACAAACTTCTGACTGACAACGAGTTTTACAATTCAATACTGAATAATATCAAAAACGCTGCCATCAGTAATGGTGTGGGCCCGGTTTCTGATTATATTTTAAAGTTGCAGTAAAGGAATTCAGATTATGAATATTCTTGTTTTATCTGATTTGCATATTGATGCATGTGATAATTTTGGAACATTTCAGTGGGATGAGATGGACCTGATCATGCATATTGAAGGAATCAGAGAAATCCACTCAATCGATAAGGTGATTCTCAACGGTGATGTGTTTGAGCTGATAAAATATTCATATGAAGAAATTAAAAAAGCCAACCCCATTCTTATGAGGTATTTCAGCGATAATGATTTCATATTTATAAGGGGCAATCATGACATAGTGAATGAATTTGCCATGGATTATTATGATATTCACAATTCCCAGGGACAGACAATTCATATCGAACACGGACATAATGCCGACTGGCTGAACGGGAATAAGTTAGGTCGCGCAATAGGCAGATATGGCCTGACATTACTAAAAAGATTCTCTCATTCCAAATGGATGATGGATATTTATTTCAGAATAGTAACCCTTGAAGATGAGATAAACCATATCCCCAAAAAATATAATACAATAAAATATCTTACTTATGCTCTAAAACTTCTGAAAGATGATGATGTGGTTATTCTCGGACATACGCATAAGCTTGAGTCGCATCACACCTATTACCTGAATAAGAAAAAACGGTATCTGAACAGCGGAGCCTGTACTCTGGGACGTTTCCAGGGAATTATTATGGATACCGAAACCATGAAATATGAACTGATAAAAGAGAGCAAAGAAGCCATATTGAACTCATATAAAATGCCGTATGCTATCTGAAACCGGATTACGGTATGCACAGGTATTTTAGATGGATTGAATATTTGGAATTGTAAGCTGTTTCAACTGCTTTTGATCATTGTCAGAACCATCTTAAATTTCTCTACGGTATTAACTGCATGGGTGATATTGGCAGGCATTATGATACTCTTTCCTGCTTCAAGAATAAATGATTTCCCTCCGATTACAGTTCACTTTTTCTTCGCCTCTTTTGCTTTAGCACATCCGGCTTTGCATTTCGCAGTGTCGCATTTTGCTTCCTTGCATTTTGCAGGATCGCACTTAGTCCTGCCGTCTTTTGCAGTTGTACAACTGGCTTTGCACTTAGCTGTATCGCTTTTGGTATCTGTGCATTTTGCGGGGTCACATATTTTTGATTCAGTTGTTTTCGGCCCTCCCATCTTTGCGCAGCAGGCAGCAGGACATTTCCCGCAATCCATCCTGGCCTCCGTTGGAGCCTTTTTTACATCCTGAGGATTACTCTGGGCACTAGCAACCTTAATGACAACAACGGCAACAAGTAATATACCGGATATGGCAATGATAATTCTTTTCATGGGTCAGGCTATTTATTTTATTAGTAAAATCTGTAAATTTAAAATTAGTACATTTTTATCATAGTGCTTTTCTTTGTATCACAGTGTCCCATTCTCCTATCTCTTGATATTAGGCAATTCCAGTCCATAACCTTTCTTCTTATCTTCTGCTTTCAGCAGGAACGCAAATAATAAAGAAAGTATACTCAATGAAGTAAACATTACCAAATCGAAGAAATAATTATATCTCAGGTTCAGCTTTGTCTTTTCAATTACCGGATAGATTGCTTCTGAGGTCTTTGTTTCAATATCCTTATAAAATTTCCCTTTTTCTTCTGCAGGATTAATTCCAGTAAGAACGCTGGCTGTGCTTGTTGAAATAGTGTTTTTAAGGCTGCCCAAATCAGTTGCGGAGATCTTTACTGCCTCATAGGTTGTATTCTGCACCAAAGAGTCTATTGTCCGGCTGCAGGCTTTCTCGGCAAGCTGTGAAATTTCTTTAACCGAAAGATTAAAAGAAGTTGCAGATAATACCTGTTTATATGCACTGGTTACTGCTTCCTTAACAGCAATTTTATTTGGTGATACATCGGGATTTGTTGAATTAAGAATAATACCAAGCAGGAGAGGAATTATCCACAATCCGATATTTTGTATCCAGAAAATAACGGCATAAGCTGTTCCCAGTTGTTTTTCCGGAATAATTTTTGGAACTGAAGGCCACATTGCAGCAGGAACCAGTGAAAACCCAATTCCCAGAATAATTACTACTGCCGCCGCCAGCCACCATGCATTTAAAAATGGAATGGTGAGCATCCCATGAACGAAAATCAATATAATCGAACCAATGATCATTATTGTTGCACCTTTTCCCTTTTTGTCATAAATCGTACCAAATAAAGGCGTGAGAAAAATCGTTCCGAAAGGCAGCAAGGCAGGAATTGACCCCGCCAGATTTGGATTAACATGATATTTATTGATCATCAGATCAGTTGCATAGAACAAAAACGGGAAAACTGCCGAATAAAACAAAACGCAAAGAATGGCAATATACCAGAAGCCCTTGTTTTTTATAATAAACAAAATATCCTTAAGCTCGAAAGCATCTTCCTCTGTTTTTCCCTTAACACTCTGGGCGATTGAAGCATCAAGCTTTTTATCCATAAATGTGTAAATAATAAAGGATGACAGAGCTATCAGCATAAACACAAATGCCAGTAATACAGGAGATGAATAAGAATAAGATTTTGCCAGTGGTAATGCTATTCCAAGAGCCAGGGCTGTACCAAGACGTGCAATAGACATCTGCATACCCATTGCAAGCGCCATTTCTCTTCCCTTAAACCATTTAACAACTGATTTCGATACGGTGATTCCACCTGCTTCAGTTCCGACACCAAATATTCCGAATCCGATTGCAGATATTATTACCTGGGTTTTTATTCCAAAAATCATAGCGCCTTCCGGGAACACATGTCTGAGAGCCCAGTAATTAAGTCCGGTTCCGATTGCCATCATGGAAGTGGCAGCCAGACCGGTGAAACGAACGCCCATTTTATCGAGTATGATCCCGCTGAAAATCAGCATAAATAAAAACACGTTAAACCATGTATAGGAGGATGTATATATGCCGAAATCGGAGCTGTTCCAACCCAGAACACTTTCGAGCATAGGTTTAACAGGTGAAAGGGCATAATTAAAAAAGTATGCACCAAACATCGACATTGATACAAAGATCAATGCAGTCCATCTCGCCTTCTTTGAATCGCGTAAAGTATTAATTATCTGTTCCATGATGATTATTTTAGAATTAAGTGTTTGAGAGGTAAATGTAATTAATAAATTTTTTAAACAAATTAATCATTCAGGTAATTAATCAGGCCTGACAGAAGGAACTAAACAAATCTATTCCTTAATATTGGGAAGTTCAAGGCCATATCCTTTCTTCCTGTCTTCAGCCTTAAGCAGGAATGCAAATATAAGAGCAAGTACTCCAAAACCGGTGAATATCATCATTGGAATAGTGTAATCGTAATTTGGAATGCTGACGCCATCCACCATCCTCGTTCCGGTAATACAATATTTATCAAGAACCCATCCTATCAAAGCTGGAACCCCCATTAATCCCCAGTTCTGAACCCAGAAAATAAGGGCATAGGCTGAACCTAACTGTTTTTCGGGAATTATCTTCGGGACAGAAGGCCACATTGCAGAGGGAACGAGAGAAAATCCAATGCCAAGAACAATGATCAGTACTACTGCAACAGATTTGAAATTTAGAAAAGGTACTGAGAACAAAGTATGCACAATTATTATCAGGATTGCTCCGATTATCATCAGTGTGGCACCCTTCCCTTTACGGTCATAAAGGCTTCCGAATACCGGAGTTAGGAGAATCGTGCCGAAAGGCAACAGGGAAGGTATTGTCCCTGCAACAAGCGGATTAACACCAAACTTATTAATCATCAGATCAGAAGCATACTTTAAAAAGGGAAAAACTGCTGAATAGAATAAAACGCAAAGAATAGCAATATACCACCAGCCTTTGTTCTTAATTATAAACCACATATCAGCCATTTTGAATGACTCCTCTTCTTCAGAACCTGAAATTAAAGCCTCTGCAGCAATGGATTTATCAAGTTTCTTGTCCTGTATAGCGTACATGAAAAAGGAGATCATACCTATGCATATCAGGATCAGTCCCAGAAACACAGGTTTTGCTACACCGCCCATCCATACAGCAAGCGGATAAGAAGCAAATAATGCCAGTGCTGTACCAAGACGGGCCGAGGCAAGCTGGAGGCCCATGGCAAGGGCCATTTCCTTTCCCTTAAACCATTTCACTATTACCTTGGAAACAACAATTCCCGCTACCTCCACACCTACTCCAAATACGGCATAGCCAAGGGCAGCTACTACCACCTGGGCTTTCATGCCAATAATATGCATACCATCAAGGGAATGGGTAGAAATAGCCCAGTACTTAACTGCAGTACCTGCTACCATAATAATTGTTGACATATTTCCTGTGAAACGGACCCCTTTTTTATCGAGTATAATTCCTCCGAAGATCAGCATTAAAAGGAATACATTGAACCATCCGTAGGCGCTTGTAAAGAATCCGTATTCAGTACTGTTCCAGAGAAGTTCCTTCTCAAGCATCGGTTTCAAAGGGGCCATTACATCAGCGATATAGTATCCGCAAAGCATTGTAAATGAGACGATGGTCAGCGCTGTCCATCGTGCGGTTTTTGAATCCCGAAGAGTATTTGTAATAGTTTCCATACCTGGTTTCCTGACTTAATTTAAAGAGGGTGAATGTAATTATTATATTTCTCAAACAAATTAAAAAGATAAATTTTTAAGAGCCGTTTTGTGAAGCAATTGATTAAGTGTAAATGATATTTAAAATGTTGCGTTGTGAATTAGTAAAAAAATAGGTTTATTTGCAACTTCAGATATTAAAAATTAAAAAGAGCATAAATCATGAAAAAATCTATTACAATAATAATATTTGTACTCCTTACCTCGCTTGTGTTTTCTCAGCAAAATGTTAAATGGTATACGATCCAGGAGGCTGAAAAACTCAACAAACAAAATCCCCGTCCTATTTTTATTGACACATATACTGACTGGTGCGGATGGTGCAAAAAAATGGATAAAGAGACTTTTACAAATTCAGTTATATCCGATATACTTAATAATAAATATTATCCGGTAAAATTTAATGCTGAAGGAAAAGACAGTATAACCTTTTCCGGTAAAACTTTCATTAATGATGGCAAATCAGGAAATGCACACCAGCTTGCAGTCGCACTTCTAAACGGGCAGTTATCCTATCCGACGGTTGTATTTCTTTTACCTCAGCAGGATGGTAATTTTAAAATTGCACCGGTTCCGGGTTTCAAAGAGCCGAAAGATATGGAAGTTATACTTGGCTATTTCGCCGATAAAACATATACAACACAAAAGTTTGAGGATTATCAGAAGAACTTCCAGGGGAAAGTTAAATAAGATAAATTGACTGCACCTTTAGTAAAGCACAGGAAAGTTCGAAACTAGATTCATTTTTCCAGAATCTTCTTATTGTTCAAAATTTTTACCCCTAAATCCCATTTCCGTCAACTTAAGGAGTTGAATACAGTAAAATATAGAGAAAGTTCAGTACAAAACAGAATGTAAAGTATTGAAATTAAGCCTGATATATTTCCCCTCCTTTTATGATATTCACCATGCTGATTTCCGTCAAGCTCAATTACAAGTTTTTCTGAAGCACAAAAAAAGTCAACTATGTAGTTACCTATACTGTGTTGTCTTCTGAATTTTCTTGCATTAAGTTTTTTTGATTTTAAAATGTTCCATAACACAGCCTCAGCAGAAGTGGACTTGTTCCTAAGTGATGATCTGAAGAATTTAAGGCTTTTCCTGT
>OCZT010002243.1_pt1 | contig 20045 bp, 13 predicted proteins | sample 1539031 | NCBI WGS metagenome assembly OCZT01 (sample SAMEA3539308, study PRJEB22396) | soil metagenome | biome: tundra; feature: field; material: soil | place: USA | collected 2010-05 | depth 0.15 m | reverse complement strand
GCCATGCAATTCGACATAGCGCAGGACAGCGGTCTTGATTCCTGAAAATGAGAAGAGCAGGTGCGGATCGAGCAGCGCGATGGGGGCGGTTTTGGCGGCCTTCGTGCGAGGGGCCTGTCCGCCGAGGTGGACCTTTGTCTTGATCTGCGAGAAGGCGAAGGGCACGGCCTTCGGATTGCCGAAGCGGGCTAATGCGTCGATCCACGGCCCGCCGGGGTAGCCGAAGCCCAGCAGCTTGGCCACCTTGTCGTAGGCTTCGCCGGCGGCGTCATCGACGGTGCGGCCAATCAGCTTGTAAGTCCAGGCACCATGCGCAGGGCGGCAGTGGTAGAGGTGCGTGTGGCCGCCGGAGACGACCAGGGCGAGGGCGGGTTGCTCGGCAGGGGGTTGATTTCCCTCGGGGACTAAAGCCCGATCTTCTGTCAAGCCGTTGGTGGCACGGGACCCGGAGGGTACCCCGCCGTGTCCTTTCAAATCCGGAGGCGTGTCGGGGGACGCTTCGCGCTCATTCAGCAATACCGCGTGGATGTGTCCTTCGAGGTGATTGACGGCGATGAGAGGAATGTTCTGCGCGAAGGCCAGCGCCTTGGCGTATGTGATGCCGACCAGAAGGGCGCCGGCGAGTCCGGGGCCGGAGGTGACAGCGATGGCGTCGAGATCGGCGAGTGTGATGTTTGCCTGGGCCAGCGCTGCGCGGACGACAGGGACGATGGCGCGAAGATGCTCGCGGCTGGCCAGTTCCGGAACCACTCCGCCGTAGCGGGCGTGCGTGGCGATTTGGGACGCGACTACGGACGAAAGCGTGCGCGAGCCCCGCTCGACCACCGAAGCGGCTGTCTCGTCGCAGGAACTCTCGATGCCGAGGATCAGGCCGCGTCCACTCATGTGTTTAGTTTAGCGGGCGGGGACAAATCGGGTTAGGTGGTCGGCGCGGTGGGTCGAGAGTTACTGGCTATCGTTTCCTGGAAGATGCACGCTTTATATGGAGCTTTGTCGCAGACTGTACACAGACCATTTGCATGTGGCCTGCTCGCTCTGAAGTAAACGGGCAAACCTCGAAATCCCCAAAGATTCCTTCAACGTCCGTGTCGAACTTCAGCATGTTTGTCGGGCATATTGGATCGTCCGCATCGTCTGCGATAGGCCCTGCGGCAACTCCGAGCATACGCTTTGTTCCCACGGGCCAGATTCTAAGCGAAGGAGTTCCATTGCCAAACGTAGCTCTGCCATGGACGACGTAGCATGCACCGACCACTTTTGGGTTTCCTTTGCACTGGTGTGTAGCGCCAAAGGCTGGAAACGCAAGCAAAAGTATCACACCAAACATTTTGATGCTCATTGTCTTCACCGGAGGTACCGTAAATCATAACGCTCTTAAGCTCGAAGCAGGCGACAATAGATACAGCGACCATGTTGCCCACGACACGCCAATTCGAAGCGGCTTTGCAGGTGCTGGAGTCGCTGCGCGCCGCGGGGCATGAGGCGTACCTTGCCGGCGGGTGCGCGCGCGACCTGCTGCTGGGCCGCGAGCCGAAGGACTACGACGTGGCCACTTCGGCCACTCCCGATGCGGTGCTGGCGCTCTTCCCGCGCACCTTTGCTGTTGGAGCGCACTTTGGCGTGGTGCTGGTGGCCGATGGTTACGAGGAAGGCTATGTGGTCACCGAAGTGGCAACCTTCCGGTCGGATGGCGCGTACTCCGATGGCCGCCACCCGGATGCGGTGCGGTATACCACCAGCGCCGAAGAGGATGTGCGGCGGCGGGACTTTACCATCAACGGACTGCTTCTGGATCCGGAACAACTGGCATCCCTAAACGCAGGTCCTTCGACTGCGCCAGGCGCCCAACCACCCCATCGACGAAGACCTGTCGTTGGGGACCCCGGTTACGCGCCTGACTCCGCTCAGGATGATAGCTCTGTTGATGTTGAACAAAACCTGCGCTCGACGGTCATCGATTACGTCGGTGGGGTGGCGGACCTTGAGGCTGGGGTGGTTCGCGCCATTGGGCGGCCTGAATTGCGCTTTGCTGAGGACCACCTGCGCATGTTGCGCGGGGTGCGCTTTGCAGCACGCTTCGGTTTTGAGTTGGAAGCGGGAACGAAATTCGCCATCCGGGCGCTGGCGCCACGCATTAACGCCGTGAGCCGCGAGCGGGTGCGCGATGAGCTGACCATGATGCTGACCGAGGGCCACGCGCGCCGGGCCTTCGAACTGCTGGACGAAACCGGCCTGCTGAAAGAAGTGCTGCCGGAAGTGGCCAAAATGAAAGGTGTAGGCCAGCCGCCGCAGTATCACCCCGAGGGCGATGTTTGGGTGCATACGCTGATGCTCCTGGAGCAACTGGAGCCCGGTTGCGCGATGCCGCTGGCGTGGGGAGCCCTGCTGCACGATGTGGGCAAGCCGCCTACGTTTCGCGTGGCAGAGCGCATCCGCTTTGACGGGCACGTGGAGGTGGGCGTTGCCATGGGGGCGGAGATCTGCCGGCGGTTCCGGTTTTCGAATGACGAGACACGGCAGGTGCTTGCCCTAGTCGAGAACCACATGCGCTTTGCCGATGCGGGGCGGATGAAAGCTTCGACGCTGAAGCGGTTCTTCCGGCTGGAGAGCTTTGACCAGCACCTCGCTTTGCACCGCATGGATTGCATGGCCGCGAGCCGCAACCTGGACCACTGGAACTTTGTGCGCGAGCGCTACGAGGCCATGCCGGAGGAAGTCGTTCGCCCCAAGCCGCTGATTACCGGCCGCGAATTGATTGCAGCCGGGTACACGCCGGGAGCGGGCTTCAAGGAAATGCTGCGGGCCGCGGAGGATGCGCAGCTGGAGGGTACGATTGCGACTCCGGAGGAGGCGTTAAGTCTTATTCTGGAACGATATCCTATAATGTGATATGCAGCACCGCCGGCAATGACAATGGGTGAGATAAAAAGGGTGGGCACTGTTTCCCTTTGAACTCGATTTGAGTGTGCATGTAACCTCCCCGAAAGCGAGGAAAAACATGAATCCCGCCGCCGCTGGTGACGCTGTTGTTGACTTCCAGGCCTGCTGGGCCGACCTCGAACTGCCCGCCCATGCGCGCGAGGTGCTGAGCGCTGCGCCCCTGGTACAGGCGCCGGAGACGCGTGCGCAACTGTTGGATTGGGCTCTGGGCCGCTCCACGGGCGAGACGGATTGGACCCTAGGCAACCGCGACGATCGCGGAGAATATGAGGCGGCATTTCAAACCGCCGGTGCGGGCCGCATTACCGAGGCGGTCATCACCAAGGCGCGCAACGGTCTGGCTATCAATTTTCCTGACCCTGCCATGCGCCGCCGCGACCCGGACGCAATGGTGATTGGCGACCGCCTGCCCACCGACAAGCCGACTTACGAGCAGCGTTTCGGCGAGCCCTTTGATCAGACCCGCCAGCAGACTCTGGATTGGCTGAAGACGCAGGAACTGGTGGCGATGCCGTTCTATGCGGGGACAGACGCGCTGGGTTATGGCTCGCTGCTGATTGTGCCTCGCCAGGCGGCGTTTTTTGCCGCAGCCCTGGCCGACCTGCAGGGCATGATTGCGCGCAGCCAGGTACCGGCCAACTTCAAAGTCACAGGCGGAGTGCTCTTTGTTGCGCCGCCCTTCAGGCACACGCACTTCAGCGGCCGCCAAGTGGTGGTGCATGACCGCACTGCAACGCACCAGGAGGTCTTTGCTTACAATCTCTACCCGGGCCCCAGCGCGAAGAAGGGCGTCTACTCCATGCTGCTCGACATAGGCGAGCGCGAGGGCTGGGTCACCAACCATTGCGCCGCCGTCGCCGTGGTCACGCCGTACGAGAACCGGCTGATCCTGATGCACGAGGGCGCTTCAGGCGGCGGCAAAAGCGAAATGACAGAGCACATTCATCGCATGGAAGACGGACGCCTCCTGCTCGGCCGCAACGTGATTACCAGGGAAGAACGCACGCTGAACCTGCCCGAGGCATGCCATCTGCGGCCCATCGCTGACGACATGGCTTGCGCCCACCCCAGTTACCAGGGAACCCGCGAGGGCTACCAGGGCAGCCAGGGCCGCCTCACCGTGGCGGATGCCGAGAACGGCTGGTTCGTGCGCGTGGACCACATCCACTCCTACGGCACCGCGCCGAATCTTGAGCGCCTGTGCATCGATCCGCCGGAGCCGCTGATCTTTCTCAACCACTACATAGTCCCCGGCGGAACCTGCCTGACCTGGGAGCATGTTGAAGACGCGCCCGGCAAGCTGTGCCCCAATCCGCGAGTGATTCTGCCTCGGCGCATGCTCGAGGACATTCTCGATGGGCCGCAGCGTGTGGACGTGCGGAGCTTCGGCGTGCGCTGCCCGCCCACGCACAAAGACAGCCAGCTTTACGGCATCCTGGCCATGATTCATGTGCTGAGCCCGGCGCTGGCCTGGCTGTGGCGGCTTGTGGCTCCGAGGGGCCACGCCAACCCCAGCATCCAGACACAAAAGTCGAAGGGCATGCAGTCCGAAGGGGTAGGTTCCTATTGGGCCTTTGCGACCGGCCGGCGCGTTGATCAGGCCAACCTGCTGCTTCGGCAAATTGTGAATACGCCTGATACGCGCTACGTCCTCATCCCCAACCAGCACATCGGCGCGTGGAAGGTGGGCTTCATGGCGGAGTGGATTGCGCGCGAGTATCTTGCCCGCCGCGGCAGCGCCAAGTTTGGCCGCGTGCAGGTGAGCGAGGCCATCTGCCCGCTGCTGGGGTACATTCCCAATCAACTGCGCATCGAGGGCTCGATGATTCCGCGCGTGTTTCTGCAGGTCGAGGAACAATTGCAGGGCGGCATCGAGGTCTACCAGGAAGGCGCGCGGCAGTGGCGCGAATTCTTCGCCAGCGAACTCAAGCAGTTCCAGGTGCCGGAGCTTGACCCGCTGGGCCATCGCATCATCGAGGCCTGCCTCGACGGCGCACATCAGGAAGACTACCGCCGCCTCATCCCGCATCCGATGTTTCGCGACGATGGGATGTGAAACGACAGGGACCAGGGAATAAACGCCGGCAGGTGTGAGGAGCTATCTACATGGCCGTCCAAGATGGGATCGTCGTCGATCGATGGACGCGCAGGTTAACCAACGATCGCGATGTAATGCTCATCTGCCGGCACATAGTGGATGCCGACGGCAATAAGTTCACCAACTCGGTCCTGTACCGGCGGATCGCATAGATATACAAGCAAGCATTCTTTCAAATCGCCGGGATTTGAATGTTTGCGAACTTAGTTACTTAGTGTAGCTGGACTTCAGTGCTGGTGATAACTACACTTAGACTCCGATAACTGACAAAGCGCAAATTCACAGCCTGTTTATCTGCATATTCTCAGTGACAACCGCTTCATGACCGCGGGAGGCATATGGCGGAAGTGAACGACAAGGGTAAGTCTGCGGCTAGTGTCGACGACGTTCTGATTACATCGGAGCTCGCCAGGCGCCCCTCGCGCTTTCCTGACTACGAAGCGCAAAGCCAGGCTATGCTCGACCTGGCCGACGAACTCCGAACCAATCCCGGGGGCGTTCTACAAAAAGTAGCCGAACTGGCGATGAAGCTTTGTAAAGCCGACTCGGCAGGCATCAGCATTCTCGAACCAGGCGCTGAATGCGACATCTTCCGCTGGCACGCGATTGCCGGGAGCTTTGCGCCTAACCTTGGGGGATCGCTGCTGCGAGACGCCAGTCCATGCGGTGTCGCGATCGCACTTATCCGTGTTCAGCTTTTCAATCAGCCGGAGCGTTTCTATCCTGAACTGCGCGGAGTTTCGCCGCGCATCTATGAGACCCTGGTTGCGCCGTGGCCATCTGAGGGCACGCCGGGAGGCACGCTTTGGGCGTTGGCACATACACCGGAGCATCGCTTCGATGCAGAGGACGCGCGCATTGTCGAAATTCTGGCGAGGTTCGCTTCCGGCGCATACCAGACTGTGCTGGCTCTGGAGAAGGCAAAGGCTTCGCAGGTGGACCTGGAGAAGCGCGTGGAAGAAAGCGCCTACCTGCTCTCGGATGCATTCAAGATTTTGCGCCAGGAGATGGAAGACCGCGCACAGGCCGACACCAAGCGCAAGATGGCCGAGATGGCGCTGCGCGAAAGCGAAAAGCTGGTAGCACTGGGCCGGATGAGCACTGCGATTGCCCGCCAGATCAACAACCCGCTTGATACGGTCTCGAACCTCCTTTACATGGCTGAGTATGCGGCATCGGTTCCCGAGGCCCGCCAATACCTGGCGCGCGCACAAACGGAACTGGCCCGCGTGGGCCGGATGACCAAGGAGACGGGCCGATTCGACCGGGGTAGCACGCGCCCAACGCGTGCTCATCTGGATGAGATTATGGAGTCCGCCCTGTCGCTGCACGAAGGCCGCATTCGCCACGCCCGCATTGCGATTCAGAGCCGCTACAGGCCTCACCGGCCACTGCTGTGCTTCACAGGCGAAATTCGCCAGGTGGTCGTGAATCTTGTTGCGAACGCAATCGACGCCGTGAAAGAAACCGCGCAACCGCGTCTGCTTGTGCGTGTTCGCGCGGCGCAACACAGGGAGACCAGGCAAGCCGGCATCCGCCTCACGGTGGCGGATACCGGAGCCGGTATGTCCGCCGCGGTGCGGGAGCGCATCTTTGAGCCGTTCTTCACGGCATGGGTTCCCCCCGGCGCGGGCTTTGGGCTCTGGGTCAGCCAGGAGATTGTTTCCAAGCACAAAGGGGTGGTGAAGGTTCGCAGTGCACGGAACAAGGGCACCGTCTTTGTGGTCTTTCTGCCGTACCTCGATCCGTCCCACTGAGAATACGAACGCGTAAAACCGCGACTGCGCCCCACGAGAAATGGCCAGCCGTGCGCAGGTCCGTCCATTCTTCCCGAGTTTCATGCGCTCTGAAAACACGATCCCGACAGCTATGCTAGAGGGAGCCATGACTCATGCCCCACGCAAGTTCGACGTAGTTGTGTTGGGAGCGGGAGCGGCTGGGTTGATGTGTGCGGCACAGGCCGGACAACGGGGCCGGCGGGTCCTGCTGTTGGAACATAACGGTCAGCCGGGACGGAAGATACTCATCTCCGGCGGCGGGCGGTGCAATTTCACCAATCTAAACTGCGGACCGGATAACTTCCTCTCGACGAATCCGCACTTTGCCAAGTCGGCCCTGGCCGGATATCAGCCGCGCCATTTCATTGAGCTTGTCGAGCGCTATCAGATTCCGTGGCATGAGAAGACACTGGGGCAACTCTTCTGCGACCACTCCGCGCGGGCAATTCTTGACATGCTGCTGGCCGAGTGCGAACTCGGCGGTGTTGAGCTTGTCCTGAATGCGAGCGGGATTGAAGTAGCAGGCGGCGCAGGGGATTTTCGCGTGGCCTCCTCAGCGGGAGCGTTCAAGACCGAGGCGCTGGTGGTGGCATGCGGCGGGTTGTCAATTCCCTCGCTGGGGGCCACTGGGCTGGGATATGAGTTGGCGCGGCAGTTCGGCTTGAACATAGTGGAGCCTCGCCCGGCGTTGGTGCCCGTGGTCCTTGGCGGCGAAGAGGCGAAATGGACCGAGTTGGCCGGGGTAGCGGCCGAGGTCGAAGTGTGGACCGGCGAAGTCAAAAGCGGCGCACGAAACCGGATTCGATTCAGAGAGAAGATGCTGGTAACTCATCGCGGGCTCAGCGGTCCTGCGATTCTTCAGGCGTCCTCTTACTGGCATCCGGGCGATGCGCTGTCGGTGGACTTTGCGCCCGACCTGGCATCGACTGGCGCGTTGCTGGGAGCACTCATGGAGCCTGGGGCGCGGCGGGACCCGGCTGCCCTCAAACAATCCTTGCGGGAGATGCTGCCGCAGCGCCTGGCCGGGCTCCTGGCGGAAGCGGGCGCGCCGCGCGGATGGTCAAACTCGGCGCTGGCGGCCTGCGAGCGGGATCTGCACAACTGGACCTTCCACCCGGTCGGAACAGAGGGGTTTGCCAAAGCAGAGGTGACGGCGGGCGGCGTGGACACGGATGGCTTGCAGGCGCGTACCCTGGAATCGCGCGCAGTCCCGGGGCTCTTTTTTATTGGTGAAGTGGTGGACGTGACCGGCCACCTTGGCGGGTTCAATTTTCAGTGGGCCTGGGCATCGGCGGTGGCGGCAGGCCGGGCGCTATAGCGAGCCGGACTCTCGCGGCATTGCCGGCGGCGCCTGGGGAGGACCGCCCCCGGGGTTTCGCCCTGCAACAACCGTGGAACTGATTGGCCGCATGGGGACCGGTTGCGGCGTCGGCAACTGGTGCATGGTCACAATGATGACCCCTGTAGGCTTCTTGCCTGCACACCTGTAGGAATGAGCCGATGAGGCGTCGAAGTAGAGCGCATCCCCTGTCTCCAGCCTGCACCTGTGCTCCCCATGCTGAACATCCAACTCTCCATCCAGCACATAGAGAAATTCAAACCCAGGATGCATGTGTGCCTTGGTGTCCGTTTCCTTGGCCAGAGGCAGGAACTCCGCAAAGTACGGATCCATGGCCCGGTCAGGAACCATGTAGCCGAGGCTCTCAAAGAAATAGGTCGGTGACTCTACCCCGGTTTGCGGCAGCCTGACCCGCTCCTTGCGGCGGTGGACGCGAAACACCGACTGTGGCTCAGTCTCGAAGAAGTACGACAGGTCCTTTGAAAAGACCATGGCAATCCGTGCCAGATTGCGCAAGGTAGGTACCACGCGGCCGGTTTCGAGCTGCGAAAGGAAGCTGGCAGAAAGCCCCGTGTGCTTTCCCAACTCCACCAAGCCCATGGATTTCTTGAGCCGCAGCCGCTTGATTCGCTCGCCGATGTGTTTCTCGGCGATGAACCGCTCCGCAGTCTCCGGATTTACCTGATTCTTCTCCAACTCGTCTTTTTGAACCGCCGCCGGCTCGCTCATCGACTTTTCCGCTCCGAATGTTTATTAGACGCAAACTGCGCAAGTTTGTTGCGCACATGAAAAGCATTTCTCATGGCACTAAAGCGACATTACTAAGTGCACCCTAATTGTGTTTATTGGAGGGAAACTGCCATCAGTCTCGTGAATATGCAGACCTCGTCATCCAAAATCGTCCTGTCCGGCGCTTCCGGCATGCTTGGCACGGCCATGAGGCATGCCCTGGCCGCACGCAACGTACCGGTCATGCAACTGGTCCGCCGGCCTGCGTCCGCGCTGGGGGAGATTGGATGGAATCCCGCCCGATTCCCTCCCGTCGACAACCCTGAAGCTCTTGAAGGCTTCTCCGCCGCGATCCACCTTTCCGGCGCCAATGTTGCGGGGCATCGCTGGACGGAGGCGTACAAGCGCGAGATGATGGACAGCCGGGTGGACTCGACACGCGCACTGGCTGCTTTGCTGGCCAGCCTCCGCCGCCCGCCCCAGGTGTTGCTGGTGGCCTCCGCCGTGGGTATCTACGGAGACCGCGGCGATGAAGTGCTCGATGAGAGCTCGATCCCCGGCTCAGGATTCCTTGCGAGTCTTTGCGAACAGTGGGAGGTCGCCGCCCAACCGGCACGCGACGCCGGAATCCGTGTTGTCCACCTCCGATCCGGCGTCGTCCTTGGCCGCGGAGGAGCGCTGGCCCGCATGTTGCCCATTTTTCGGCTCGGCCTGGGCGGCCCGCTCGGCTCCGGCAAGCAGTGGATGAGCTGGATTTCGCTCGACGATTGGGTTGCCGCAATCCTTTTCGCACTGGACACGCCCGACCTCGCCGGTGCCGTGAACCTCACGGCGCCAAACCCGGTGACAAACGGTGAATTCACCCGCGCCGTCGCACGGCAACTTCATCGCCCCGCGATCTTCCCCGCCCCTGCCTTTGCGCTGCGCCTGGCCCTGGGACAGATGGCCGATGAGGCTCTGCTGGCAAGCGCGCGCGTTTTGCCCGCCAGGCTCACCGCCGCCGGGTTTCGATTCACACATCCCACCATCCAGCCTGCCCTGGCCGCCGCGCTCCCGACCCACGCGCTATCCTAGAGAGTCCGGCCACATCGGCCTCCAAGGAACCCAATGTCAGACGATGTCACTAGCCCGAACACACCCGTTGCGCCAGCCCCACCGCAGGTGGCCCCAGTGGCCACCATCGACACACTCGGCCAGCACGAAGGCCAATCCGTCACCTTGCGCGGATGGCTCTACAACCTGCGCGAGAGCGGCAAGCTGCTCTTCCCAATCTTTCGCGACGGCACCGGCACCGTCCAGGGGGTAGCGCACGTCAAGAGCGTTTCGCCCGAGGTTTTTGAGGCAATCAAAGGCCTCACCCAGGAATCGAGCGTTATCGTTACGGGCAAAGTGCGCGCGGATAAGCGGGCACACGGCGGCTTCGAGTTGGACATTGAAGGTATCGAAGTTGTTCAGAGAGTCCCCGAGTCCGACCCGTATCCGATTACCCTCAAGGAACACGGCGTAGATTTCCTGATGGAGCACCGGCATCTGTGGATTCGGTCTCCCCGGCAGTCGGCGATTCTGCGCATCCGCGCCGAGATCATGAGGGCGGCGGCGGAGTACTTCGATACCAACGGCTTCATCCGCACCGACCCGCCAATCCTCACTCCAGCGGCATGCGAAGGGACGTCCACCTTGTTTCCGGTGGACTACTTCGGCGATCCCGCATTTCTGACTCAATCCGGTCAGCTTTACATTGAGTCAACAGCGCTGGCACTAGGCAAGGTTTACAGCTTTGGTCCCACCTTTCGCGCCGAAAAGTCCAAGACTCGCAGACATTTGACAGAGTTCTGGATGATTGAGCCGGAAGTGGCCTACTGCGACCTGGACGGATTGCTGGAAATTGCGGAAAACTTCCTTTCGCATATCGTTCAAAGCGTCCTGAAGAACCGGGCTTCGGAGTTGGTGGTCATCGGCCGCGACCCGGCCAAGCTGGCCAACATCGCGCCGCCCTTCCCGCGCCTACGCTACGATGTGGCCGCGGAGATGTTGAACCAGGCGCACAAGGACGGGCACCTTGAGCAGCCGTTCGAGTACGGCAATGACTTCGGTTCCCCAGATGAGACGTGGCTCAGTTCGCAGTTTGACCGCCCGGTGATGGTGCATCGCTATCCGGCCGACGTGAAGGCCTTCTACATGGAGCCCGACCCGAAAGATCCGCGTTTTGCCCTTTGTGTTGACGTGCTGGCGCCGGAAGGCTATGGGGAAATCATCGGCGGGTCGCAGCGCGTGTCCAGTTATGAATTGTTGAGCAGCCGCATCGACCAGCACAAGCTGCCCCGAGAAGCCTTTGAGTGGTACCTCGACCTGCGGCGCTACGGCAGCGTTCCGCACTCGGGTTTCGGCATGGGCATTGAGCGCGCGGTAGCGTGGATCTGCGGGCTGGACCATGTGCGCGAGACGATTCCGTTTGCGCGGACGCTACACCGGATCTACCCGTAAACAGCAGTGAGGCAGAAGACAGGGATTGGAGATATGTTCGCACGTCCCATTTACTTCCGCCTCTTCAACTCCGATGGGTACTTCAGCGTCATGTGGCGTACTTCGTAGTTGAATTTTGCGTAAGCCTTCTCCCATCGTTTTGCCTCGGCGGCCGTGTACTTGTAGAAGCCTCTTCCATTGGAGATGCCGTTGCCGCCTGATTCGGCAACCTTGCGCATAAGCGCGGGGATCTCGGGGCTGTTGCACAGGTCAGGCAACAGGTCCTTCATGACGTGGTAATAGGCCTGCACTCCCATCAGATCCATGTGGCGGAAAGGGCCGGCGATGGGCATCCAGCAGCCGACGTCGTTGCGCAGGGAACGATCCACGTCTTCGACCGTGCAGACGCCGGACTCGACCAGGTTGAAGGCCTCGCGATACATGGCGTACGAGACGCGGTTGGTGATGAAGCCGCGGATGTCACGGCGCAGCAGCGAGGGCTCTTTTCCCAACTTAACGGCCATGGCCATTACCTGTTTGGCGTATTCAGGGCTGGTCTGCCGGCCGGTGATAACCTCCATGAACCGCGTAATGTGCGCAGGCTCAGCCCAGTGGATTCCCACAAACCGCTCAGGATGCGCCGCGCCGCTCTGCAACAGCGAGATGGGGATTGAAGAAGTGTTGGTGGCGATGATTGCGCGGGGAGCGACATGCTGCTCGATGGCCGCATACACGTCCATCTTGGTTTGAAGGTCTTCAATAATCGATTCAACAATGAGACCGCAAGGAGCGAGATCGGCAATATTGCTGGTGAGCCGGAACGAGTTCATGAGCCGGTCGGGATCGCGCTTGAGCAGCTCCTCCCGCTTCATTTCCTTTAGCAGTGCCCGGATATGGCGAGGCGTGGCGCGGTGGCTGCGCAGGTCGCGCGTGACACCCCAGACGCGATGGCCCGCGGCAAGAAAGCAAGCCGCAATGCTGTGGCCCATCAACCCCATTCCAATTACCGCGACCTGCGGGATGCCTCCAGCCGGAGGCTTGCGGAGTTTCTTTTCGGTCGTCATAGATCCCTTCGCTATTGCCCGGAGCGGGATGATAGCAGGGGCCGGGGCCTGGGTCAAAGAACCCGAGCCAAGTGCCTGCAGGGCGACGCGGTCCCCAACCTCTGCATTGGAGGTCCGGATAAATATCTGTTATAACAACTTTACTTTCAAAACCGGAATCCTTCCTCTCGCCGCGCTAATCAAACAGACGAATCCATTCTTTTGAGGAGACTTCCCCATGGCCTTATCCGCAGTTGATGTGAAGAATTTGAAAGAAGCTCCGCCAGTAGAGGGCGTGTTGCCTATCTTCCACCAACGCTGGAGTGCGCGGTCATTTTCCGACCGCGACGTGAGCCCGGCCGAACTGAGAAAGGTGTTTGAAGCCGCGCATTGGGCTGCTTCTTCAAACAATGAGCAGCCCTGGCGGTTCATTATGGGGACACGGAACTCGTTGACGTATCAGAAGATATTCGAAAGCCTGGTGGACTTTAATAAGTCATGGGCGGGCTCGGCGCCGGTGCTGATTCTGGGCGTGGCAGGCACCAGATTCACCCACAACGGAGCGGCGAACGGTTATGCGCTGTACGACCTGGGGGCCGCCGCATCGTACCTGACGCTGCAGGCCGCCGCGCTTGGAATGACGACACACCAGATGGCGGGCTACGACCACGAGGCGGCACGGAAGGCTCTCGAAATACCAGAGGACTACGTGTTGGGCTCGGTGATTGCGCTCGGTTATCAGGGCGAACCTGGGGCGTTGGGCAGCGACCAATTGATTGAGCGGGAACTCTCCGTACGGTCGCGCAAGCCGTTGAGCGAGCTTGTTTTCTCCGCCTGGGGCGAGATGGCGAAGTTGGACTGACCGGGTTTCACGATTTCTATCGCGAGGGCAATCGTTGTCTCTGCAATCGCGCCTCCGGGGTACATTGATAGCTGGGTGAATGGATTGACCAACCAGCGGCCAACCCGGCAAACAGCTGCGCGCAAAGTGGGAAGCCGGTCGAGCGGGCACAGGCCCGGCCGCCGGACTCGCGGGCGGATGCGGCTGAGTTGGCGGGGGTGGCTGGTTGCGATTTTCGTCGCGCTGGTTCTGGGCCTGCTGGCCTGGGGAACACTGGCGCGGCGATTCGCGCCCAAGGGAAATACCTCGCTCACCCGTTTTGACGCCATCATTGTGCTGGGCACGCCGGCAGACGACGATGGCAATCCGACCCCTAGCCAGTTGGCGCACGTGTACGAAGGTGTCCACGAGTACGAGCGGGGCATTGCTCCGCGGCTGATTATGACCGGGGGCGCGGTGCACAACCGCTTTGTTGAAGCGCGGGTGATGGCGCAGGCGGCCCACGCCAGGGATATTCCCGAGTCCGCAATTTTTGTGGAGCCGGAGGCCCGGGACACCATCCAGAACGCTTGCTACGCGGTGAGGATCATGAAAGCCCACGGGTGGCGGTCGGCCGAGGTGATTTCAGGGGCCCCGCATCTGCCGCGGGCTGGGCTCATTTTTGACCGGCTGCCGCTGGAATGGCGCACCCACCCAGCTCTGCCGCTGCAGCCGGAATCAGAGACTCACAGGTTTGCCTTTACGGCGCTGGAGACGCTGAAGACGGTGCACTACCTGGTCTGGGCCCGGCAGAGTGAGCGGTGCGAGCAGTAGGGGGCGGAAAAAGCCGCCTCATTCGCATTGTCCCCCCTTGGCGCGGTCCTGTAAGCTTGTTGGTGATGCTCTTTCAAGTAAGACTTTCTGCCTCTCTCGTTGCCGTGGCTGTGCTGGCCGTGTGTGCCGGAACTTGTGCCCAGGCACAGACGACCGCCTCTCCAACTGCCGGCAATGGGACCTATGTTGCATCTGATCCGCTGGCCCTTGTGCGCTATGACAACCGCTATGATTTTTCGATGGCCCCCGCTTACCGGCACATAAAGGCCGGCCCGAACCTCCTCCAGGGAGCCAACCTGGGCGGGTTGGACGCGTCCGGCTCTTACTGGCTCGCCAGGCGCCTGGGCGTGCAGGCCACGGGCCGCGCTTACCTTGGGACAAGTGGAGCGGCGCCAAACCTTTTCGATATCCGCGGGCCGTTTATAAGCGAGTACATTTTTGCCGCCGGGCCGGAATGGCTGGGGCCGCACAACAAGCACGGCGCGCTGATCGCGCACGTGCTGGTAGGCGGGGCGTATGGCAAGTTCGAGCAGGATCTGCACGGACATGTGGCCGATGTGGCTTTCTACAACGACCAGATTTCTCCCGTGGTTGTCATGGGCGGGCACTTTGACCTGAACCGCTCGCCGCGGTGGGTTTTCCGAGTGACTCCTGAGGCGATTCTGACCCACTATGGCACCAACTACGGTGCAAAGATTTCGCAGTGGGACATCAACACAGCCGTCTCGGTGGGCGTTGAGTACAAGTTCAAGAAAAAGCGGTAGAGCCCGCGTTGAATCAGCTTTATGTGGCGGATTGATTCCCACATCCCCACGGAACGAGTCTTTCCCCAGCATGTAAAGCCCGGACCCGCCGGCCATCACCTGCCAGTTCCGGGCTGCAGGTCCGCCGCGATACCGGAAACATTCCCTCTGAAGCCTCTTCAGCCCGGCTTGCGTTGACATTAAAGGTGGATAGCGCAAGTGGCGGGCTGCCAGTTTCATCTTTGTGTGGTATTCTCCACCGTTCGGTGACACATGCGGCAGCGGTATCACCGAAGAATATGCCGTACCGGATAGCGGTACAGAAAATTCAGGCAGGCGCTCTCCGGACACAAATGGATGCAAAGGCAGGGTCTTATGGACATGAGAGACACACTTGCGGTTTTGCTGGCGGGCGGCGCCGGGGAACGGCTCTTCCCGCTTACCCGGGACAGGGCCAAACCAGCAGTACCGTTTGGCGGGCATTACCGCATCATCGACATCACGCTCTCCAATTGCATCAACTCGGGACTGCGCAAGGTCTTTATTCTCACCCAGTACAAGGCGCTGAGCCTCAACCGGCACATCCGCGAAGGGTGGACGGGCATTGTGGCGCAGGAACTGGGCGAATTTGTGGAACTGATGCCACCCATGCAGCGCACCGGCTCCAACTGGTACATGGGCACAGCCGACGCCGTCTACCAGAACATCTACTCCATCGGCAGCGAGCAGCCCAAGTACATCATCATCTTGAGCGGGGACCATATCTACAAGATGGACTACAGCCGGATGCTGGATCACCACAAGGAGACCAAGGCCGAGGTGACCCTGGCGACGCTGCCGGTTTCTCCCGACGAAGTGAGGCAGTTCGGCGTAGTTGAAGTGGGCCCTAAGAGCGAGGTTCTCGGCTTCCAGGAAAAGCCGACTACAACCGCCTTCCGGTCCCACGTCAATCCCAACGCTGTGGATGCCTCGATGGGCGTTTATATCTTCAATACCGAGGTTCTGCTGAAGGCGCTCATCGCCGACGCCGAAGATCCGACTTCGAAACATGACTTTGGCCATAACATCCTGCCCAACATGCTGGGCAAGAAAAAGATGTTGGCATACAGTTTTGTGGACGAGAACAAGCAGCAGGCGCTCTACTGGCGCGATGTGGGCACGCTGGACGCCTACTACGACGCCAACATGGACCTGTGCTCGGTTTCGCCGACCTTCAACCTCTACGACAAGAGCTGGCCGATGCGCACGCGCGTGCGCCAGTATCCGCCGGCCAAGTTCGTCTTCGGCGAGCCGGGCCGCTCGGGCATGGCCGTCAACTCGGTCATCACCGCCGGCGTCATCATCTCCGGCGCCTCGGTGTCCAACTCCGTGCTGTCGCAGGATGTGCGCGTCAATTCTTATTCGAATGTAGACGCCAGCATCATCTTTTCGCACGTCAACATCGGCCGCCACTGCCGCATCCGCCGCGCCATCATCGACCGCGACGTGCACATTCCCGAAGGCACGGTGATTGGCTACGACCCGGTGGAAGACAAGCGGCGGTATTTTGTCACGCCGTCGGGGCTGACAATCGTGACGCGAGAGGCTTCGCTGTTTGAGAACCCTGTGGAGCCGGAGTTCCTGGAGCGGTATTGAGGCGTGCGCTCAGACGACAGGTGCTGAAGAGAATGGCGGGCGTGTATGACGGGCCGTGAACGGTTGCTTGAGGTTCTTTCCGGGCACAAGACCGACCGGCTCGCAGTCATGCCCATCACGATGATGTTCGCCGCCGATATCCTCGGGGTCAAGTACGGAAGGTACGCCGGCGACTACCGCGTGATGGCAGATGCGCAGGTGAAGACAGCCGAACGATTCGGTTTCGACCACGTGTCTGCCATCGGCCCTCCAGCTCCGGAGTTGGCCGATCTCGGTGCAACGATCCAATGGTATGAAGACCAGCCTCCAGCGATGGTCGAGGCAAAGTCGCTCTTTGCAGATAAAACAGCCCTGCTGAAAGCGAAGGCGTCGGGGCCGGTCCGGGGCAAATGGGTTGAGAACCGCCTCCGTGGCATCGAACTGATGCGCGAACGCGTGGGAAACGATCTGATGATCGAGGGATGGGTTTCAGGCCCCTGCGCCGAAGCCGCGGACCTGCGCGGAATCAACCGGCTCATGGTGGATTTCGCTGACGATCCCGCGTTCGTCCACGATCTGTTCGAATTCAGCATTGAGCTGGCGATTCAACTTGCCGAGGTCCAGATCAAGGCAGGGGCAGAGATCGTGGGAGTGGGTGACGCAGCCGCGTCGCTGGTTGGCCCGCGCATTTACAGGGAATTCGTGTGGCCGTGGGAGAAGCGGCTGGTCGATGCTGTTCACTCCATGAGCGGCAGGGTGCGGCTGCATATCTGCGGAAACACGCGGCGGATTCTCAAGGGCATGGGAGAATTGGGGTGCGAGATGGCGGACATCGATTTTCCGGTGCCTCTTGAAGAGGCGCGCGCGGAGATGGGTCCGCATCAGGTTATCGCCGGAAATCTGGACCCGGTAAGAGATCTTCGCAACGGAACGCCGGCCACGATCGCAGCGTTACTGGAGACGCTGGAGAAGAAGGCAGGCGCGCGGTGGATTGTCGCTCCGGGCTGCGAAGTTGTGCGCGACACCCCGCACGAAAACGTGGCGGCGATGATGGAGTTCGCCCGTTTGCACTGAACTGAAGCAGAGATCAGGTCGCGTACTCGCGATGCGAACCCACCCCGGCCGCAGGAAAGCGAATATTCGGCAAGGATGGGGCACTCCGCGCTTTGGCTGATCGTGGGAAACCGTTACGCTATTTGAACGGGTCGTAAACCTCCATCAGCAGTTCCCAGATTGCGCGCACTCGTGGATACATCAACGCGCGCCACTGGCCCGGGTCATCGAGCGTCCATGCTTCGGGAGTGCTGAACCAGAATCCCGTGCCTTCGTTCAACCACGACTGGCGATAAACGCCCCAACCAATGTGGAGCGCGGCTAACTGCATGGCCCCATCGCCGACCTGCCTTCCCCAGTGGTATAAGTTGGCCGCGGCGGCATAACTAACTCCCGTCCAAACTTCGAAGTGATGGCGGAACTCGCTGTCTCCCTCGCCGGGTGTCGAATCGGGATGGAGCGCGTTGGCCGCGCCCATGTCGCCGATGCCGTCTCCGTCGAAGTCCTTGAGCGGCAAGACGGACCTGCGGAATAGCTGGCGATAGTGCGAAGTCATGCGGTCCGGCGTCAGTATCGGGGGCAGCCCTGTGACATCGACATAGCGCTGGCCCAACAAGCCGTCGGCCATGATGTCGGTGTTTTGCTGGTTGTACTGGTAGTAACCAAGCTCACGATTCCAGAACTCCCGTTCGGTGCTGGCGCGGGCCTTGCTCAACTGAGCAGTTACTTCGGCAGCGAATGAATCTTCATGGCGTGACTCGGCCATGGCCTTGAGGCCTTCAAGCGCTCCGATCCACAGCGTGGCATTGAATAGCTTGTTGGCAAGGTATTCATCGCTCTTCATCTCACTGATGCCGTCGTTGTCAGTGTCGGTGGTCAACTGGTAGCGATAAGTGCGCAGCACGGCCGGCCATACCTCATCCAGAAACTTGTCGTCGCCGGTTTTGTGCCAATACGCGTGGATCTGCTGGAAGTATTTGGGCGTGAACTCGCCCCAGGGAACCGTTCTGCGGCCCGGTATGCCATGCGCCTTGTTGTAGTAAGGGGCATAACAATCGTAATTGAAGAACGGATCCTGGTCGGGCGATCCAATGTTATGCGGGGCGCTGCCGTCGGGCGTGTCCATGATGCAATCGGCAAAGCACATCAGGATGTCGCGCTCGATCCTGGGCCAAAGGTCGCGGTTGGTGCGGCAATAGTGGTGCCGTACATCGAGCGCCTCGGCATCGCGGTATTCCAGACTCTCCATGACGTACTCGAGATGCTGTCCGGGCCGCGCGCCGAATTTCTTCTTCTTGGTAATGCACCCGTTTTCCCAAAAGGACCCGAAGACACTGTAGTAGAGCTCGTTGAGCCCGCCTTGCTTGAGCCAGTCGGGATAAGCGGGGCTGTCGGCGATCTCTCCGGTCCACGATTCAACCATCTTCTGCCAGTTATCGCGCTCACGCAGAGCCTCGGTAGCAATGGCGAGGGCCTGGCCGCTCCTTTTGGGGAAGTACTCCGTGTAGCGACGCAACCAGCGCGTTCCGTCTCCAAACTGCACCTCGGGGAAGAACCATGAGAGAACGAAGGGTACGGAAACTTCGCCTTGAGGTTGTACTTCGACCTCGACCGCGAGCGCCCCCGAGGGGACTTCAGTGTTTGTATTCAGGGCCGAGTTAGTAAGTGCCCCCTTGGCGGCGAATGGGCTCCAGATATCGGAGCCGTCGCCCGCGCCATCCCACGCGGTAACATAGGTGGCCTTGGACTGGGTGGCGATGCACCATGCGGAGCCCTGAGAGCCGGGGGTGTTGGAAGGGTCCTCGGCTTTCATGACGATGGCCGTGATCTCCCCGGCGGCAGCACTTACCTTGGCCACTTCATTCGTCAACCCGCTGCGGCCTTCCTGCGTGGTGTGGGGATTCGGCCCCGTCAAGCCCACCTGGTTCGTCGTCGTGTCGCGCAGGCCTTGCGCTGCGGTGTAGGGAGCATTGGGAAATGTGAACATGACAGAGACCTTGGCGGGAACTGTCAAAGGGTTATGAATCCTGATGGTAAAGAAAGCAACGGGCAGCGAGGTTTCGCGGTAGTTGTCCTTGACGATGGGGCTGAAAAACTCGAGGGCGATATTGGTGTCAAACGCGTTGTAAGTGACCCAACCGCGGGGAAAGAGCGCGTGGTAGTCGCCCTCTCCTGTTTTCAGCGGCTGCCAGGCGGGCAGCATGTCGTCGGTCGCAAGGGTGCGGAGCTTTGCCTCCTTGTCCGGAAGCTGTTCACGGATGTGAAAGGCGGCCTGCGAGAGAAAGCGCTCTTCATAGCGTCCGGGCTTCATCATCCAGGGGCCAAAGGAGCCGGCGACGTTGTACATGAAGTTGCCGGCGCCAATGCCGCCCAGGGGCATGCCCTTCTTGGTGCGCGTCTTGGTATCCAGTCCGCTCAGGTAGTAGACCGGCGGGTCAGTTATCTGGAGGTTTGGCGTGTCGCCCAGTGGGTGCTTCCAGGCGCAGGCGGGAATGGCGGAGCCGTGTGCAGGGGCAGCTTTGGGGGTGCGGTTTTGCGCAGCGGCGGGAGCCTTGGGCTGCGCGGGCTTTGCCGGGGTTGTGCTCAGAGCC
>OCZT010002242.1_pt1 | contig 20045 bp, 17 predicted proteins | sample 1539031 | NCBI WGS metagenome assembly OCZT01 (sample SAMEA3539308, study PRJEB22396) | soil metagenome | biome: tundra; feature: field; material: soil | place: USA | collected 2010-05 | depth 0.15 m | reverse complement strand
GTTCAGAAGTACCGCGACCGTTGGGATCCACGAGCGTGAACGTTCACCTACTTATAGTGGGCCGCCCGGGTCTCGATCCCGCCACCTTGGGATTAAAAGAGGGATGCGTATGGTCGGATTCGTCCGGTGGGGTCGGAATCATCCGAGAATCTAAGAATTTCTGTGCGGTGGTGTCGGATTCGTCCGGTGGTGCCGGAATGGTCTGTGGGATAAAGCGTCGGATTTTGAACGTACAGAATCGTTCAGCGTGCGGGTTGAAGTCCCGCCCCCGACACCAGCAAAAAGTTGATTGAAGCCGGTGCCAATGCGGGAGCAATTTCGTCGTCGTATTCGAGTCACGCTGAATCGAAAATTTTGAGTTCACTGGTGCTCGGAATCTCGAAATACTTCTCCCACGCTCCGAGCTGGTCTCGCGAAATCAGCGCCGAATTCCACATGGGATCAGAATTTCGTATTTTAATGCGACGGGGCGGATTCATTTCCATTTCTGATAGCCGCCGTGTGCGATCGGGGATGAACTCATCTCTTAGGGAAAGACTTGACACATTGACTAACGTCCGCTACACTTTTTGGAGTTGATTAATCGATCGAACGATCGATAGATTATGAAGGTCTCCCCGGGGGGTGAGTGATGTTGGGTGAGGGTGGCAAAGGAAAGCAAACGGAGCGGGACATCTATGCGGTTGCGGTCGACCTCATCTCCGAGCGCGGCTTCCATGGGACGTCACTCCGGGCGGTGGCCGGAGCCGTTGGGTTACAAATGTCCTCCCTCTACTACCACTTCGCGAGTAAACAGGATCTTCTCGTCGAGATAATGACCCGCTCAATGAAGGATCTGATCTCCGTGGTTGAACTATCGATTAGCGGATGCCAAGACGAGGGTCCAATGGAGCGACTAAAGGCAGCGATCCGCGGACACATACTGTTCCACGCTGGTCGGAGGAACGAAGCGTTCATCCTTGACAATGAAATGCGCTCCCTTGAACCTGCGGGACGTAAGTTGGTGATGAAGCTGCGCAACCAGTACGAGCAGATCTTCACCGAGTTACTCACAGAGGGAAATGAGCAAGGTGTCTTCCGCTTCGCTGATACAAGGCTGGCCCTCTTTGCCCTAATGGCGATGTGCACGGGTGTGGCCGTGTGGTACCGCCCAGATGGTCGGCTCTCGCTGGAAGATATCGCCGACGGTTACACGGATGTCTTCTTCCAAGGCATCGTAGCCATGAGTGATCAAGCGTCACGTGGCGCTGTGGCCCGAAGTTTGAAGGTGAAGAAATCAGGGCAACGGGTCGTCCGCGCTGGTCGAGTCGGCAAGTCGATTGGCGAAGGAGCACAAGGGGCTCGGCGCACCTCTCCAAGGGTGGAGACGCGAAGGAGCAGCGGAGCGTGAGCAGGTGAGGACATGACCTGGTCAACGGATCCCGTTGTTATCATCGTGGCTCCCACGGGAGCCGAGGTGACGAGGGAGCAGAACCCACACCTGCCGATCACTCCCGAGGAAATCGCTGACGAAGTGGCTTCATCGGCGAGCGAGGGCGCGTCCGTCGTTCACATCCATGCGCGCCATAGCGACGGACGTCCCACCGCGGATCCTGGTGTACTACGACGAATTGCGGACCTCATTCGAGAGAGATGCGACGTTGTGATCGGGATGTCCACTGGAGCCGAAGTTGGGATGAGCCAGGAAGAGCGGATCAAGGTGCTTGACGCCAGGCCGGAAATTGCCAGCCTCAACTGCGGCAGCATGAATTTTGGCCACGAGATCTTCGATAATTCCCCGGCGCTCATCGAAGCCCTGGCCGCACGGATGCAGGCCGACGGTATCCGACCCGAGCTCGAAACCTATGACCTTGGGATGCTGGCGACGGTCGGGCGGCTCATCGGCCTGGGGCTGATAGACGAGCCGCCTCTGTACAACTTCGTGATGGGTGTTCAAGGTGGGGTAGCGGCCAGCCCCGAGAACCTGCTCGCGATGCTGCGTGAGCGTCCTCGGCTCGGACAGTGGACTGTTTCTGGGATCGGACGGCACCAGCTTCCGCTCGTGACGCTCGCCTGCGCCCTGGGCGGACACATGCGCGTGGGCTTCGAGGACAACATCTATTACCGCAAGGGAGAGTTGGCCACGACCAACGCCCAACTGGTGGCGCGGGCTCGGCGAATCGCTGAAGAGTTGGGACGCCCCGTAGCCACTCCGGATCAGGCAAGGGAAATCCTGGGAGTGACCCATGGGTGACAACGGTTTCCTCGACGTTTCGTGGGAAGGCCCGGTGGCGGTGCTCACTATCGGGCGCCCGGAGGTTCTCAATGCGCTCAACGGGGACATGCTGACGCGCCTCATCGAGGTTCTTCGCACTGTGAGTGCAGATTCTTCGGTCCGAGCCATCGTGCTCACCGGCGCGGGACGGGCCTTCATGGCCGGTGCCGACGTCCGGATGATGGCGAGCGCGTCTCTGTCGGAATTTCGTCGTTTCGTTGAAGACATCCAGGAACTGACCCGCGTGGTGCGAACCAGTTCGGTTCCCGTGATCGCCGCCGTGAACGGTGTTGCCGCCGGCGCCGGGTGCGAGATCGCGTGCGCCTGTGATATGCGCGTGGCGTCGCGAACGGCCGCGTTCAGCTTCCCCGAGACGCGAATCGGCCTGACCGTGACGAGCGGCGCCAGTTGGCTGCTACCTCGGCTGGTCGGCCGGGGGTGGGCGCGCCGGATGCTGCTGACAGGCGAAACAGTGGAAGCGGAGGAGGCGTACCGCATCGGCCTTGTCGACGGCGTGAGCGAGTCAGAGCAGGTGGTCGCGATGGCGGTCGCGCTCGGACGCCGACTTGCTGGCACCGAGCCTCTAGCCCTCCGACTGTCTCGCAGGCTCTTGGACGCGGCCGACGAGAGTTCGCTCGAAACCGCGCTCCGACACGAGGTGGAGGCTATCTTGTCCTGCGTTTCCGAGGGCCAGGCTCGTGAGGGCTTGGGAGCGTTCCTCGAAAAGCGAGAGCCGAGTTATCGCTGTGCGCCCGACGAAGTGGTGCACCCATGAAAGCGCTCGTCGGTGTGACCTCTATTCCGCGGCCTGCCCGTACGGGCTTCGACGAGGTATTGCCACACGAAACGGTGCCCGAGATGTACCTCGATCTGATCCGTGAGGCGGGTGCGACGCCGGTGGTTCTGCCGGTGCACCAGGAGTTCGATCCAGCGTTGATGGAGCGACTGGACGGCGTGGTCCTCACGGGGGGTGGGGATGTCGATCCGTCCCAGTACGGGCGAAAGCGTTCTGCTCTGACGGACGGGATCGATCCCCAACGCGATCGCTTCGAGTTGAGTCTCACCCGCGAAGCCGTGTTACGCGATCTCCCTTTAATCGCTATCTGTCGCGGCGTACAAGTGATGAATGTCGCGCTCGGCGGTTCGCTGATCCAAGACATCGATGCGGAGGTTCCGGGGGCCTTGTGGCACCACGACTTGGAACGGTGGGACCAGGTCGTTCATCCTGTCCGGTTTGAGCCCGGAAGCCTCCTTGTGCGCCTGCTGGGCGAAGAGATCGATGTCAACTCGATGCATCATCAGGCGATCGACGAATTGGGGAAGGGGCTTGTTGCGGTGGGTCGATCGCCCGACGGGTTGGTGGAAGCCGTGGAGGCTCCCGACCTCCACTTTGTGGTTGGGATTCAGTGGCACCCCGAGTGCCTCGGTACCGAGCACTCTAGTTTCAAGTTGTTTCGATTTTTCGCTGATGCTGCAAGGAAGGTTCGAACATGACCGATACTCTGGGCCGCACGCCCACGCTCTGCTACATCGATGTCGGCGGGACGTTCACCGACGCGTTCATCGTGGACGCCGAGGGCGACTACGTCACTGGCAAGTCCCCCTCGACGCACGGCGACATGGCGAACGGGTTCTTGGCGGCGATCGAGGCTGCTTGTGCAAAGTGGGGGATGGAAGTTGACGATGTGTTACCGAGCCTGCAGGTGCTTGGCTACGGCTCGACGGTTGTTCTGAACGCCATCCTCACCAGGTCTGGGCGAACTCCAGGCCTGCTCACGACGAAGGGGTTCGAGAGCATTCTATTGATGGAGCGTGGTAAGCAGACCTGGGTCGACCTGGACCGTGCGGCCCGTCTGCATCCGATGACTCACCGACACAACAAACCAATCGTGCCCCGGTCGCTAGTCCACGGCGTGACCGGACGGATCGATTGCTTGGGGCGCGAGGTCGTGCCGCTCTACGAGGATGAGGTCAGATCGGGAACTGAGGCGCTTCTAGATGGTGGGGTCGATGCGATCGTCGTGTGCTTCCTCTGGTCGTTCCTAAACCCCTCTCACGAGCGGCGAACCGCCGAGATCATTGCCGAGGTGGCGCAGAAGCGAGAGTGCGAGGTACGCGTCGTGACCTCCGTGGACGTCTCACCGGTAATCCGTGAACTCCCCAGGATGAACGCCGCGATTCTCGAGGCGTATACGGGCGACATTGCACGCGGCGCATTCCGTGATATGCAGGCTCGTCTGGAGGAACGGGGGTTTCGCGGGGAACTGCAGATCATGCAATCGACCGGCGGCCTCGCGCCAGCGGTGCACGTGAGGGGGGTCGATACCGTCCAGTCGGGGCCGGCTGGCGGGGTCATCGGTGGGCGTTACATCGGAGAGATCTACGGGTTCAACAATATGATCACCACTGACGTCGGTGGAACCAGTTTCGACGTGGGCGTGGTGTCGGGCGGGGTCCTTAACGTGAACCGCGAATCGAGCGTGGCCCGGATGCTTCTTGGCATTCCGATGGTCGAGATCCTGTCGATCGGGACTGGCGGCGGCACCATCGCCCGGATCGAGGCGCTAACGCGCCGCTTGGAGATTGGCCCGCAGTCGGCCGGCTCGGATCCCGGGCCGGTGTGCTATGGCCGCGGGGGCACCGAACCCACAGTGACCGATGCTGACCTTGCGCTGGGCTACTTGGATCCTTCCTACTTCATCGGGGGTCGCATCAAGCTCGATCTCGAGGCCGCTCGGCGGGCCATCAAAGAGCGCATTGCTGAGCCGCTGGGCATGAGCGTGGAGGAGGCGGCCGAAGGCATAAAGACCATTGCTGACGCGAAGATGCGCGACGCGATTTCAGGGCTGATCGCCACCCGGGGCTTCGAACTTTCCGACTATCATCTCCTTGCTTTCGGCGGAGCTGGTCCTTCGCACATGGCCGGGTACACGGAGGGGCTGAAGCTCGCCGGTATCATGGCGTTCCCGTTCTCCGCAGCATTTTCGGCTTTCGGTGCGGCTTCCGCCGATTACGAGCACCACTACACGCGGGCGATGAACGTGATCGTTCCACCGGAGGCCTCCGATGAGGTCAAGGTGGAATTGGGCTCTCAGATCACTCGGGTGTGGAGAGAGTTACGCGAACAAGGTCTCGCACAAATGCAGCGGGAGGGTTTCGATCCCTCCGTCGTGCAGTTTCGTACACTAGCCATGATTCGCTACGGGCGGCAGTTGAACGACCTGATCGTTGACTCGCCAGTCGAGCAGCTGGAAACCTCAGCTGACTGGGACCGCCTCATCGAGACATTTGAGAAGCTGTATGAACGCATGTACGCAATCGCGGCGAAGTATCCGCAGGCAGGCTACGAGATACTCGAAGTCGGCGTGGTGGCCTACACCGAGAAGATCCGCCCGAAGCTCCGGGCGGAGGCGTTGGGCTCCGCCAAGCCGTCGGACGATTCCCTGAAAGTCCCGCGGCAGGCCTGGTTCGGCGGCGGATGGCGCGATGTGCAGGTGTTTGCGATGACTCAACTTCGCCCCGGTAACGAGCTCTCGGGCCCGGTCATTATTGAGGATTCCACGACCACGCTGGTTGTGCCACCGGGGCGGCGAATTCGCCTGGACGAGTACCGGACAATGTGGATGGAGGAAGCATGATGATGCCACTCAAGGATCGGCTTCTCGAACGAGACCGACGGATGGCCGAATTGGGCCGGTACGAGGAGAAGCTCGAGTTGAAAGAACGCGATCCGATTCGCTTCGAGCTGCTGTACTCGAAGATGGTCGAATCGGTGACCAGCGCGCACGAGGTGGCCCGTCGGGTGTCGGCTTCACCCATGAGCCGCGAGTTGGGAGAGATTATTTTCGGCCTGTACACGCCCGAGGGGGATGCTGTCGCGCTGTCGCGCGGACTCCTCATCCACGTCAAGACGATGAGCCGGATGATCAAGTGGATGATCGAGAACGGTTACGAAGACGATCCGGGCTTCGCCGAGGGCGACCACTACTTCAACAACGACCCCTACATCGGCGGTGCGCACTGCCCGGACCAGATGATTGTGACCCCCATTTGGTGGGAGGGTGAACTGGTCGGGTGGGCCGGAGGTCTCACGCATACGCCGGAGACCGGAGGCTCCGAGCCTGGCGGGTTCATCCCCTTCGCCCGGTCGCGCTTCGACGAGGGGCTGTTCTTACCGTGCGTGAAGGTGGCGGAGAATGACAAGATCAAACGTGATCTCGAGGTGCTAGTGGAGCGCGGGATCCGCAGTCCGATCTACTGGCTCACGGACAACCGGGCAAAGATTACCGGGAGCCAGATCATCCGTGAGGACGTGAAGGGCCTCATTGGACAGTTCGGTGTGGAATATTTTGCCAAGGCCTGCCGAGAGTACATCGAGGACACACGTCTCGCGGCGGAGCAGCGCATCCGTAAGGTCCTGCCCCCGGGGACCTACCGTGAGGTCAGTTGGCGAGGCAGCATGATGCCGGGTGACGAGACCTTATTGCACGGCCCTGTGGCGATGACGGTGACCCGGGAGGGACGGCTGAACTTCGACTACGAGGGGATGTCACCAGCTGGCCGGCACCCGTTCCAGGGAACGCTACCCACGATTGAGGGTCTCGTGATGAACGTCGTCATTCAGAATCTCTTTTACGACCTCAAGCACAATGAGGGCGTGCTGCTTAACATCGATCTGAACGTCCCGAAGGGGAGCGCTGGGAATCCGTCTTCGATCTTCTACCCCACTGCGTTGTGGGGTATCACTTACGGAGCTGGGCTGGCCTCCGGCCAGGCCATCAGTCGTGCCTACTACGCGAAGGGGTACCGCGAGGAGGTCCACGCGACGAGCGCGCTGTCGTCGGCGTACACGGCTGGGGGCCTAGACCAGTACGGCCGGCCTTTCGGAGCTCATAACTTCGAGTTCGCCGCGGCCGGACTGTTCGCTACCGCGGTGATGGATGGCCTGGACACCGCCGGCGTGGAATTCAATCCGGAGGGCGAAATGGGCGACGCCGAGATCTGGGAGCAGATGTTGCCACCTGTCTATCTTTCGCGGGAGATCCACGTGGACGGCGGCGGTTACGGAAAGTACCGCGGCGGGAACGGCGTCATGTCGCTGTACTTAGTGTCTGGAACAAAAGACATCGATATCGGAGCGTTCGGTGCCGCTCCAATCTATTCTGCGCCTGGCTTGATGGGCGGCTACCCGGCGGGTGCGCTGTACATGTGGGTCGGGAGCCGGACGAACATGCACCGGTTGATCGCCGAGGGGCGCCCCATTCCGTCTGGGGAGGGTAAGGACCCTGCCCACCCGGACTTTGTAGAAATGGTCGAGGCCCGGTGGGAGTTGATCCCCGGCGCCAACCGGTCGGCCCGCCCGGCCCGAGAGGGCGATCTGTTCACGGCGATGACCGGGGATGGTGGCGGCTTCGGCGACCCGATCGAGCGGGACCCCGAACTGATTCTGCGCGATCTAGAGAACCAGGTGACGACCCACTGGACGGCACGGCACGTGTACTGCGTGGCAATTGATCCAGAGACGCTGGAGGTCGACGTCGCGGCGACCGAACAGCTGCGACGGGAACGGCGCGAAGAACGCCGAAGGGTAGGTATGCCGGCGCAGCAGTACAAGGCTCGCGAGCGGGAAACAATCCTGCGCGGCGACCTCGCCAAGCCGACCGCTCGGATGTTCCACGCGGTGCTTGGCTCTTCTGAGCCGTTCCGCCGAGCATTCCTCGAGTTTTGGGGGCTGCCAGAGGGCTGGGAGATGACGGACCCGGATCGCGATGAAGAGGAGGTGGAGTGATGCCCGAGTATCCAGACGAACTGATCAGGGATCTCCTACGAGATGGGCTGTCCAGCGAGGAACTCGAGGGGCTACAGCGCCAAGAGAAGGACGAAGACCGCTTCGTGCAAGTTCTTCGATTGGAGCAGGAACGCCTCCGATGGCCTGAGCGGATTCTGTTGTGCTTGCAGGCGCACTTGTACATCGTGGAAAAAGACGATGGTTCGAAAGTGGTTCGATGCGATTGTGGTCAGGAGTTCGGGGACTACCAGGGGAACTGGAAGGAGTCGGCCCTCGTTTTCGAGCGAGCCGGTGCCGATGCGGATGTTATCTATCGCGGCCCGAGGGTCGCTGATCCGGACTGGAGCATTTTGAGGGAGTTCTACTGTCCGGGGTGTGCGACCCAACTTGACGTAGAGGTTGTGCCTCGTGGCTATCCGTTCATTTTTAACGTTGAGATCGACCTAGAAGCAATCGAAATGGGAAAGCAATGAAATCTCCTGTCGCGACAACGGACCCCGAGGCGTTTGCCAGATGGTGTGAGGCTGAAGGCATTCGCACCGTCGTCGCCGGAACGGCTGACCTTCATGGGATTTGGAGGGGGAAGCGGTTTCCCATCGAGGAGTTCTTGGCCCGCATCCACCACGGTTTCGCCTTTAGCGACGTGCTCTTGGTGGTAACGCACGCCGAGGATGCCGACGACGGGCAGGAGTTGGTCGAGCCGCCCGGCGGGGAAACGTATCCGTTCTATTTCCCTCGTAAAGAGCAGGGCTTTCCCGACATCTTCGTCGTACCCGACCTCTCCTCAGCGCGTCGCCTGTCCTGGCACGAGGGGACGGTCGGCGTCATGGGGGACTTCCACAAGGCATCGGGTGACGTCATTCCGATCGGGACGAGAAACGTTCTGCGAAAGCAGATCGAGCGGGCTCGCTCCCTGGGCTTCGAGCTCAAAGTGGGTCTCGAGTACGAGTTCTTCATCTTCCGTGGCGACGTTGATGCTCTCGCCGAGTCCGGGTGGCGCCTCGAGCCCCTCTACTCTCGGCCCTACACATACAGTGTCTACCGCGGAGGCCTGGACGAGGAGCTCATCGGCGAGATCCGTCGGCGCATGGCGGATGCCGATGTGTCGATCGAAGCTAGTAACCCCGAGACTGGCCCTGGTCAGTACGAACTCAACCTGCACTACGCAGAGGCCCTCAAGGCCGCTGATGACGGCATCATCTACAAGAACGGAATAAAGGAGATCGTCGCCCAGCACGGACTGATGGCCTGTTTCATGGCCAAGCCGAGCAGTAAGTGGGCCGGATCATCCTGTCACATCCATCAATCGCTCTGGGACGTTGACGCGGGCAGGAACGTCCTGTTTGACCACGACCTCGGACAGGGTCTTTCTGAAACCGGACGGCAATACATCGGTGGTCTCCTGGCCACCATGCGTGAGTTCACGGCCTTGTTCGCGCCGACTCCCAATTCGTACAAGCGCTTCGTCCCGTACTCGTGGGCGGGGACCAGCGTCAGCTGGGGTCACGACAACCGCTCTACCGGCATTCGAGCGATTTCGGAGAATGCTGCGGGTACCAGAGTGGAGCATCGCCTTCCCGGAGCGGACACCAACCCGTACGTGGCGATCGCTGCGTGCCTGGCGGGCGGGTTGTACGGCGTAGAGCACAAGTTGGAGCCGCCGGAGGCGTACGGAGCCGACGCGTACGCGACGGATGAGTTCGAGTCTGTTCCACAGTCGCTCAACGAAGCCCTCGACCTTCTCGAAAGAAGCGAGGCCGCTCATGAGATGTTCGGCGAGGACTTCATTCGGTATTACGTGATTATGAAGCGGTTCGAAGTCGAAAAGTATCGACTGCAGGTCTCGGATTGGGAGGTTCATCGGTATGGGGAGATGGCGTGATGCCACTTCCATGAAGTCGTGCAACAAGTTGAGACAGGGCTGCGCTGGAGCGAGAGTCACTGCGGAAGGGAATAGGAACCAATGGCAAGAGAAGAGAAATTGATGGTACGAGAAGAGGCATTTCTCCGTATAAGGATCGCCGCGACCGATGCGCACTACGGGGGTGGTCTGGTGGCTGGAGCGAGGATCCTCGAGTTGTTTGGCGACTTGGTGACCGAGATTACGATCCGTCACGACGGCGACGAGGGGTTGCTCCGAGCGTACGAGAGCGTGGAGTTCTTAGCCCCAGTGCGTAGCGGCGATTACATCGAGGCCCGGGGACGGCTCGTGACGGTGGGCAACAGCTCGCGCAAGTGCGAGTTGGAAGCGTACAAAGTGCTGGCCGCCAAGCCCGACCTTGGAGATTCGGCGGCCGAGGTGTTGGATGAACCTTTGTTGGTGTGCAAGGCGGTTGCAACAACAGTCGTCATGAAACACCTTCAGCACGCTGGTGGCGCGAAGGTCGTTGCGTAATGGTTATGCGGTCGCCTACAGGCGCTGGGGGATGAGACGCCTCGATAAGCGTAGGGAGGGAGAGCATAGATGAAGACCTTGAATAGTCTCGAAAGATTTGTGCCGCTAAAGCAAGAGGGGCGGACGTCAACGAGTGTTTTTTCACCTCTGTTGCTTGTTGAGGTGGTGACGCTGAACGGAATCCTCCGCGTCGATATTTGCTCTGACGGTACTGGGCGGGTGTCATGAGCAAACTCGACATCGTCGGCGTCGGAGAACTGCCGCCGCTCGGAACGATCCCTGAACGAATGCTTGCACAAGTCGTGCGCCAGGATCGATTCGGTGACCCCCTGACTGCTTTCCGTGTCGAGGAGGTGTCCGTGCCCGCTCCTGGGCCCTACGAGGTCATCGTTGCGGTGATGGCCGCCGGCGTGAACTACAACAACGTCTGGGCCGCCCGTGGAGTACCGATTGACGTCATCGCCGTGCGTCAGCGAGCCGGAGCGCCGTGGGACTTTCACATCGGCGGCAGCGACGCGTCAGGAATCGTCTACGGGGTCGGTGACGCAGTGACGAAGGTGAAGATCGGAGACGAGGTCGTCGTCCATCCCGGCTGGTGGGACCCTCAGGATCCCTGGGTCCGCTCAGGGCGCGATCCCATGCTGTCACCGTCGGCAAGAATCTGGGGATACGACGCGGCAAACTTCGGTTCGTTTGCGCAATTCGCCCTGGCGCAGGAGCATCAGATCTTGCCCAAACCTCCCCAGTTGACTTGGGCGGAGGCGGCGGCACCAAACCTGGTCGGTAGCACTGCGTATCGGATGCTGTTCGGCTGGCCGCCGAACACAGTATCTCCTGGCGACATCGTGCTGGTGTGGGGCGGTTCGGGGGGCATCGGGTCCCAGGCGATTCAGTTGGTCAAGTTCACCGGTGGAATTCCTGTCGCCGTCGTGTCGGACGACGCCCGCGGGGAGTACTGCAAGAAGTTGGGAGCAGTCGGTTACATCAATCGACAGGACTTCGACCACTGGGGGATCCCGCCGCATTGGGACGATGCCGAGGGTCAGAGTGTGTGGTCGGCCGGAGCCCGTGCGTTTGGCAAGAAGATCTGGGAGATCGTTGGGGAGCGTCGCAACCCGAAGATAGTAATCGAGCATCCTGGCGAGGCGACCATACCGTCGAGCATGTTCGTCTGCGATGCGGGGGGCATGGTGGTGATATGTGCGGGCACCACCGGCTACTCGGCCATGGTCGACTTACGTTACTTGTGGGTGCTTCAGAAGCGACTCCAAGGATCTCACGGGACCAATGACGACCAAGCGCGTGCCTACAACCGGTTGCTCCACGAAGGGGCTGTCGATCCCTGTGTGGGGCAGGTTTTCGCCTTCGAGGATCTCGCTCGCGCGCACCATGAGATGGCCGAAGGCATCGATGTCTTTGGCAACCGCGTCGTGCTCGTTGGCGCAACTGAAGCTAGGCGGGTGAGCGGATGAAGGGACTTCCGTGGTCGTCATTGCGCCCAACGCCTGGCGTGGATTTAGAAAAGAAGGGAAGTAGTAGAGAACAATCGCATTTAGTGAGAGCAGAAGATAAGAGTTTTGGCGCTACTCCGGCACGCGGATAGCCATTTATAGCTGTTTTAGGAGGCCTAATGTTTCATCCTGTAATGTTTATTAGCCCTGTCATCAGCGAATTTTGCTGTGCGGGGGCAATCTCATGTTGAGGAATCCCGATGTCGGCGAACCTGAAGGATCGACCGGATCACCTACCAAGGTTGAGTCCGCACGTGTTGCTGGATCCGGAGAGCTCAAGCGCTCCGCACTTTCAGGAACACAAATGCTCATCGTCGCAATTGCGGCGACCGGTCCGATGGCCGGTATCGCCCTCAACCTAGGACCAATGGCTTCGTTTGCCGGCGAGACATTCATACTTTCGTTTGTCTTCAGTCTCGTCGGTATATTCTTGCTGAGCCTTTGCTTTCGGCAGTTCGCGCGGCACTACCCGAGCTCCGGTGGACTTTACGCATGGAGCGTGCAGGCATTTGGCAAGTCGGCGGGGTTTGTCTACGGCTGGCTCTTCGTCGGCTCCTATTTTGTCTTTGCCGCCGCCGGGTTCGCCGTGTTGGGCGGATGGTCGAACGAGTATATTCAATCGCTCTTCGGAGTTGGGATTCCGTGGTGGGTCTTCAGTGGCCTGGCGCTCGCCTACACCGTCTTCTTCGCCTATTTTGGGATTAAGCGCAGTGCGAATGCCTCGTTTGTATTGTTGGCCGTCGAGATAATCGTCGCGCTGGCATTCGCCGCTTTCGTGTTCATCTATCCCAGTCATGCGGTCGAGCGATTTACCATGAAGCCGTTCCTACCGTCCTCAGCGCTAGGAGGATGGTCCGTTGTTGGACTCGCCATGACCTACTCCGTTCTCTCGTCGGTGGGCTTCGAAACTGCGTCCACCTTGGGAGAGGAAGCAACAGACACACGGCGAACAGTAGGGCGCTCAATGGTTGGGGCAGGCCTGCTTACTCAGGTGTTCTTCATTATCACGGCTTACGCCGTCCTGATCGGGTATGCCAATAACGCGAAATTCAGCAAGGATCCGGCGCCGTTGTTGACTCTCGCCACGCAACACGGTAAGACGTGGACCACGTTCGTAGTTCTGGCAGCGCTCGCGAGCATGATCGCTTTCTCACAGATGGCGTTCAACGCGGGAACGAGGGTGATGTATTCGCTCGGACGTGAAGGTGTTTTGCCCCATGCACTGGGGCGCACTCACGCAAAGCACGAGACTCCATACGTAGCCATCTTTGTGATGGCACTTCTGTGTATGGCTCTGGCGGTACCGCTCGTCGTGGCAGTTGGAGCCTTCTACGTGTGGTACTACATTGGATTTCTCGTGGGAATCGCCTTCCTTGTGCTCTACGGAATTGTTGCCCTGGGCCTTATCAGGACATCATTTCGGGATAAGAAAGCGTTTCCAAAGGTACATCCAATTAGTCACGTCGTCATACCAATCTTGACGGCGGTCTTCATGTTCTATCCGCTTTACCGAACAGTCGTGCCGTTACCAACGGGCGTGTACAGGACACTTCCGTTATATCTGGTCGGTTGGATAGTGGTTGGCGTCATATTCCTCTCCTATTTGAAGAGCAAGCGGCCAGACGCGATCGAACGCGTCGGGTCCCTGATGGCTGGTGGGAGTCCGATTGCAGTTCAGGACGAGGCGAAGATTTGACTAAGAAACTAGTCGAAATTGTTGATTACTCAGTCGCTGTTCCGTGGCGTCTCGAGCCGATTATGACCTTGCTTATTTCGAAATGGTGAGCACATGAAAAGGGCACGATATTCGGCGCCGGTCGCCTTGGTGACCGGCGCCGGGTCGGGGATCGGCCGAGCAACTGCGATTGAATTGGCTGGACGCGGTTATCTCGTGGCACTGCTCGATCGTGATGAACGCGGTATTGCCGAGACCGAATCAGTAATTACCGCAACAGGAGGCGAGGTCGAACCGATCCCGTGCGACGTCACCGACGTCGCACGGGTAGCCACGGTCCTCAAGGCTTTTACTGATAAGTCCAAACGTTTGGACGCTGTTGCCGCGTGCGCGGGTATTGAGGTGCTGGGCGACGTCCTCACTTTGGAGGAAACTGAGTGGAAACGGGCACTCGATGTCAATGTCACCGGCGTATTTAATACGGCAAAGCACACTCTGCCCTACCTGCTTGACGGTGGAGGAGCATTCGTGGCCGTTGCATCTGACGCCGGGGTGTTCGGTGCTCAGGGTTATTCAGCTTACGTTGCGTCCAAGCACGCGGTCGTCGGTCTGATTCGCTGTATGGCGCTGGACTTCGGGCCACGGGGGGTCCGCTCAAACGTGGTTTGCCCTTCGTTCGTCGAAACCCCCATGGCCGACCGAATCTTTGCCGCCAGTTCCAGCGAGGACTACGACTTTTATCAAGCGATAGTGCCCCTAGGGCGATTCGCCCAGGCACGCGAAGTTGCTCAGGTCATTGCACACTTGCTCAGCGCTGAGGCAAGTTACACAAACGGTCTCGTCTACAACATTGACGGCGGTTCTACGGCTGGCTACTTCCGGGCCGAGACTGCAAGCAGCGGCAAGTAGAGGAACTTACACTTTAAGAATTCCCCGTTCGTTCGCCAACGACTGCGATGGTTGGGAGTCAACGGGAAGACGAAGTAGTGTCACTTCAAACCTTGGGATAGGCCGCGAGATTCCTCTAGAGACAGAATCACGAAACAGCCCTAAAACCTTCGTTCATTACCGGTTCTTCTCAATTCGTAAATGTTGCGACCGTTGGGATCCAGGAGTGCGACGGTCACATTCAGTGGGCATTCAGTGGGCCGCCCGGGTCTCGATCCCGGCACCTTGGGATTAAAAGAGGGGTCAGGCCTGTCGGAGCCGACGACCTGTGTCGGAAATGTCTTAAATAATGGCAAAACCTGTTTGATGTCGTCGACCCTGTTCAGTGTTGTCGGCTCAGTCCGTGGGATGAAGCGTGGGATTTTTTATGAATGTCTTGACAGAAGCCATCACTTACGCGCAGCTATCGAGCAAAGAAAAATCTCCAATGCCATGGGCAGCGGTGGGTGAGTTGATGACGGAGGTCGCGGGCGAAGTGGCGGACGGTCTTTTCATTCATCCCTTCATGACCGAGCGCTACTTGCGAGAAGTGACGTTGCCCGCTCTTGAACGCGGTTTCGCCAAAAGCGGTCGTGATCGCTCCACGTTTCAAATCTCCTATTCGGGAATGGTTGTTACCGGCGACAGCGACCAGGCGCGCAGAGCAGCGAGTACAGCGATTCGTAAACAACTGGCCTTTTATGGCTCAACCCCCGCGTACAAAGGCGTGCTGGAACTTCACGGATGGCACGATCTACAGCCACAACTCAATGAACTCTCGCGCTCAAGTGAGTGGGACGCGATGACCGATCTCATCAGCGACGACGTTCTCGACACTTTTAGTGTTGTGGCGCCCGTGGGCGAGGTTGCCCGTCGCGGCGCGGATCGTTTTGGCGACATTATTGATCGATTCTCGATCTACTCGACCGAACACATTGAACGCGCTGATGTTCGAACCATCGTCGACGCACTGCGCGTTCCTTAATGAGCGACACCGCTCTAGAGCGTTAACAGCCCGCCGGACTGTGTGGTTCGTAGAAGATCGGCTAGTAACTCCGCCGTTGACGTCGTTGCCAGTTTGGCGAGTTCACCCGCCTGAAGCTGACAACTAAAACCATCCACAATCACGGGACCATCGAGTGCACTGCGAACAATGCCTGGCAGGAAACGGTCTTGGGCGATTTCACGCGATAGTTCGTCGTGCTCTTTTTGGAAGCCGAACGATCCGGCGAGCCCGCAGCAACCAAGGTCGAGCACTTTGACATTGAAACCCGCGCCGGTGAGTACGCGCTCGTCCGACGACGTTGTTCGCACCGCGCGCTGGTGACAGTGGGGGTGAATGCTCACGCGCTGATTGGACGCATCGATTGGTGCGACCCAGCCGATTGCTTCAAGGTGCTCGCTCAGACTTCGACTAAGTGACGCCAGTTTGAAGGTCCGAGGATCATCGGGGAGGAGCTTGGGCATCTCGTCTCGAAAGACGGCCAGACAACTTGGCTCGGGCACCACGATCGGAATTTCCGCGCTGAGAAATGCGTCAAGAGCGTCGAGGACTTTGCGCGCCGCCGAGGTCGCGAGATTTAGCATCCCCGAGTCGTAGAGCGGGCGCCCGCAACATGCCCACTGGCGAGGTAGCGCCACACGCTCGCCGGCGTATTCGAGAACCTGAACTGTCGCGTCGCCTCTCGCCGGTAAATAAATGTCAGTGAACGTGTCAGGCCAGAGCACGACACTGGGACTCTTTTCATCGCGCAACTTCGCCGCGACGGTGCCGTGACGAAAGCTCTTCTCAGCGAATACCGGAACCTCACGTCGTTGACTGATGCCCGCGAGACGTTTAAGCAACGCACCCGTCATCCGATTGTGCAGCAGTCCGTTCGCCGTTCTGGGAACCCTGGAGGCGACCCGCCCGGACCACGGGATCAGTCCGAGCGCGTACGCAGACATGGGCCGTAGGCGCTTCGCGTAGTAGTGGAAGAGGAACTCTGACTTGTAGGTCGCCATGTCCACCTGCGTCGGACAGTCGACTGCGCATCCCTTGCACGATAGGCAGAGGTCCAGCGCCTCAAAGACCTCTTCGTTCCTCCACGACTCGGGGGTCGTCTCGCCCTGGAATAACTCGCCCAATAGTTTGGCTCGACCCCTGGTTGAGTGTTTCTCATCGTGGGTCACCCGGTACGACGGACACATCACCGCGATCGTTTCGCTGCGACAGCGCCCCACGCCGACGCAGCGTTCGGCGGCCTGCTGCAGGGAACCGCCGTCCTGCGCGAACGAGAAGCCCGTCGGCAGCAGCGTGGACTTGCGATAGCGAGGTCCGTAACGAATATTGGTGTCGAGGGGAAAGGCATCAATTAACTTGCCGGGATTCATTCTTCCTCTCGGATCCCACACGGACTTAAAGCGCCGGAACGCCTTCATGAGCCCGGGGCTGTACATGCGCGCAAGCAGCTCGCCTCGACTCTGGCCGTCGCCGTGCTCCCCGGAAATCGAGCCGCCCAAGGAAACGCAGAGATCAGCCGCGCGCTCGACAAAGGCGCGGTACTTCCTGAGTCCCTCGACGCTCGACAGGTCGAAGTTGTTGCGGGTGTGCACACAACCCTGGCCGAAATGTCCGTACCAGGCACCGGAGTAGTCGAACTCCGCCCACAGATCTCTGATGCCTCGCAGGTAGCGACCGAGGTTCTCGGGTGCCACCGCGGCGTCTTCCCATCCTTCGTAGTTCACCGCCTGATTCGTGGGCCGTGCGGTCGCGCCCAAACCCGATTCGCGTACACGCCAGACCTGTTCTTGTTCGCTCTGATCGCGCAGGATCACCGCGCGCACCTGCGGCGGCAAGCCTTGCACCAGTTCTTCAGCCTTTAGCTCCGCCGTGGCCGCACTCTCGGCACCAATTTCAGCGAGTAGCCAACCCTCGCCTTCGGGCAAGAGACGAAGATTCTCGACATTGAGATCGGCGCGTCGCATTTGCTCCACGAGTCGTCCGTCGAAACCCTCGAGGCCGATGAGGTTGAAGCGCAAGAGTTCGGGCACATGGTCAGCAGCTTCGTAGATGTTGTCGTAGCCCAACACCACTAAGACCCGGTGGCGAGGCCAGGACGAGAGCGACACGGTGATCTCGGTGACGAGTGCGCACGTCGACTCGGTGCCCACCATGGCCCGCGCGAGGTGAAAGCCGTTCTCGGGCAGAAGCTGGTCGAGGTTGTACCCCGAGACCCTTCGAGAGATCGAAGGGTACCCCGATTGGATGTCATTGGCGAACTCGCGTCGCAGCGTGCGCAGTTCGCGGATGATTCTCCCGGCGTCACCGTTATTACTCGCGAGGTTCAGGTACTCGTCGTCGTCGCAGCGCCCCAGTACCATGCGCTGGCTCTCGTAGGTGATGACGACGAGTTCTTCGACGTTGTCAACGGTTTTGCCGGCGTAGAGCGCGTGCGTGCCGCACGAGTTATTGCCCACCATGCCGCCAATCGTGCACCACGCGTGCGTTGCGGGGTCCGGCCCGAACGTAAGGTCGAGTGCTCGAGCTACGGCATTGAGATCGTCGAGCACTACGCCTGGCTGAACTCTCGCGGTGCGGTTCTCAGCGTCAATCTCGAGTATTTGATTCATGTGGCGACTCATATCCACGATCACCGCGACGTTGCAGGCTTGACCCGCCAGACTGGTGCCGGCACCTCGGCCGAGAATCGGTGCGCCGTAGCGTCGACAGACGTCAACGATGCTTTGCACGTCTCTTTCGTCCAAAGGGAAGACGGCACCCAACGGCACTTGTCGGTAGTTGGACGAGTCCGTTGCGTAAATACCGCGCGTGGCCCCATCAAACTGAACTTCTCCACGAACAACGTCGGTCAGATCACGCTCTAAGGAACGACGCGTTGCTTCGTCGACTCCCGATCTGTCAACATCATCGCCGGGTTCGTAGGTCACCACTTCATGTCTTTCTGCCTTGGTAAGAGGTCCTTCGCGCGACCATTACTACAGTGAACGCTTTACGCCTGGCCGATCAAGCTTCGCTGAGAACCAAGACCGTCGATGGATAGTTCAACGACGTCGCCCTCAGCGAGAAACGGAACGTCATCGTGACCGAGTGATACTCCGGCAGGGGTACCGGTGTTGATGAGGTCCCCAGGCTCCAAAACCATGAACTGACTGAGATACCAGACGATGTAGTTGACGCCAAAGATCATGTCACTCGTCGAGCCATCTTGTCGAGAACTCCCGTTTACGCTGAGGCGCAGACCGAGATTCTGCGGATCAGCGATCTCGTCAGCAGTGACGAGCCACGGGCCGAGTGGATTGAACGTTTCACAAGACTTGCCCTTGTCCCACTGACCGCCACGTTCGAGTTGGAACTCGCGCTCGGAAACGTCGTGGGACAAACAGTAACCGGCTATGACGTCACGCGATTCGTCGGGCGAACTGAGGTAACGAGCGCGCTTTCCAATGACCACACCGAGCTCAACTTCCCAGTCGGTCTGTGTGGAGCCTCGCGGTACGAGAATCTCATCGTTGGGCCCAATGACGCAATTGGGTGCCTTCATAAACAAAATGGGCTCTTTGGGAATGGCGCTTCCCGTCTCGGTGGCGTGATCACGATAGTTAAGACCGACGTAGATCACCTTCTCAGGCTTCGAAATTGGAGATCCAAATCGCACGTCACCTTTTATCTCGTCCTCGACGCCAAAGGTTTCGAGAAAGGACTGCAACTGGTTCACTGAATCGCGTTGCCAGAAATTGGCGTCAATGTCCCCGAACCGGTCAGGTAGCGCCACCATTTCACCGTGGGGCCCACCACGGCTGCCCGTTCCCGGCCGAACTCTCCAACGCGAACCAGCTTCATCAAAGTTCCTCTCGTCGTGCGCTCGACGCAACTACTTTCATAGCCTTATCGCCGCGTACCGCTCTTAAATAACCAAAATGCCACCCTCTCCAATGACGTTTCAGCTCAGTCTGGCTACAGTGCGATGACAGTAATTAAATGAAAGCGACTTTCATTTCGAATGCTAACACTGAGTCGTTGCACCCGCAACCACGACAACTTGGCGAAGTCTGACGGGCCTATAACGTCCGACGACACTCAAATTCCGGCGTGAAAGCCAGTAAATACCGCGTGTCCGCGCCGTGACGAAATGATGTTACGTCCTCGAGCGATTTGTGATATGCATTCAAAGATGAGATTGAAAGTTTATATCAGTGAATGAAAGTGCAGAACTTCCGTTGATCTTTCGAAGGAGACGCGGACTGTGACGGCTCGAGCAGAACTACGGGGTGTACTTCCAGTGCTGCAGGCTCCGTTTGACGATGACGATCGCCTCGATGAGGCTGCGCTCGCCAAAGAGATCGAATGGGTTTTTGGCTGCGGCGTGAACGGCGTGGTTCTCGGCATGGTGTCTGAAGTTCTCCGCCTGTCCGATGACGAGAGGTTTAAGTTTGCCGAAGCAGATCGGAAGAGCGTCGTGTAGGGAAAGAGTGTAGATCTCGGTGGTCGCCGT
>OCZT010002241.1_pt1 | contig 20048 bp, 16 predicted proteins | sample 1539031 | NCBI WGS metagenome assembly OCZT01 (sample SAMEA3539308, study PRJEB22396) | soil metagenome | biome: tundra; feature: field; material: soil | place: USA | collected 2010-05 | depth 0.15 m | reverse complement strand
CGTCACAGGCCCCGCGGGAAATCCGATTCGTGACGGCGTGCCGGCGTTCACCGTCGTCACGGCCGGATTTCAACCCACGGACTTGCCGCTCCAGATCGAGTTGCAGGTCGCGACGGCAGCGGACTTCACCGCGTTGTGGGCCGACACGACGGTCACCGGCACGTCCGCCTCGATCGTCGTGCCGCGCCTGCTCCCACCCAAGATCAACATCTGGTGGCGGGCCAGGATCCGCACCGCCGGGGGCGCGATTCTCATCACCGACGCCGTGGGTCCGCGGCAGACGTCGCCCTGGCTCACGCTGATCGCTCCCAACGGCCTCAACGGGTCGACGGTGGACATGACGTTCCCGACCTTCCTATGGACCGCCGTCGCCACGCACCCGCCGGTTTCGCCGTGGAGCTTCTTCATCGTGGTCTCGCGCCGGTCGGACAACTTCCCGGTGATAACGTATACGCTCGCGGACACGATCTTCAGGCCGCCCGCAGCGCTCGAGACGAACACCTCGTACCTCTGGACCGTCACGGCGCGCCTGTCGACCGGTGACAGCGTTCGCGTGCAGAGCTTCTCGACGTTCGTGATTCTCAGCGCCAACGCACCGATTGCGACGGTGCTCTACCAGAACTTTCCCGATCCGTTCCCTAATGCGCGCGTCTCGACGACCTGCATCTGGTTCGACCTCAAGAATCAGTCGAACGTGCGCATCGACATCCTCGACCTCCACGGCAGTCATGTCGCGCAGATCACGCCCGGCCGCGGGCTCGGGCCGATCTTCCTGCCCGGCCGCTACGGCAGGGCCGCGGTGGGAAGCGACACCGGCTGCGACGACCGGCTCACATGGGACGGCCGGGACGACACCGGCCGCACGGTCCCGCCGGGGGTGTACCTCATTCGCTTCGTGGGGGATGGCATCACGGCGACGAAAAGACTGCTCTTCAAGGGGAGATAAGCGCTGGAAGCGACGGGCGACGGGTGAGGGGAACCAACAGCGACGGGCGACGGGTGAGGGGAACCAACAGCGAGGAGCGACGGAAATAACCGTCGCTCCTCGCGCGTCACGCCCCCTCACCCGTCGCCCTTCGCCATGCAGGCCCCCTCACCCGTCGCCCTTCGCCATGCAGGCCCCCTCAGCCGTCGCTCGTCGCCGTCTATGCGGTTCTTGTCGTTTATATTTGAATGGTCAACACCCCTGCCCTCTCGAGGTTCGCTCCAATGCTCGTCGTGATGTCGCACCAGGCTACGCAGGAAGACGTCGATCGCGTCTGCGAAACGATCCGGGCGATGGGCTACACGCCCGCCCCGATGCCCGGCGCGCAGCGCACGGCCGTCGGCCTCGTCGGCAACGACGGACGCGTGGACGACTCGCTGATCGTGGAGCTTCCGGGGGTGGCGCGTGTGATTCACGTGTCGAATCCGTACAAGCAGGTGTCGCGGGAGTGGCGGCCCGAGAACACCATCGTCACCATCGCACCCGGCGTGGCGTTCGGCGGTGAGGAGATCCCGGTGATCGCCGGTCCATGCTCGGTGGAGACCGAATCGCAGATCGTGGAAGCCGCGCACATCGTGAAGGCCGCCGGCGCCGTCGCGCTGCGCGGCGGGGCGTTCAAGCCGCGCAGCTCGCCCTACTCCTTTCAGGGCCTCGGCGTCAGGGGACTCGAACTGCTCGCGCTCGCGAAACGCGAGACGGGCCTCGCGGTCGTGACGGAGGCGATGGACGAAGAGGGCGCGTACCTCGTGGCGGAGATCGCCGACTGCATCCAGATTGGCGCCCGCAACATGCAGAACTACTCGCTGCTCAAGACGGTCGGCAGGATCAAGAAGCCGGTCCTTCTCAAACGTGGAATGGCCGCAACGATCCAGGACCTGCTGCTCAGCGCCGAGTACGTGCTCGCCGAGGGGAATCCGCACGTGATTCTCTGCGAACGCGGACTCCGCAGCTTCGACACCACGTCACGGAACCTCTTCGACCTCACGGCGATCCCGGTGGTGCACCAGCTCTCGCACCTCCCGATCGTGGCGGATCCAAGCCATGGCACCGGACGCCGCGACAAGGTCACTCCGATGGCACGTGCCGCCATCGCCGCCGGCGCCGACGGGCTCATCGTCGAGATGCATCCCCACCCGGACCGCGCGCGCTCCGACGGCGCCCAGTCGCTGAATCCGGAGCAGTTCGGAGAGCTGATGCGACAGGTGCGCCGCGTCGCCGAAGCGGTCGATCGGCAAATCGCGGGGGTCGCATCGGCGGTGGCGTGAGGCTGCCGGCGCTTCTGGTCCTCGCGATCGCGTCGCGACTCGCCGCCCAGGATTCCTCCACCACGCTCGTCGATCGCGCCGTCCGGCAATATCGGTCGGCCCGGACCGTGCGAGCCTCTTTCGAGCAGGCGCTCACCAGCCCGGCGACGGGCACGGTGTTTGCATCGCGCGGCGAGTACTTCCAGGGAGGCGGTTCCCGCTTCGCGATCCGTTTCGCCGATCCGGCCGGCGACGCGATCGTGAACGACGGTGCATCGCTTTGGCTGTACCTGCCCAGCACCGCAAAGGGCCAGGTGATCAAGCTCCCGAGCCGAGCCGGCGCCGGTTTCGACGTGCTCGCGAACCTGCTCACGGCCCCCAAGACAGGTTATCTCGCGACGCGCCTGCGCGACGAGTCGGTCGACGCCCGCTTGACGACCGTGTTCGCGCTCGTCCCGAAGACATCGGACATGCCGTTCACGCGAGCCACCCTCTGGATCGGAAAGGGCGACGCGCTGGTCTGGCAGCTCGAGGCGGTCGAGCAGAGCGGCCTGGTGCGGCGGGTGCACTTCACCTCGGTGCGAACCGGCGACGCCCTGCCGGAGAGCATGTTCGTCTTCTCGGTTCCGGCCGGCGTGAAGGTCGTCGACCAGGCCGCGCTGTTCGGCCAGAAACCCTAGCGAGGCGTCAGCGCGCGGCGAGCGGTTTCCGCAGCGAGTTCGCGGCGGCGACGCGATCGAACAGCACCGTTGACGTCGTCGCTCCGTGCAGCAGCCCGAGCGCCCGCGCGACCAGTGGATCGAGGTGCACCGCGCGCCGCTGCGCACCGGCCACACCGAACGCCTGCAGCGCAACCTCGGCGCCCACCACGCGGTCTATGGCGTCATGCGCATCGTCGAAGATGTCACGGGGCACCACGACGCTGCGCGCCTTCAGTTCGCGCCAGAATCCGTCGCGCATCCCGGGTGTCACCTTGAAGTCCGGATCCTTCACCGCGCCGGAGCGCACGACCTTGGCCGCGAACGACGAGAGCGCCTCGCGGAAGATCTTGACGCGCGACCCGACAGCCGCCACCCACGCCCGTTCAGCCGGAGGCACCACGCTGTCGCCGAGCACGAGGTCCGGCACGATGCCGCCGCCGCCCACCACGACGCGCCCCTTGTCGGTCTTGTAGCGCGGCCGCGCCGTATCCACCGGCACGTTGCTCCGGGGATGGGCGGGGTGTGCGCGATCGATGCTGCGGCCTGCGGGCGTGTACCAGAGCGCGTCGGTGAGCTTGAGCGCCGCGCCGTTCATCAGCCCGATGACCGCCTGCGCGCTCCCTTTCCCGTACGTCGGCCGCCCGATCACGATCGCGCGGTCATGATCCTGCAGCGCGCCCGCGACGATCTCGGCCGCGCTCGCGGTGCCCGCGTTCACGAGGACGATGATCGGCAGCTTCGGCCAGCGCTGTGACAGCGTCGCCTTATAGGACGCATTGGCGGTGATCACCCGCCCCTTCGTCGAGACGACCTTCTGTCCCGGGTCGAGGAAGAGTTCCGCGACGGCGACGCCCTGCGCGAGCAAGCCGCCGGGATTGTTGCGCAGGTCGAGGATGAGCGACGTGGCGCCCGCGTGCACCAGGGAATCGACCGTGGCGGCGACCTCGAGGTTCGTCGAATCCGTGAACGACGCAACCGCCGCGTATCCCGCGTGGTCGTCGAGGACCGCGGCGCGCGGCACAGAGCGTACGTGGATGTCGCTGCGCTCCAGCCTGAGCGGAATCCTGGCGCCGCCCCGTTCGATCACCAGCTTGATCGTGCTGCCGGGCGGTCCGCGGAGCGCGATGCGCGCCTCCTCGGACGTCCAGCTCTTCATGGGCTGGTCGTCGATTTCGACCAGCCGGTCTCCGGCGCGAATGCCGGCGCGCTCGGCCGGCGAGCCCGGCCTCGGCGTGAGCACGGTGATCCAGCCGTCGCGCGAGTCCACCGACATGCCCACTCCGCTGTAGTTGCCGCTCACCACTTCCTTGAGCTTGCGCAGGCGGTCCGGCGAGAGAAAGGCCGTGTTCGGGTCGCCGAGCTGCTGCACGAGACCTGCCGCCGCGCGCTGGTACAGCTCTTCCGCCGACGTGGTATCCACCCAGCTGTCTTCCACGCGCCGCACGACGGCGTCGAACAGCTTCGCGCCTGCAGCCTCGCTGATGGACCCGCCGCGCGGGGCCCGCGGCGCGAGCCCGCGCTGCATCAACCAGCCGCCCGAGATCGCGGCTCCGGCGAACAGGGCGGTGACCGCCAGCGCGCGGGCCCGCGTCACGCGGCTGCTCCGAGCGCACCGCGCAGCTCGTGAAATCGCGACGTGACGGCGTCGAGCACGAGTGACTCGACCGTCCCCGCCTCGCCGCTGCCGTCCACTGCGACGATCGGGCCGCACTCCGCATGCGCGGCTTGCCAGCTGCGCGTCGCGAATTCCGCGAACGCCCGTTCGACCCGGCCGTGGAATTCGCGTCCGGACCGTTCGATGCGATCGGTCGCGCTGCGCCGCGCGGCGCGCTCGAGTCCGACGTCTGCGCTCAGCGTGAGCAGGATCGTCAGGTCGGGGACCAGCCCGTCCGTGGCCATCGCGTTCGCCGAGCGGACCTCCCCCTCGGCCAGGCCGCGGCCCGCGATCTGGTACGCGTACGTGGAGAGAAAGAACCGGTCGAGCAGCACGATCGTTCCAGACTCGAGCGCCGGCCGCAGTTCACCCGACACGAGCTCGGCGCGCGACGCCATGAACAGCAGCGCTTCCGCGCGCGCCGAGATGGTCGAGGCCGGATCGAGCAGCAACCCGCGGATCGCGTCGCCGAGCGCGGTGCCGCCGGGCTCGCGAAAGGCGCGATGTGGAACGCCGGCGCGCGCGAGATGGCCGCCGAGGCGCTCGAGCTGTGTGCTCTTGCCCGCGCCCTCGACGCCCTCGAAGACGATCAGCCGTCCGCGCGTGGCAACGCTCATCCAAGCGTGATGATGGGACTCGCGGCGCCCTTCCGCATGCCGTCGAGGATCCACTGGTTCACCTGCACCATCACCTTGTCGAAGTTCTCGTTCGTGACCATGACACGCTGATAGGTGGCGTTCGTCTGCACCTGGGTGAGGAGTCCGTCGAGTTGCTGTTCCATCTCCTCGGTCGGTTGCTCTCCGCGCTCGATCATCTGCTGTGCGGCCGTGCGCAGCCCCTCCATCTTCTGGAGGAGCGCCATCGCCTCCTTGTCCTCATTCAACGCCGCGTTGGCCCGCTTGACCGCCTGATACTCGGTGCTCTGGCCGATGAGACGACCCAGTTCCAGCGCCCGTTCGTTCAACATTACCGCTCCTTTCGTCTGGCCACGAGAAAGCGCTCGCGGCCCGTGAGATCAGCTCGAATTTCGACATCGCGATATCGCGAGTCGGTTTCCGCACATTCCCGCGCATGCCCCGCCCGGCGGGAGTCGATTTCGACCGCGAGCAACCCGTCCGTCTCCAACAGGGCCGCTGCTCCGCGAACGATGCCGCGAATCGCCGCCATGCCGTCTTCCCCGCTGAAGAGGGCGAGTGGGGGCTCCCAGTCGCGCACGCCCACCGGGAGATCGCCCTCTTCCGACGGGGAAATATACGGCGGGTTTGAGACAATCGCCCGGGCTGTCACCCCGCCAACCGGTTCGAGCAGATTTCCGAGGCGAAATTCGACCAGCTGCCGCTTTTCTGGGGGAATCGTCCCAAGGTTGGCACGGGCCACGTCGAGGGCGTCTGCCGAGATGTCGGTGGCGATCACCGCGTCGAACCGGCCTTCGCTGGCCAATGCCAGCGCCACGGCGCCGGAGCCCGTTCCGATGTCCACGGCGATTCCTCCGGGCCGGGTCAGGCCGAGAACCAGGTCTACCAGCATCTCCGTTTCGGGGCGCGGGATGAGGACCCGCCGGTCGACCAGGAGGTCAAGATGACGGAAGGCCGCGCGGCCGACGGCATACTGCATCGGCATGCCGCGGAGCATGCTTGCGCCGGCCCGCTCGATTGCTCGCACGGACGCGTCGTCGAGCTCGAGCGACGGGTTTGCGGAGGGCCAGAATCGCGGTTTTCCGAGAACGGCGGCGATGAGGTCGCGGGCGTCGGCGCGAGCGGGCGGAACTCCGCGCCCGGCGAGGTCGGCGGCGAGCCTATCGAATAGCTGAGAGAGAAGCATTGCGACTGAACGCTGTCACCTGCCAGCTGTCAGGAGACAGCTGCCAGAAATCCTGACGTGACAATCCGGAGGCCGCATTTCAATTGGCTCCGCCCGACAACTGCTCCTCCACCGTGGCGAGCTTGAACGCCTCGATGAGACTTCCCAGGTCACCGTTCAACACGGCCGGCAGATCGTGTGACGTGTAGTTGATCCGGTGATCGGTTACGCGGTTCTGCGGAAAGTTGTAGGTGCGGATCTTGGCGGACCGGTCGCCGGTGCTCACCTGGGACTTGCGCAGCCTCGAGCGTTCGGCCTCCTGGGCGGCGACCTTCATGTCGAGGAGCCGCGCGCGCAGGACCTGCATCCCCTTCAGCTTGTTCTGCAACTGGCTCTTCTGGTCCTGCTGGCTCACGACGAGTCCGGAGGGGATGTGGGTGATCCGCACCGCAGAGTCGGTGGTGTTCACCGACTGTCCGCCCGGACCGCTCGAGCGGAACACGTCGATGCGCAAGTCCTTGTCCTCGATCTTGAGGTCGATTTCCTCGGCCTCGGGGAGCACCGCGACCGTGGCCGCCGACGTATGGATGCGGCCCTGCGCCTCGGTGGCGGGCACGCGCTGGACGCGATGCACCCCGCTCTCGCCGCGCATCTCGCCGAACGCGCCCGCGCCTTCGATCTTGAAGATCGCTTCCTTGACGCCGCCGAGTTGCGCATCGGAGAGGGAGAGGAGTTCGATCTTCCATCCCTTGCGCTCGATGTAGCGCGTGTACATGCGGAAGAGTTCGCCGGCGAACAGCGCGGCCTCGTCGCCGCCCGTTCCCGCGCGGATTTCGACGATGCAGTTGCGATCGTCGAGGGGATCGTGCGGGAGGAGGAGCGGCTTCAACTCCTCTTCGAGACGGCGGACAGACGACGATAGACGACCGAGTTCCGCCTCGGCTTCGGCGGCCATTTCGGGGTCGTCAACGCCGACGAGCTCGCGGACTTCGGCGAGCTCGTCATCGTACTTGTGGAGCTTCTCGGCTTTTTCGACGACCTGCACGAGCCGCTGGTGCTCGCGCCCGAGCGACGCCATCAACCTAGAATCGCGGAGCGTCTTCGGGTCGAGCAGCTCCCGTTCGACTTCCGCCGCGCGGGTGACCGCGTCGGCGAGGAGATCCCGGAGGCTCAGGCGCTTGCCGGCTGCGGCTTGGAGTACTTCTGGCGGAAGCGCTCCACGCGGCCGGCGGTGTCGATCAGCTTCTGCTTGCCCGTAAAGAACGGATGGCAGGCGGCGCAGATGTCGAGGTGGATCTCGGCCTGGGTGCTGCGGGTCTGGAACGTATTCCCGCACGCGCAGCTGACCTTCGCCAGCGCGTAGACGGGGTGGATTTCGGGCTTCATTCTGGGCCTCAACATGGATATGGGCGAGCTAACTAATATATCCGCGTCGAGGGTAAGATTCAAGGTGGCAAGGGGTTGGGTCGCGGCGGCTTCTGCGGTCAGAACTTGAGCGCGAATCCGAGCCACGGCAGGCCGGGTGTGAAAGGCGTCGTTCCACGTCCGACAAAATTCACGAATCCGAGGTCCGTCGAGAGGCGGTCGCCGATGAATCGAACACCGTAGATCGGAGCCCAATAACCACCACCCGGACCCGTGAAGATGTAGTTCTCCGTCATCAGCGACACACGGCGCGCCACGCGAACGGTGCCGCCGAGCATTAGTGTTGCGTCGCCGGAGACATTGCTGTCGAAATAGGAATAGCCGATCCCGTAGGTGAACGACGCATCGGCGCGCCCATTAGTCGCGGCCAGGTAGTAGATGCCGGCGCTACCGTTCGCGCGGCCGCTCGAACGAGGGACGAAACCGACCAGCGCTCCGGCAGCCAGGTTGAAGCTCTCTCCTCGAACGAGAGCGACCTTGGGCATCAGGTAATAAATGTTGTTGCCGAAGAAGTTCGAACTTGGGATGACCGACATTCCGGCGCCCAGAGTGATGCGATCGGTCAGCCCCACTGCGCCGTTGATGAGGAAGAGATACAGATCGGAGAAGTAGCCGCTCCCCTTCGCGAGCGTGCGGCCGGTAGGTCCGAAGAAGAGGCGCGTGTCGTGCGGATCGGCCGGCCAGTAGCTACCGTCGTGGATCTCGGCTGGGTTGATCACCTTGAGTTCCGCTATCGCGCTACGGGCCAGCGTCATGCGCCCGGCGCTGGTCACGATGCGCACGCTGTCAGGTGCCTGGTCGACGAGGAGGCCGACGAGGAGCGAGCCATCCTTGAGCCGAACCGCCACCGTCGCCTCGTGCAGTTGCCTGGCGGCGACCTGCGCGAACATGGGCGCGGCCATTCCGAGTGCGCACAGCAGAGTGAGCAGGGCGAAGCGGCGTCGCATCGAACGTCTCCAGTCTCTTCGGGATTAATGGCGCGACTACGGCGCGGCGGCCTTCTTTGCGGGCATGTTCTGCCCGCCTTGGTGCAACACAAGCTGAGTTACCGTGCCCTGCGCATCACGAACGAAAGTGACCTGCGCGTCGACTTCTTTCAGGAAGAAATCCAACTCCGTCTCGGGCCACAGACGAAGCGTCGCCTGGTCGGTCGGGTGCATGTACAGTGCGCCGTCGCGTATCGTGATCTCGAGCGTGAACTTCGGCGCGAGTTGGTACACTCCCACGTAGCGCGAAAGGACGTCGGCAGGCAGTTCGATCGCCGTGCGCTGCTTCGGCGGCACGGGCTTCGGCGCGAGCGGAAGCGCCGGATCGAGCAGGTGCATGCCGATGTCGTCCGCGCCGGCGCCTGAGGTATTGGTCATGACGACGACCGCGGTCTTCCGCGACGGCTCCAACCCGATGAAGGTGCGGTATCCGCCCGTGCCGCCGTTGTGCCACACGATAGTGTCCGTGCCGGCGTGCAGCACGATCCAGTTCAGGCCGATCGAAACGTTCGGGCCGCCCGCTGAGGCGCGCTCGTCGTGCGCGAAGGCCATCGCCTGCTGCAGCTTCCCGCGCTCCGGATGCAGATTCGCCGCGGCAAACTTCAGCATGTCCACCGTCGTTGAACGGATGGCGCCGGCGCCCGCCATCGTTGGCAGATCCCAGTTGGCGACGACCGCGCCCTTGTCGTCGTGTCCGAGCGCCAAATGTTCCTTCATCCACGGTGTGAACGTGATGGCCGTGCGCGTCATGCCGAGCGGGTCCCAGACGCGCTTCTTCTCCATTTGCTCGTAGGACTGCCCCGCCGAGAGTGAGAGCACGTGACCCAACAGGCCAACGCCGAGATTGGAGTACTCGAACTTCTCCCCGGGGTCGCGCGTCAACTGGTAGCCCGACACGAAATCGTACATCTGCTGCACGGAGTAGTCCGCGTACGGATTCGCAGGATCCTTCGGGTGGAAGTTGTCGGGCATCCGCGGAAGCCCCGAGTTCTGCTCGGAGAGGTTGCCCAGGGTTATCTGCTTCCCGCCTCGCGCGGGCACATGAACGTTTGCCGGCAGGTACTTCTGCACCGGGTCTTCGAGCTTCACCTTCCCTTCCTTCACCAGCTCAGCGAGCACGGTGGAGGTGAACACCTTGGAAATCGAGCCGATCTCGAAGACGGTGTTTCCGTCGAGCGGCGGTTGCCCCGGCCCGGGATCCCCAAATGCGACGATCCGGGTGCGGCCGTCCGGTTCGAGGATGCCGACCACGATTCCCGCGCTGCGCTGCTCTTCCACGCGCTGCTTGATGATGGCCAAGACGGCCGAGTCCGACGGAAATGCGCGCAACGCCGACGCAGCAGCCAGCGTCGGCTGCTGGGCCACGAGCGCCGGCGACAAAAAGTGAAGCACGGCCAGACTTGCCACGATCGGGACGAGCCGGCGGAACACGCTTGGATTGGTCATGTCAGGTTTGCGGCGCCGCACGCGACACGCGAGAATGTGCAAGGATCGAAACCCGGGAGGAGCCCGTGGCGTACTCCCGGCTGAGGACTGCACGAACGTATGCGGCAATCGACGTTCGCGCGAGCCGTCCGTCCTCGGCGTCGTCGTCGCGGGTCGACTGTCACGGAACAGCGCCGTACACTTCATCAGCAAAGCCCAACACAAGAAAGGAGTCCCGATATGCGCCGGTCTCTCCGCTCCGTACTCGCACTCCTGCTGTTCGTCCCCGCTCTTGTTTCCGCGCAGACGACGCCGACCGCCGACGAGATCATCGCGCGCTATGCCCAGCGCATCGGCGGCGCCGATCGCATCCGGTTGATCCAGTCCATTCGCCGCAGCGGAAGATTCTACGGCGGCGGCGGATTCGAGGCCGAGGTGACGAACGAGAACAAGCGCCCCAACAAGGTGCGCGAGGAGATCACCTTTGGCGGAATGACGGGCGTCACATCGTTCGACGGCAAGAGCGGCTGGAAGATCGAGCCCTGGGGAGGAAAGAAGGACGCCGAGACGCTGGGCGAGGATGAGAACAAGGGCATCATCGAAGACGCGGAGTTCGACGACCCGCTCTTCAACTACCAGGCGCGTGGAAACAAGGTCGAGCTGATCGGCACGGACCAGATCGAAGGCACCGACGTCTACAAGCTCAAGGTCACGCTCGCGAGCAACGGCGACGTGCGTACCTACTACCTGGATGCCGAGTCGTGCGTCCCGATCAAGTACGAGGTGAAGCGCACGGTACGAGGCGCCGAGAACTCGTTCGAGGTCGAGCTCGGCGACTACAAGCCGGTGCAGGGCGTGCTCTTCCCGTTCTCGTTCGCGATCGGCGCCAAGGGAAGCTCGAGCGCGAACAAGCAGCAGTATTCCTGGGAGCGCATCACGCTGAACGTGGAGGTGGATGACCGCCGGTTCGCGAGGCCGGCCGCAGGCGTGAAGCTCGAGACGGCAGCCGAGGCGGCCGCCAAATCGCGAGGGCAGGCCGCACCGCTCCCCTCTCCGGCTTCCGCGCTTCCGGCTTCCGCGCTTCCGGCTTCCGCGCTTTCGGCTTCCGGCCTTCCGGCTTCGCGGTTTGCTGCCTTCGTCGACTCCGAGACGACCTCGGGACTCGGCGCCCGCAACATCGGCTCGGCCGCGATGAGCGGACGCGTCGCCGCGCTCGCCGCCGTGCACGAGGGCGAGCGCCTCACCATCTACGTCGGCGCCGCGAGCGGCGGCGTCTGGAAGTCGACCAACGGCGGCACCACGTTCAAGCCCGTCTTCGACAAGCAGGACGTGCAGTCGATCGGCGCCCTTGCGATCGACCCCAAGGATCCGAAGATCGTCTGGGCCGGAAGCGGCGAAGGGTGGATGCGCAACAGTGTCTCGATCGGCGACGGCATCTACAAGAGCACCGATGCCGGCGAGACGTGGACGAACATGGGACTCAGCAATTCCGAGCGGATCGTCAAGATTCTCATCGATCCCTCCGCGACGAACATCGTCTACGCCTGCGTTCCGGGAAAGCTGTGGAGCGACAGCGACGATCGCGGCGTCTACAAGACAACCGACGGCGGCAAGAGCTGGGCGAAGATCCTCGCCGGGTCGAACGCATCCACCGGCTGCTCGCTGATGACCATGGATCCGTCGTCTCCTGGCACACTTTACGCCGGCATGTGGGACTTCCGCCGCAAGGGCTGGACCTTCCGCTCGGGCGGCGAGGGGCCGGACGCGCCGAGCGCCAGCGGCCTGTTCAAGAGCACGGACGGCGGCGCGACCTGGTCGACGCTCGACGAGAAGAGTGCGAAGGGGCTTCCCGCAAAGCCGTGGGGCCGCGTCGCCGTGACCGTCGCGCCGTCCAAGCCGGATGTCGTCTACGCGTTTATCGAAGCGGTGCCGCCGTTGAACGGCCTCTATCGCTCGGACGATGGCGGCAAGACGTGGGAGCTCCGTGACCGCAGCCAGAACATGCTCTGGCGTCCGTTCTACTTCGCGAACCTCATCGTCGATCCGCGCAACGAGAACCGCGTGTACAAGCCCGACGGCCCGCTCATCATGAGCACGGACGGCGGCGCCACGTTCAGCAACATCGGCGGCAGCGCGCACGGCGACTTCCACGACGTGTGGGTCGATCCGGCGAACTCCGACCACCTCATGACAGGTGACGACGGCGGCCTCTGGTACTCGTACGACGGCGGCGACAAGTGGTGGAAAGCGGAGACGCTCCCCATCTCGCAGTTCTACCACGTCAGCGTGGACATGGAGAAGCCGTACAAAGTGTACGGCGGGCTGCAGGACAACAGTTCCTGGGTCGGTGAATCACAGTTCCCCGGCGGGATCGCCAAGAGCCAGTGGGAAAACCTGTACGGCGGCGACGGCTTCTGGATGTTCGTCGACCCCACCGATCCCACGTACGTCTACGCGGAATCGCAGGGCGGCTATATCGGCCGAGTCAACCGCAAGACACACGAGGTGCGCGACATCAAGCCTCTGCCCGCGTACAACGAGGGCAAGCTACGCTTCAACTGGAACGCGCCGATCCACGTCAGCCCGACGAAGAGCGGCACCATCTACATCGGCGCGCAGTACCTCTTCCGGTCGCGCAATCACGGACAGTCATGGGATCGCATCTCGCCCGACCTCACCACCAACGATCCTGAAAAGCAGAAGCAGGAACAGTCGGGCGGCGTGACCGTGGACAACTCGAGCGCGGAGATGCACACGACGATCTTCGCGATCGGCGAGTCGCCGAAGGACTCCATGGTCGTCTGGGCCGGCACCGACGACGGAAACCTCCAGGTCACGCGCGACGGAGGGAAGAACTGGACCAACGTCGTCGGCAACATCGCGGGCCTGCCGAAGAGCGCGTGGGTCTCGAGCGTGGAGCCGGGACACTTCGCCGCGGGCACCATCTACGCGACGTTCGACCTCCACACCTTCGGCGACATGACGCCCTACGCGTACCGCTCGACCGACTTCGGCCGCACATGGACCGCGCTGGTCGCCGCCGGTTCGCCGGTACGCGGGTACGCGCACGTCATCAAGGAGGATCTCGTCAACCCGCAGCTGCTGTTCCTCGGCACCGAACTCGGTCTCTGGGTCTCGGCCGACGGCGGCGCGCACTGGGCGCGCTACAAGGGCGGCAACCTTCCCGCCGTCGCCGTGCGTGACCTCGCGATCCACCCGCGCGACGACGATCTGGTGATCGCCACGCACGGCCGCGGGATCTGGATCGTCGACGACATCACGCCGCTGCGGAAGCTGACTCCCACCGAGCTCGCCCGCGGCGGCGCGTTCGTGCAGACGAAGCCCGTGATCCAGGTGATCTCGGCGGGGGGCGGATGGGCCAACGGCGACGCCGAGTTCATCGGGGCGAACCCGCCGGGCGACGCCGTGATCACGTACTACCTCAAGAAGCGGCACATTTTCGGCGACATGAAGCTCCAGGTGTTCGATTCGGCGGGGAAGCTCGTGCAGACGCTCCCGACGGGGAAACGCCGCGGCCTCAGCCGCGTCGCGTGGTCCATGCGGATGCAGCCGCCGCGCGTTCCGACCGCCGCGACGGCGGCCTTCGTCGTCGGTCCGCGCTTCCTGCCGGGTCGCTACACGGTGAAGCTCACGGAGGGCGACTCGCAGTACACGGCCACGTTGCGTGTGGTGGGCGATCCTCGCGAGTCGCACACCGTGGCCGACCGCAAGGCGCAGTTCGCGCTCGCGGTGACGCTCTTCGACCTGATGAACCAGATGACGACCGTCGTGGACCGCATGAACGACATGCGCGAGTCGCTCGGGGACCGCGGCACGGGCTTGAGCGCCGCAGACTCGCTGTTGCGGGCGCTCACGAAGGGTTCGGCGCAGGTGGACACGATGCGCAAGAAGATCGTCGCCACCAAGGAGGGTGGCATGATCACTGGTGAGGAACGCCTGCGCGAGAACCTCGCCGAGTTGTACGGCAGCGTGGTCGGCTACGACGGGCGGCCGTCGGAAATGCAGGTGGAACGCACGGGCGCGATAGGCCGGGAGATGGGAGACGTCTCGAAGACCTTCGATCGCTGGATTTCGATCGAACTGCCGAAGATCAACAAGCTGCTCGAGGCGCGCGGCCTGCCGAGGATCGAATCGGCGAGGGTGGTGCCTTGAGCGAGGCCGTGATCGAGGTCGTGACCTGACCGCGCTCGCGAAACTGAATCGCGAGGTCACGGCGTGCCGGCGCTGCCCGCGGCTCGTCGCGTGGCGGGAACGCGTCGCGCGCGAGAAACGGCGCGCCTATCGCGACGTCGAGTATTGGGGAAAGCCGGTGCCGGGATTCGGCGACCCGAACGCGCGAGTCTTCATTCTCGGGCTTGCGCCAGGCGCGCACGGCTCGAACCGCACGGGACGCCCGTTCACCGGTGATTCGTCGGGCAACTTCATGTATCCGGTTTTGCATCGAACCGGGTTCGCGTCACAGCCGAACGGGACGCACCGGGGCGACGGACTCGTCCTTCACGACGCGTACATCACCGCCGCCGCCCGATGCGCGCCACCGCAGAACAAGCCGACGCCTCGGGAGCTCTCGAGCTGCGCGCCGTTCCTCGATCGCGAGATCGCGTGCCTCACCAGGGTGCGCGTGGTCGTCGCCCTGGGACGCATCGGCTTCGACGCGTACCTGAACCACCTCAAGCGTGCGGGCGTGATCGGGAGCAAGAAGCCGTATGCGTTCGGACACGGCCTTGAATACCAGACTCCGGACGGACGGATGCTCGTCGCGTCGTATCATCCGTCCAACCAGAACACCAACACGGGGAAGCTGACGCAGGCGATGTTCACGAAGCTGTTCGAGCGGGTCGCAACGTTGGCGAACACCCCCCGGACCTGACCAGATTGCGCGCATGGAACCCGACGATGCGTCGAGCACGCCGCGCCCGTCAAGGCGCGACTTTCTCGCGGCGACGGTCGCCGCCGCGGCTGGCGGGCCCTTCCTCCGCTTTCATTCCGAGCAACAGATGAACGATCCCCTGCCATACGCCACGAATCCCGACGATCCGCGCTCCCTCTCGCTCGTCGATCTCGCGGCCGCGATTCGCGGCGGCCGGGTCACGAGTGAGGCCGCCGTCCGTGCGTACCTCGATCGCATCGATGCCGTGAATCCGCAACTCAACGCCGTCGTCCAGCTTCGGCGGGTCGCCGCCATCGCCGAGGCCCGGGCGGCGGATCGCGTGCCGCGCGAACGGCGCGGTCTCCTGCACGGCGTGCCCGTCACGATCAAGGACTCGCTCGACGCGGCAGGGATCATCTCCTCGGGCGGCACGAAGGGCCGCGCGAATTACGTGCCGCCGCGCGACGCCACCGCGGTCGCGCGCGTGCGTGCGGCGGGCGCCATCGTCCTCGGCAAGACGAACACGCCGGATCTGACCATGTCGTTCGAGACCGACAACCTGGTCTATGGCCGCACCAACAATCCCTTCGATCTCACCCGCACGCCTGGCGGCAGCAGCGGCGGCGCTGCGGCGATCATCGCCGCGGGCGGATCGCCGCTCGACATCGGCAGTGACACGGGCGGAAGCATTCGCGTGCCATCGCACTTCTGCGGCATAGCCGGGATCAAGCCGACCTCCGGCCGCGTCTCGCGCGCGGGGCACATCATCGACTTCACGGGACCGGCCCAGTCGCTCACGCACATCGGGCCGCTCGCGCGGCGAGTGGACGATCTCGCCTTTGCGCTCGCCATTATCGCGGGACCGGATGACGTCGATCCGCACGTTGTCGCCGCGCCGATGGGCGACCACACGAAAGTGCCGGTGCGCAACCTGCGCGTCGCGCACTTCACGTCGCTGGGGTCGATCGAACCGACCGCCGAAACCGCGAGCGCGGTCGAGCGCGCGCTGAAGATCCTCGAGAACGCGGGATCCAGGCTCACGCCCGTGCAAATCCCGGGCGCCGACGACATCTACGCGGTCTACACCGGACTCATGTGGGGCGACGGAGGCGCCGGCTTGAAGCGCATCCTGGCCCGCTGGGGAACCACCGAGTCGCCGATCTTCGACCGCATCAGGAGCGCGACGACCCTCTCTTCCGCCGATTATTCGGCGCAGTACGAGCGGCTGGATGTGTGGCGCTCTTCGCTGTTGCGCCTGTTCTCCGACTATGACGTCCTGATCTGCCCCGTGAACGGCGGCCCCGCCCCGTTCCACGGCACGTTTTCGCGGCCAGCCGCCGCGTACACGCAGCTCTTCGATCTCACCGGCTGGCCGAGCACGGTGATCCGCGCGGGCACGTCGCCCGAAGGTCTTCCGCTCGGCGTGCAGTGCGTCGCGCATCCATGGCGGGAGGATGTTTCGCTGGCCGTCGCCCGACATTTGGAGACGGCACTCGGTCCGTTTCCGGGTCCGAGTTTGACAGGGCGCCCGTAGGTCCCGTAACTTCGCGCAGCGAGCGCAGTTGTCTCCTTACTTCTGCCGTCTGCCGTCTGCCGTCTCTAGACATGCCTACCCCCGATTTTCTCTCGACTGTCCCGCTGTTCAAGTCTCTCGACGCCACCGACCTGGATCATTTCCGGCAGCTGGTGCGCGAGAAGAGCTATCCCAAGGGCAGCGTCATTCTCTTCGAGGCCGACCCGGGCGACGCGCTGTTCGTCGTCCGCGCCGGCCGGGTCAAGGTCGTCCTCATCGCGGATGACGGCCGCGAAGTCATCCTCGGAATCCTCGGCGTCGGCGAGCATTTCGGCGAACTCGCGCTCATCGACGAGCAGCCGCGTTCCGCGCACGTCATCGCGATGGAGGATTCGGTGCTGCTCGTGCTGCACCGCGACGACTTCAAGCAGCGTGTGGAAACGAATCCGTCCATTGCGTGGTCGCTGCTCATGGAGCTCTCGCGCAGGCTCCGCCGCGCGGACGGCCAGATTCGTTCGCTCGTTTTGCTCGATGTCCCCGGCCGCATCGCGCGCATGCTGCTGGAGACGGCCGATGCGGGCGGCGGGCCACTGATCGAGAAACCGCTGACCCACCAGACCATTGCCCAGGTCATCGGCGCGAGCCGGGAAACCGTCTCGCGAGCGATGCGCGAGTTCCAGGAGTCCGGCTGGATCGGCACGGAGCGCCGCCGCGTCCGCATCCTCAACCGCGCGGCACTCGAGAAACGTTCGCACCGGCGAGGCTGAGCAGTGTGACAGCCTCGGCGGGAACGACTGGTGACGTGGATCACGGGCCCATGGTGACCGTTCGCGTTTCGAATTGGAACGCGTTCGTGCTACTCTACCCCATTTCGAGAGAAACCCGATGAGTTTGCGGGTGCAGTTCTGGGGCACGCGAGGCTCGATACCAAGCCCGGGGCTGCGCACCGCGCGCTACGGCGGCAACACGCCGTGCGTCGAAATGCGGACGTCGGGCGGCTGGTTGATCATCCTCGACGCGGGGACCGGCATCCGCGAACTCGGGAGCACGCTCATCGAGCGGGCAAACGGGGGAGCGATACAGGGAGATATCTTTCTCACGCACGCCCACTGGGATCACATTCAAGGGATTCCGTTCTTTGCGCCGATCTTCCAGCGCGGGAATCATTTCACGATCTGGGGCTCGAAGTCGCTCGAGACCAGCATAGACCGGGTGGTGCGGGACCAGATGTCCCCGGTGGTGTTTCCGGTGACGTTCGAGGAGCTGGACGCGACGATCGACTTTCGCCATCTCGCCGACGGCGAACGGTGCGCCGGGACGGGGTACGAAGTGACCGCCATGGAGCTGCGGCACCCGGGCGGCGCGCTGGGGTACCGCTTTGCGGAGACGAGGGGAAAGTCGGCGCTGGTGTACGTGTCGGACAACGAGCTGGGTCCTGCGACCGGCAAATTCAACACGCCGACCGGCTGGCACGACAGGTTCCGCGAGTTCTGTCGCGGGGCGAAAGTCCTGGTGCACGACACGATGTACACCACGGAAGAGTACGATCACCATCGCGGATGGGGACATTCGACGTTTCAGGAGGGTGTCGAGCTGGCGCTCGCCGCGGGCGTGGAGACGCTCGTGCTCTTTCATCATGAACCGCGACGGGGCGACGACGAGCTGGACCGGCGCACGGAGGAATGCCGGGCGATGGTGCAGGAACGCGGCGGCACGCTTAAAGTCATTGCGGCCGCCGAAGGGCTCACGCTGACCGTTTAATCTCCCGAGGAGAAGACTTATGAAGCTGTCCCGGTACTTTGCGGCCACCGTTGGCATCGCCCTCTGCGCCACGAGCGCTTTCGCTCAGTCCAAGCCCACCGTCGCGATCATGTACTTCAACGACGGCGCGATCGGCAAGGCGCACGACGAGCTTGCACCGCTCTCGAAGGGCATCTGCGACGTCCTGATCAGCGAAATGGCGGACAACCCCGCCATCGTGGTCATCGAGCGCGACCAACTGCAGAAGGTGATGGACGAGCAGAAGCTCACGGCCAACGGCTCGGTGGACATGGGAACCGCCGTGAAGGTCGGCAAGCTGCTCAGCGCGCACCACATGATCTTCGGCGGATTCATCACGGATCCGGCTGGCACCATGGTGCTCAACCTCCGCGTGGTCAACGTCGAGACGAGCAAGATCGAGTTCACGACGAACGCGTCCGACAAGACGGCGAACCTGCTCGCGCTCATCCACAAGGTCGCCATGCAGACGAACGCGGGACTGAAGCTGCCGGACATTCCCAAGCAGGTTGGCGAGGCACGCGCCGCGAAGGACGCGAAGATTCCGTTCCAGGCCGTGATGCTCTACTCGCGCGGCCTGCAGGCGAAGGACGAGAACAAGAACAAGGACGCGATCGACCTGTTCAACCAGGCGCTCACGGCCTTCCCCGACTACGACGCGCCGAAGAAAGAACTCAAGAAGCTCGGAGTCAACTGACGGTCGGCTGCCCGTAGCCGCCGCCACCGGGCGTCTCGATCGTCACCACGTCGCCGACCTGGAGTTCGGCACGGCATTTCGCGGGGAGCGGCTCGCCATTGAGCAGGTTGCGGCCGGGCGTGCCGTTCCCGCCCCCCATCGCACCGCGCGGCGCGAGCGCCCGCCGCTCGGTGAGCAACGTGACGGTGCAGCGTTGCATTACGCGATAGGTCCGCACGACGCCGTCGCCGCCGTCGAACTCGCCCGCGCCGCCCGAACCCCGCCGAATGGCGTACTCGTCGATGAGGATCGGATAGCTCCGCTCCAGGCTCTCGATCGGCGTGTTGCGCGTGTTGCTCATCCCGACGTGCACCGCGCTCGGGCCCGGACCTTTCGCGCTCGCGCCCTGGCCGCCACCCAGCGTTTCGTAGAACGTCCAGCCATCGCCACCGAAGGTGATGTTGTTCATCGTGCCCTGCCCCTGCGCCGGGACCGCGACGCCGGCATCCGCGAGCGCGGCAAAGAGCAGGTCCGTCACGCGCTGCGAGGTCTCCACGTTCCCGGCGGCGACCGCCGACGGCCACTTGGCGTTGATCAGGCAATCGTCCGGCGTGACGATCGAGATGGCGCGCGCGATGCCCTCGTTGGTGGGCACATCGTCGTCGAGCAGCGTCCGCAGCACGAACAACGCCGCGGCACGAGTGACGGCCATCGGACAGTTCACATTGCCGCGAACCTTGGGCGAGGTGCCGGCGAAGTCGAGGTGGAGCCGGCCGTCCCTGATTTCGAGCGCCACGGCGAGGCGCACCGGATCCGTGCTGAACCCGTCGCCCTCGAGCCAGTCCTCGGCGCGGCCCTTCGCGCTGCCGATGGCGGCGAGGCGCGCGACGGCGCGCCGTTCGGCGTATGAGAGCAGCGCGTTGCACGCGGCGGTGAGCCGCGCCTCGCCCACGCGCGCCACGAGCGCGC
>OCZT010002240.1_pt1 | contig 20048 bp, 13 predicted proteins | sample 1539031 | NCBI WGS metagenome assembly OCZT01 (sample SAMEA3539308, study PRJEB22396) | soil metagenome | biome: tundra; feature: field; material: soil | place: USA | collected 2010-05 | depth 0.15 m | reverse complement strand
AAGTCCGCGCGAACCCGCTGGTGGTTTCATGGGATACGAAGATTTTTTCCAAGCCACAGTAAATTTGTTCACCCCAGCAGTCCCTTCCACAAAAACCAGCCATAGCCCGCCACCAGCGCGAGGCCGGCGATGCGCGGCAGTTGACCGAACAACGCCACGAAGAAAAAGTGGACGAGCGTCGCGCCAAGGAGAATCAACATTCCCGTGTGAAAAAATGCCGGCATGACCATCGGGTGATACAATGCAAAGATGCCGAGGCAGAGCGGGATGGAAACGTGCGCGTCGCCGACCTGCGAGGCATAGACAACTTCCGGCTGTTTGCGCCACGCATAATAAACCGCCAGCACCGCGTTCGGCAGCACCATCAGCCAGCCGCTCAACCAGCCGAGATGTTTCGCGCTGACGAAGCCCGTGTGTGTGTGTGAAACCCAGCCGACCAGCCAGTCCGTGCTGATGTAGATTGCATACGCGCCGGCCGCGAGCAATGCCAGGTCCACGGGCAGCATCCAGTTGATGGCCGATTTTCCCTGCCGCACGTTCGCCTTCAACACTTCAAAGACGTGGAAGCATTGCCAGAACAAAAACAGTCCGATCAAAACCAGACCGTCGTTGAAATCCAAACGGCCTTTGCGCCCCATCGCCCAGACTGCGCCGGTGAAAAATAAAACCGCCGTCAACGTGAGCAGCAGCGAGAGCCGGTTCAATTCCGCCGCGTTGCCTGCGCCCGGCTTTTTCTTTTTGCCGCCCGCCTCGGCTTTCTTTTTCGGCAGGACGTTCATGCCCCAGATGACGGCGGGCAGGCCGAGGATGAGCGTCATGTTCGTGACGTTGTTGACGAGCGAGTTGATCATCACATCCGCGCCGGAACCACCGCTGCGGCCGAGGATGAAGGCGAAGATCAGATTGCCCATGCCGGAGCAATACGGCATGACGAGCGTGCCGAGAATCGTCCCCTCAAAGCCGCGTGCGCTCATCGCCTCCAGCCGCCAGATCATCAGGGACGACGCGGCGAGGAACAGCACGAGAAACCACCACGGCGCGGAATGGCCGTGGGCTTCGATCCAATGAATGAACGGTTTCGCCACGCGCGAAAGTTTATTGAAAATGTTTTGGCACGCGACACAAACCTGTCGGCGCTAATTTCAGCGCCGGATTAAACACGGATTGGGAAATGAGTTTTTTGACGACCGCCCTCACCCCGGCCCTCTCCCCAAGGAGAGGGGGAAACGTGCGCCGCGTTTTTGGAAGGTCGGGCGACGGGATTGGCCGGACGATCATCCGCGAATCAGAAACCGGGCAAAGGCGGCTCCTTCTCCCCGGGGGAGAATAGCCCTGTTGGCTTCTGCACAACGGAAAATTCGCGTAAGCCGCGCCCATATACCGCCGAATCGCCAGCGCCGGAAACCCATCCCGACGGCCATCCAGACAGCCGGCGATTACATCCAAGCCAAGCGCTATGAAAAGGGGCTTCACCCCTATCAGGTAGCGGGGAAAATGGGGATTGCAGCGTCGCTTGTTTCGGCTTGGGAACGCGGAACCAGCACGCCAGACGAGAAGCAATGGCAGATGTTGAGCAACTTGCTATCGTTCGATTCTGGAGTGGATTTGCCGAAACCTCACAGGTGACTGCCTGTTGGCTTTTACACAGTCAAAAAGTTAGCACTTAGCAGCCAAAAACTGTGCTGGCAACGAAAGTCGTCGTTTCTGAACCCTTTTTGTCACCTTATGATCAAGGCCGTAAGGGTGGATTCGCCACCTTGCAGAAATGGTCAATCATTGGCGGAAATGTTGGTTGGGTGCCGTAACCAACCAAAGCTAACGCGTGAAACTTTGGCGACCAAGTTGGGCGTCAGTTTGGGAACTCTCAAAAATTGGGAATGTGGCCGGACAAGACCCGGCAAGAAATTCTGGCCTGCGATAAAACTACTTCTCAAACAGAATGGCAACCCCACTTGAAATTGAGCCGCCAAGTGTTCACTCGCAAATGGAATGTCGTTTGGGAAATTCTCCACTTCATCTAACTTTATGCTTGAAAACTGCAATCAAAAGTTGGAAATTCTTACCATGACAAGCACAATTACAACCAAAGGTCAGACGGTCGTGCCAAAGGAATTGCGTCAGAAATTTGAACTCGCCTCCGGCGCTGTCTTGGATTGGCACGCCGATGGTGATTCCATGCGCGTGGTTAAATTGACACGATTCGCAAAAGGCAGCTTCATTCAGGCACTGCGTCGTCTGGGCCGCGTGCCAGCCGCTCCGCGCGATCACCAGCCTGTGGAGGCCGCTTGAGATTCCTGCTCGACACCAACGTCATTACCGAAGTCGCCAAGCCACGACCCAACGCCCGCGTGTTGAACTGGCTTTTGGCACATGAAGCGGCGAGCGGCATCCCCAGCATTGCTGTCGCCGAGCGATACCATGGAGCGCATAACGCGCCCAAGGAACTGCGCGTCCGTTTACTGTCGGAAGTGGATCATTTTATCCACGAGTTCGGGGAGATCGTAGTTCCGTTTGACGCGGAAGCGGCCAAAGTATGGGGCGAATATGTTTCGCGTCCCGCCTTGAAACAAAAACCTCGCGGCTACCCGGACACGCAGATTGCCGCCATTGCCTTGAGCCGAGGATTAACCGTGGTCACGCGCAACACACAGGATTTCCCGGAAGTGTCCGTGCTTAATCCGTTTGAGGATTAAACTGCAATAGATTTTTCATTCCTGTCCGCGCGGGCAATCATTTTTACACCTCCCCCGCCGAGTTGTCCCCACCTTCGCGCAAAGCCGAATGGCTGAAAATAAAACGTAACGAGGGTTCGATTCCCTTCACCCGCTCCATTCATAATCAACGACTTATGAGTTCGTGCAGTAAAAGTTCAGTAAAATTGAGGTTGGTTTTTATCCGATTCAGAAAACTTTTTCACCCTGTTTTTATGGCCTTTAGGGAATTGAACCCGCTGCTTGAAAATCTTTTTGGTTAAGCGTTATTGCACGAATATACAAACTGTTTGTATATTCGCGCTTTGCGTAGCCAGATCAAACTCGCGTCTGATGCTCTCTTCGGAATTGCCGAAGGGCAGCAAGGCTATTTCACCAGCAAGCAGGCAACCGCTGGCCGGACGAACGGGCGCGGGCGTGACAGGACGATTCTGAGTTGGTGTGGCAATCAGTCGTTGCAATGCCGGATCAAGGCGGGAATAAATTTGCTGAAGCGGACTCGCTGGCGGTTGGCCCGGTTCGGGAAGCGCCGCACAAGCCGCTGCTTCTGCTCTGCCTGCTCGACATGGCTGAGGCCGGCGAATTGGTCGGACGCACGTTCACACGAACCGCCGGGCTGGTGCTGCGGTTCAAATCCTACGGCGCGCTCATGTCGGAGCGCTGGCCAACGCGGCTGGATAGTGCTGGCACCGCAACGATTCACTGAAAACGAGCCGGAGGGTTTACGACTGCAACCGTATGCTGGGCGGTTGCTGCAATTTGGTGCCGGAGTGACGCTCCGTCCGAACTCTAATTATTTTACACAGCATCGTAAATTCCATTGCATGACTGGGTAATTTTTTGGTGCAATTTTTTTAGGCGGGTTCATCCTTTAGTTTTATGGACGACGCATTTGACACATTCAGGAATCAGCGAGTCCGGGCCGCTAGTGCCAAAGACTCGTCGTTTCCTGAGCGTTATGTTTGTCCGCTTTGTCAAACAGAAGTGGTTCATGCTTCCGGTTCATTCGTGTCAGATCATTTTCGTCATCGTCGAGGCACTGATCACGAGGAATGCGAACGGTATTCCAAGAATTTTCAGCGCGATGTCCCTCTCTCGCAGCACGAATATGAACACCTCGATGCTGTTTTGGTCGCTACGCAGTCAGCAATGAAACAGGAACAATCTGTTTCATTCGCGGTAAGATTCCGTCCCGCATATAAGGCCGGTTTCGTTAATTTTATTTCCGGTGAAAAATCCACGCCCTACACGATTCATGAAAAACTTAGGCAACAATATTTTCATATTTCGGTTCCGGAAAAGAACTACTTAATCAACGCGGAACTTTCGGGGCGCAATCACGAAATCCATATTGTTGATGGTTTTGATGATTCGCCGGTAGTTTTTCATGCCACTGACCGCGAGGCAGTCCGAATACCTAAACATCGGATTCTAAAGCCTGGGGGCTACATCGTTGTCAGCCGTAAGCCAATTGATGATTTTCACCCGGCGCTGACTGCACAGAAAATAAAAACAATTCTCGGGCTGAATGCGCATTTGATTCAGATACCAGAAAATCCGAACTGGCAGGTGCGCCAGCATATAAAGTCGACACTGCAATTTGAAATTGCTACCAAAGTTGCAGATTACGGTTTTTTGATTCCAACTGTGGCATACGAATTGGCTCCTGATTGCTGGGAGATTTCTAAAGACAGCGAATTACAGATTTTTGTCAGGGTCTCCAGAAACATTGCGGTCCGATACACGCATTTACTGGTCCAGCATCGGCAATCAGGACGCTTAACAACCGAATATTTACCTTGGGATACCAATGCCAATGAATTTGTCATCGTATCCACGCCGGGAGTTAGGAGGCCAGATCTCATACGAATTGGTCTGGCTCACCCCGCAAAATTTCTCTTGGAAATTAATTTTGTCAACGACAGCGATATTGTCGTGCCCCTGTGCGGTAGATTTTTCTTTGAGTTTTCTTCTAAAACAAAAATTAAAACCCGTTTGGCATGGAGTTCGCATGAATTGTCGGCAGCACTGTCTAATGCTGCCCGTGGTTGCTCAACGTTGGTTTCCATCACTAGACCGGATTCGATTGCGATTACCTTGAGCGATCGGCGAGGCCAGCGGATTACAATTCCTCAGACGGCACCTGTGGATAAAATAATCTCGTTCTTGCGACAGGCCCACTTTCCTTGCGTCCTCTCTGCTTCTGGATACCCAGATGTCACAATACGCCGAGACAAACCGGTGATTAAGCGGCTGAAACCCAAAAACGCGGTGCTTAATATTGTCCCGCGCTCATGGCGGCATGCCCGGTTGTTGAGTGCTTTCAATCGCGGTGTTGTTTCACCATACTCAATTCATTCCACGGCATTATGAGCGAAATCCGAAAGGTAATTGGAGTTTTTGACAACCTCGTTGTCAAAAAGGACGGGATCGCATTTCCTCAGGTGCGCGTCTGGGTTCGTGGCGTTAATGATTACGAAACACATAGGCTGGAACAATTGTTTCCAGAGCGCGGGACGATTTTCCTGCACGTTACCGCGTGTGAGAACAAGCACCCTGAACGGAATCAAGTTGGGTTATTTCATTGCATCGAATCACTCCCTGGACAATCCGCCAAGTGGCAAGTGGACTCGACGTCTCGACACTTGGCAAAAGTTATTGATTGCCCGAGTTGGGACAGCAAGCCGGATCCATTAACATTTTGGGATTGGTTTGGCGGCTATAAAGACACAACTCCCTGCAATATTCTTTTGAGCCAAGGAATCGCCTACGTGCGCCGAGGGAAACGTGGGGGGCTTGTTGGTCCTTTTGGAATTTCACCTGAGGGCAAATTAGTTGTTCGCGACCATACATATTTGTTCGAAGGCATCGAAACATTCAGCGTCGACATCAGCGGACGGCGATACGGATTAATTGATACGGAACTTCTAAAGAATGGGAAACCCATTGTCGTGGACCCCAAAGAGGCAATTCAACGGCGATTGAAATTGGTCAATCGAAACGGGGGCATTGAATGGTTGTCTCGCAATAAAATTCAGGAACTCTCTGCAGCTTTGGCAAACGTCACCGTCGCTGACGGATCCGAGTGGGTAATGGAAAACCTGCCTCGGGCTTTAGAACTTTTAATTTCTTCCGGCAGTTTAGATCCCAAAGTTGCTGAAGCGGTTCTTCAGATCAAAGGCGTGGAAGAGGCGCTGGAGGCAACCTGGAAAATCAAACATGCCGATGCTGTAAAAAAAGCTACTGAGGAGGTTGAGGGCTTGAAAAAAAACGCTGCCGGAATCAGCAACACAATAGCCGGCTTGAGCGGTGAAGTCGTCCGGTTGCAAGCCAACAAAATTGAACTTGAATCATCTCTCCTGCAATTAAACAAAACAATTGAAGAAGCAAAGACCGGAGCCAAACAGGTTTTTGACGCTGAATTAAAACGCCTTGCCGCATCACCTGAAACTTTAGCCTTGTTCGCGGCATGGAGTAATTCTGGCAGCAAGACGTCTGAAAATAGCTCGCAGCCCCAGGTAAAAATACAGCGATGGGATGCCGAACGCCAAAAAGCACCAAATCTTTTTGACGCCTTCACCAACAACCTCAAAATGTCTGGGCTTTCGCCGGTTAGCGCGACCGAAGTTGCGACTGTTTGCGGTGCTGCGCTGTTGGCAGGCCAGCCAGTTTCATTCAGATCAATCTTTTCTGATTTGCTCGCAGATGCTGTGGTCAGTGCATTGGGACAACCGATGACCCTGTGGGCGGATTTGCCAGCAGGGCTGCTCGACCCTGTCGACTGGGACTCCTTGCTTGCAGACGACCTAAAAGGATCTCCAATAATCCTTCAAGCTGTTAATCGTTCGGATATTTCGCTTGTTCTGGGTTCAAAACGTATAACAGTTTTGCGTCAGGCTCTGGGTTATCAAAAGCCAGATGGATTGTTGTATATGACGCTCGAACCCAATAAGGAAATGCAGGTTCAGCCAGATTTCCAACTCGGGCCACTTATCGACGACCAGATGCTTAAATTTAATTCTGTCAAGGCTGCGTCCAATATCCTGGCCTTTAGCGGCTATGCAAACAATCTGGCTGAAGTGCCGCTTATAACGGAAGATGAATTTATCGAGGTCATCGGGGATAATTTCGCTCGACTACCTCTGTTTACAACATCAGCTCAAAGAATGGTTTATCGGCGAGCCATTGCGGGGTTAAAATTATCCAAGAATAATAGTGAAGAAATCACCCGATTATTCTTCAAATACTGGGTTTTGCCTCGCCTAATATCGAGCGATATAATCGGAGTTTTAGACGCTTATCAGGAGAAATGGAAGTCAGATTCGACCATAGGCGAATTATCTCAATCTTTGACTGGCAATGAATAAACTCGTTACAACACCAAAGTGCGCCAGCATTTTCATCTCTGATACCGACCCAAATTGGCGGCCAACCCAAGTATGGCTGGCTGAAGCAACACGCATGGTGACATCACGCATGTTTGCTCAAACGATGACACAAAACTTTGAAAAGAAAGAGGCCGAGACAAATGCGGTTCATAAAAGTGCAATAACCAGCCAAGTTGCAAAAGTTTTGGGGGCGCTTTTCAATGGAAATGCCCCACAATTTTCCATTTCGTGGATCGTTGATTTACTGGTTCAAATCCAAGACTTGGCAGACATTGGCTATGGATACCACATCCCACGCGAATCCAGGATAGTGCGGCTAACACATGGATGGGGGCGGGTTGCTGGAGGATTGCCACTTGAACTGAGTGAGCATCCCGACGGAGGAATTCAGACCGTTCTCGGTGGGACAATTGGACGGCTGGTCAAACTCTCGGAGAATTTTGCTCAACACGATCAAAACACAGAACATTCAAAAGTTTTCCATTGGATGTTGCGAAGCGCCGACGCGCACTATTCTGATCTACGCGAACAATTGCCGGAAAAAAGTTCAGCTCGTCCACCCGAGGACGAAACCGAATATTACAATGCACAATACCAACGGGTTCGAGCGCGTCGTGATCGTTGGCAAAATAAGCTTCCGGATCACGCGTATGTCGTTGCAAGAACACGGGGTCTTCCGATGCATTATTATGTTTATATTCCGACGGAAGCGGAGACTGGCAACGGGTGGTTTGAAGCGACCCATGAAGAAGCGAGAAACTGGATTATACTGGCCGAAAAACGAGCGGGCACCATAAACCAGATCCGTGTCACCAGTAATGACAATGGCTCAACATTCCTACTTCCAGACATGCTGCCGACCGCATGGACGATGGCCATATTGTCCTGTGCTTCAACCGTCGTCCTCGCCGAAAAGAACGGTTGGATTGTCGAGGTGCAACAAGACGCTCGCGAATTGATGGAAATACTTCTTCGCGGTGTAAACATTTTACTGATATGAGCGAGCAACAAACTATTCAAAGCGTAATCCAAGGGTTAGGGGATGACTTGAGAGCCAATCTTGAGGCGCAATATCACGTGCGCGATGAGTCCGTCCTCCATGAGCGCAAACTACTATTGCAAGATGGGGCTACCATTGCACAAAAACCTTTTCTTGAAGCCACACCCGCTTATGTCCTCGCTGATGAATATGCAAAACTTGATCTGCCACCGGCTACAAAAACCCTTTTGAGCGAACTGGCCAAAATTTCTAAGAGCGGCATTTTCCCCAAACCTTATGGGCATCAGGCCCGAGCGCTTGAAGCGTTCTTGAAAGAGCAGCGCGATGTGCTGGCGGCAACGGGCACCGGTTCAGGTAAAACAGAAATCTTTCTGCTATCTATTCTCGGAAGCTTGGCAGAAGAATGCGCCTTAGGTCAGAAGGTGACCAAACTCACCGGTTGCAGGGCTTTGATCTTGTATCCGATGAATGCATTGGTATCTGATCAGTTGGCACGTATGCGTCGAATTCTCGGCAATAAAGACGTCGCAGCGCTGCTACACGATAAACGCGGTAGGCACGTCCGGTTTGGAATGTATACTAGCCGGACGCCGTTTGCGGGTGAAATCACTTCTGAATTAAACAAAGGGCGTTGCCGCGAACTGATACAGAATTTCTATAAGCCAATCCTTGAAAATGAAAAACTTTTGGCCGAGTTAAAGAACCGTGGCAAATGGCCAGCCAAAGATGTGCAGCGATTTTTTGGGAAAGATGGCCAGCGGTGGGATGACCGACTAAAGATGGGCCAGGATGATGCCGAGTTGCTGATGCGCCACGAAATTCAGGCGGCGTGTCCAGATATCCTTATTACCAACTACTCCATGCTTGAATACATGATGCTGCGTCCAATCGAACGGAGCATATTCGAGCAAACCGCAAAATGGCTGGAAAACAAAGGCACCTACCTTACAGTGGTTCTTGATGAGGCGCATATGTATCGGGGTGCTACAGGGGCGGAGGTTGCATTTTTGTTGCGGAGATTGTTTGCTCGTTTAGGAATCAAGCGGGACCGAGTAAGATTTATTCTGACGACCGCGAGCGTTGGTAGTTCTGCTGCTGACGAAGATTCCGCTCGTGATTTTGCTTGTGACTTGACCGGGCTTCCGAGGACTAAACGAAAGGAAATCGCCTTCATACGTGGAACTCGGGAAGTATGGGCCAAACCCACTCCGGCGACTCGCGAGCAAGCCATCGCACTGGCACAATTTGATGGTGGTAAATTTTCCGTCCAGATGCATGACGCGGCGAAAGCCGCTGCCGCACTGAATGAATTGGGACAAAAACTTGGATGGACCGCCATTGCAGGCGCGAAACCCGCCAACGATCTTTACCCGGCAGTTTCAAATTTCGGTCCGGCCAAGTTGCTGGTCACAGAAGTCAGCGGAAATGCTCTCGTGCTTGATCAAGTTGCGAAGAAATTGTTTCCAGATGTTCCAGATGAGCTCACGCGGACTCGTGCCATGGACGCACTTTTAAGAATTTGCAATTTCGCTCGCGACAACAAGACAGAAAAAGTATTCCTGCCGGCACGACTACACCTGTTCTTTAGGGGATTATCCGGCCTTTATGGCTGCATAAATCCAAAATGCAGCGTCAGACGTGACCCTAAAAAAACGACGCTACTTGGAAAACTTTATCCAGAACCCCGGGTGACATGTGAATGCGGAGCACGGGTGTTTGAAATCCTAACGCACCGTGACTGTGGTGCTTTATTCTTAAAAGGTTATGTGCCGATGGAAGCTAGGCCGACTTTTTTATGGCACGAGCCAACAACTGGCATAGGTGATGAATCATCGGGTGCCGAACTCGCTTTGCAGGAAATGGAATTACTCGTGACACCAGAGCCATCGAATCACCCCAAGCAATCTGTCTGGTTGCACACTACGTCTGGACAACTTTTCTGGGAACAACCTGAGCAGAAGGACGGGTGGCTGTTGGTTTATGCACCGGACGGCTCGGCGAGTTCAACCAATGGGTTTTCACAAGTATTTAGCACTTGTCCGCAGTGCGAGAGAAGAACACGCACTGCTCCTAACGAACCGAGCCGGATTATGGATTTGCGGACGAAAGGCGAACAACCTTTTGGCCAATTAGTGAAGAGGCAGCTTTTTTCCCAAGCTGCTGACGGTTCAAAAAGCGCAGATGAATATCCCAATCAGGGCAGAAAGGTGCTCCTCTTCTCTGATGGACGTCAGAAAGCGGCACGCCTTGCCAAAGACATTCCTGAAGAGGTAGAAAAAGATGCGTTTCGAGAATTGCTGGCGCGTGGCTATTCCAAATTGGAACCCGGACGGCGCGAGCGTCTCCAATTACAAAAAGCCTATGCCCCTTTCATTGCAGCTTGTGCAGAAGCCAAAGTCAGCCCGTTTTCGGGCAACGATGCGCAGCAAGTGAGAAACGACGTTCGCCAATACGTCGGCACATTTGATGGTGATCTGGGAATATTTATTGATGATGGCCCAGCGAATTCCCCACTGGCCTTCCAATCGCAACTGTATCGGCAAGCTTGTGGCGGTCTTTATTCCTTCCGCTTCATATGTGTGGGATGGCTTGCGCCTCTGCGTAGGTATTTGAAACCATTATTTGAAAAATATGGCGAGGCAAAACAAAACGCAATCTATGAAATCGCCCTGACGTGGATTGATGAGTTAGCCTCGGACACTGCCATTGACAAAGATTTTGAACGACGAGGCAGGGCGACAATTGCCGGTTTTGACAAACCCAGTTGGGCTCATAAGGGGACATTCTCGAAGAAAATCGCAGCCGTGTTGACTAGTGCAGGATTTAACCCGGCAGAACTTGAGGCTGGCCTCCAAGAAGCTTTCGCCTTTTTCCAGCAGAATGAAGGTGAGCGCGGTTTTTTCCTTAAGCCCGAGACGTTGGTATTGAAAATTGAACTCGATCACAAATGGTATCGCTGTCGTGCATGTTTTACCGACTCGCCCTACCAACTCATCGGTCGTTGCCCACGTTGCGGCGCGGCTGATTTAATTGAATTTGATCCCAACACAGATCCCTACGTCCAAAGCAGAAAGGGGTTCTGGCGAAATCCAGTTAAAGCCGCGCACGATGGGAAGTCCATCCCCCGATTGCTTTCCGCAGAAGAACACACCGCACAATTGTCGCACAAGGAATCAACGAGCGGTTGGGTCAAGACTGAGGAATATGAATTACGTTTCCAAGACGTCCTCGCTGATCCCAAAAACAAACCAGCGGTGGATGTTCTGAGTTGCACGACCACAATGGAGGTCGGCATCGACATTGGTTCACTGATTGCAGTCGGGCTTAGGAATGTCCCGCCGCAGCGAGAAAACTACCAACAACGAGCTGGTCGAGCCGGCCGTCGTGGCTCGGCGGTTTCGACGGTTGTTACTTACTGCCAGGGCGGAGCGCATGACAACCATTATTTTTCGCACGTTGACGAAATTGTTTCTGGCGCGCCGCGCAAACTTACAGTGAAAGTGGACAACGCCAAGATTGCTCGTAGGCATGTGCGTTCGTTTCTTCTGCAAGAATATTTCGGCGAACGAACCGGAGCATCTTCACCCGATATCTTAAGTAGTTTGGGGACGCTTCAGGGATTCTTTGAAGAAACAGGTGAGGGATCGCTGGCGGATTTCAGCCAATGGATGAAGGAGAAAGTTACTGCTGGCATTGGAGCTAAAGTAAAATCGTGGCTTGGCAACCAGTTGGAAGATGTCAATGACGTGGCGGTGTGGGCTATTGCCGAAGCCAAAGATTTCGTCACCTTACTGAATGGAAGAAAGCCAAAGGCCCAAGAGATGATTACTCGCGAAGCTGGCATGAGCGATTCTGAAAAAACGAAACTTTTAGAGTTTCTTTTGGAGGAATCGATTCTTCCGACCTACGCGTTTCCGACCAATCTGACGACATTCCGGGTGGAGGAATGGGATGCGGAGAATCGGAGCCTTGTGGCGCGATATGCTCCGCAACAGGCGATTTCACGGGCGCTGTCGGAATATGCCCCCGGACGCTTGCTGACCATTGACAAGCGCACTTACAAGTCGGCGGCGGTGACCGCCAACGTATCGCTCTCCGAGCCGCAACGTGCACGACCTCTCTTCACAAATCCGCATCGAAAACCATATGTGTTTTGCGACCAGAAACACTGCTGCTACGTCGAGGATGTTGGGGATCAAAATGCATCCACCCGTGAGAGTGCAGACTGTCCGCTTTGTGGAATTGGCAAATTGCGTGTCGTAGAAATGATTACTCCTGAGGTTTTTTTGCCAGAAGATGGTCGCGAGGTATCTTCTTTGGATGACGACTCCGATTATTCTTTCACAACGCCGGCACAGTTTCCGGTGCCATTACACCAAAGCGGCGAAAATCAGGAACTGGTAAGCAAGTTGAGTGAACGCCTTGAGGTGTTCCGGCGACCTAATGCTCAACTTGTGGTTGTTAACAAAGGTGATCCGAATGACCAATCTGGGTTTCATATTTGTAATGCCTGCGGTCGGGCAAAGCTGGCAAAGGTTGGGCAGCTATCAGCCTCCCACAAGACTCCCTACAAAGTTTTGGCACCAAACAAAATATCCGCCCGAGTCCTTAACAAGTGCGACGGCGAGATAAAAGGTCCTGTTTTTCTGGGAAATAGATTTGTCACCGATTTAGTCATTCTGCGAATTCAAATCAAACCGCCCCTATGCCAAGCGCCTCGTGCGATGGCGGCTGAATATTGCGCCCTGCAGGATGCATTACAAACCTTGGCGGACGCGCTTCCGCTAGCGGCAGGACGGATGTTCGATGTGGACTTTACCGAGTTCAGTTCTGGCTACAGACTGATTAACCAAAGTGGTGAAGGGGCTTCTATCGCAGCCGAAATTTACATGTTTGATACATTGTCTGGCGGCGCAGGTTACTCGGAGCGAGCCGGCGACGCAATGGAAGAATTGCTGCGCGATTATGTGCGACCCGTGTTGGCGTGTGACGATGAACACGGCGAAGGCTGCGACCGTTCCTGCTACCGCTGTTTGAGGCACTATTATAACCAGTATTATCATACCAAACTCGACCGTCACCTCGCCATTGATCTTCTCGCCCTAATTCTTGGCGGGAAAAACCCACAAGATGCTCCCATCGGCGATCAGGAAAAAATGCTACAGGGATTGCAGGTCATGCTTGAACTTGATGGCATCACTACCCAAACCGGCGGCGCTGTTGACGGCGTGCCAGTTCCTCTGATTGCCAAGCACAAGGGCAAGACTGTGGCCGTATGCGTAACCAATTCTTTGATATCAGAACAGTTTCGGACGGGTCTGGTTGACGACTTGGACGGTAGTTCTGTGCCTCTTCGTCCTCTGAATGCATATCAACTCACCCGGAACCTGCCGTCTTGTCATCTCGCCATACGAAAATGCCTAGGATTCCAACGTTCTTAATCGGCGATTACACCATCCGACCGGAGACGCCGGAAACTTGGTCTTTTTCCTCGCTGAATGGATTCGAGGATTGTCCAAGACAGTGGGCTTTGTCCCGCATAAAGGTTCCATGCTTTGGTGGGCCCATTCCCCAGAAACCAAATAAGGGAAGTCTTGAGGGAATTCTTCTTCACTCATTAATAGAATGTTTCGAGCAGCAAAAAATGAATTTGCCCACGGAAATATTCCGTCCACGCCGGGTCTTGTTGGGGCTTATAGCTGCCTGGTATAATGAGAATGTAAATAATCCACGGATTGACAGTCATACCATGGCAGGGCAAGTGCAAATTGAAGAAATTTTGAGGGCGTTCAACGAAGCATCCTCTCATGTTAAAATGGAGGCACGCCGACCGAATAACGAATCGACTTTAGATGTGCCATACTACGGAGTGTTCAATGGCGCAGAAAGCTGGTTACGTGATCCAAAATCGAAGTTGTGTGGTCGAGCAGATTTCATTTCGGCTGGGGAGATACTCGACTTCAAAAGTGGAGTTCAATATGGCCATCACATTGAACAAATTGTTTTCTACGGCGCTCTTTATCTCGCATTGACGGGCCGTCCCCCAAAAGTTCTTCGCTTGGTTTACACCTCAAACAACCAAATTCTTGACGTCCCGGTTCCGGCGATGAGCGAATTGGAATCAACTCTCCATACGATACGCCTCCGGGCAATTAATGTTGACCAGCAAGTAGCGCGTGGCGAGTTGCCGGCAAAGCCAGAGCAATCGAAATGTGCATTTTGTAGTGTCCGTGGTTTATGCAATGACTACTGGGAATTGAATCACGGGCTTGGGTTTGATAAAAGTCCAAGTCAGACTCTGATTATTGATTACACCCCAACCGTTGCCGCCGTGATTGAGCGGGCAGCTATTGGAATCTACATACGGGATAATTTATTTGGCGTCCCGTCGTTGTTGCATCTTCCGCAAGAGATTGTAAATGCGAAAGGTGAGCAAGCCGCCCGGTTTCGTTTCCTTAGCCTACGAGCGAATTGCACTACTGAACATGTGAGTCTTGCATTCACTGCCAACAGTGAAATTTACATCAAAAACAGTTAATCGAGCGAAAAAAACTTTTTAGATTGCGGGGTTTGAATTATTTCTTACAAAGACTTGTATCGTTAGGGAGTGCGTCACGCGTTCTCATTCACTTCCGCAGGTAGCTGAACACGAGCTCCGTGCGTAATTGGGTAAGTCAATGTGTGTTTTGCCACTTCCTCTAGTATGCCGAGCCGGGCGACTCTTCCTGACAGCCATCGTTTCCGCCAGAAAGCGCCGACCATGGCTGAGTGGTCTTCTGCGTGGGACAACGAAAGATAATATTTTGGCTTCAAATCTACTCCCAAAAGCACTTCACGAAAATTTTTGGCGATAGGAATGCCATAAACCACGCGCTTGTTGCCATGCATCAGCAATTGTTCGGCTGGCAACCCCACATGCGCTAGTCCATCTCGCAATTTCCGCATCAGTGGATTTACCCCTTCGCCAAAAATACTATTAACTTTTCGTGGTATGGCCCCCCGTGGAATGAGCGTTTCAAGGTAATCGATCGTTGCCTTGCTGAAGTGGTAGGAACCATAACCCCTACTTTCGCCTAGCTCGATATAATCCAGTGTCGCGTCACCCGTGCCACCGACTTCCGCGATCGGCACGCGCACACGGTTATATTGGCTAGAGCCAACACCGTAGAGGCTTGTCGTCGCAAGCATCACAAGATTTGGCGTTCGAATAACGGTGTCACCCTTCATTGAGGAAGCGATAATGCTGGCCTGCTTTCCGTAGCGAGCGCGATAAAATTTCACAATTTCAGAACTGGTCAACATCATACATATAAGTTTACCGCCAAGTAGTGTGTTATAAGGAGCAACCGCGCCACAGATAATAATGTCCATCATGTCCACACCGACGTGTTCAGATTTCACTAATCTAACCAGTTGCCGAATCGCATGACGACCGTCCGGATTTTCTAGAGTTTTTTTGAGTGATATCGCAGTTGAATCAGCTAACCCTGACTTATGTAGATTGAGGCGGATGCGAAGTAAAAGTGCCAGAGTCTTGGCGCGTTTTGATCGGAAGAGGGGCGTTAACGCCTGATTTTCCCAGTTTATTTTCATTCCGCTTTTCTCAGTGGAATTACGTTTATGATCTTTTGAAGCTGAATCCAAATGATGTAATTTTGAGGATTTTATAGCTTCGGCATTGAGCTTCTGGATTACTTCTTCAGTTGGCTTGGCCAAATGCTGTTTCTGCAAGATGCCATCTTTAATCAAATCTGTAATATAGATTGCATCCAGCAACCGTTCAACCGATTCATGCACCCACCTACACCACTTGGTCGTAGGATTTTCCTGAATTTGTTTGATGAATGTGCTAGATTCCCACCCAATCCATTTATCTCGCAATGTTTGTTGGGCCATTGAACTGCCAAGCGCGGCGATACCAATGACTGGATGATTAGTCGCCGCAGCATCTCGAATAAGTATCAACATTGAACGTCCAGGAAGAGATTTATAGGTGCTAACCCAAGTATGGCGAAAATATCGCCAAATGTCAGTCAGTCGCAAACCTGTTATGGGGCAGATTGCTTTCGTCTCTACGACTTGAACATATGGTGAAACAGCAGCAGCCAACAATTTAGCGCGTTGCTCTTCATTCGGAGCTGATGCGGTAGCCGATAAAATTTTAGCGAGTTCTCTACCGTCTCGCATCAGTGAGAAAACTGAAATCCAACCGGACTTATTAAGTCGGCGCTGTTCCATGCTTTTGATAAATTCAACCACTGATGGTTCACGCAACTGCGCATCACGCTCCAACAGGTGCCCGGCTCGGATGTGCTGTTTGATTTCCAAAGGAGTCGCGCCGTAAATATTCGGTTCCTTTAGGATGACATTCTGACGCCTGGGTTTTAGTGTCCACCCTTGAGCCATCATATCCACCACTACACTGGCGCAAAATTGCAGGGTCAGTCTTGCATTTGAGGCCGGACCGGATACTAAGTCTGATACATCCGCGCGAGCACATGAAACTACCTCCGGAGTGATGACGTTTCCCGAACCGGCAATTCGCTTGGCCAGTTGCCTACAGAAATCACGGAATTCATCAGCCATGTTCCCCAACTTGGGTTCCAGTGCTACTTCTCGCGCGGTTAACTCAGGAATGTTGCTAGAATGTTGCTCCATGATTCACGAAATTGTTCAGACCAGATCCTCATTGTTTTGTTTTTTGCCAACGTCACATCCGCCCGAGCTGCTGCAAGTATCATAAGTTCGAGATAGTGCTGTGAGGCTTCTGCGGGTTCAGCATTTTTTGTCAGTGCAGACGCACACGCCTGCCTGACGAAAGGATGCTGCTCGTTCAGGACAACCTTCAAACACGCTCCATCTAGGGACGGAAGAAAAAACGCCAAATGGTCTAATTTTTCCAATTGAAAGCGATATTCCAGTCCGCCAACACGCCCACGCCCACCACGCCGTAAGTTCGCAACCTTCTGCACAACTCGTGTGGCCTGCGCGGGTGGCTCAATTAGGTTGTCAAATCGTTCCGCCAAGCGTTCAGATTCCCGCATAATATGGCTGTTTGATTTGACGGCAACGAAAGCTTTGCGTGCTCTGCCGTTTAACTCACGCGCAATCTTTTCCATATCAGGCTCGAGAATTGCACAAAGTTTCTCTGCCGGATGTATTTCCTGTTTTGTGTGTGTTACGCCAAATAATTCGTCCAGATCAGGCTCAAATCGAACCTCGCATCGCCACCAGTCATCATAGTTTTCTCGCCGTTTCTGTCCCATGAAAAACCAACCACGGTCAATTTCCCTACCAGCGCGAACGATTGACACTCCCGAACCTTTCGCGATGCCTGCACTGTTTTTTTCTCGGTTCGACAAACTATGCCAGTCGTGAACGGGCAATTCGGCGAATTTTACTTTCACCACCGATAAAGTTGTTGGGCCGCTATCAGTCGGCAGAGCAACTTCGTATGTCAATTCCGGTCCGAATAGTTTTGCACCGCACAATCCGTTGCCCTGCTTTTCAAAGAGCGGATCCACTGATTTCAACGGGTCGCCATTCATTGTAATGTGTTTGCCAGCCCAAAGCTGGTAACGAAACAACCGCCCTAGTTCGAGGCCAAGCCTTTTAACCAGCGGCCCAATATAACGATTTTCCAACCGATCACATTTCCGCCAGATCACAGTTGTGCCACGCTGGAACGGATGGATTTTGCTAAACTCCGCGCGCGATATCTCGGTCGCAACTGATACACCTTCTCGTTTGCCACTGCTGAACTCGTCAGCATCCAAATAATTAGAAAAGGCAGATTGCCCGTTTGGGCTTGTGATGATTTCAATTCGCCGCGCGTGGCTTAGCGATGCGTTTGGCAAACCCATACCGTAGCGACCGTGGCTGTCTCGTTGGTTAAACCGGGAACTCCAGCCAAAACGCAAGGCATTGCTGCAGGTATCCGAGTTCATACCCATGCCATTGTCAGACACCCGCAGCTTTGATTCTAGGGAATTGGTTCCATCCATGCGCTCAACCACGACCTCGACCCGCGTTGCCTTGGCCTCGAATGAATTGTCAATCAACTCGGCCAATGCAGAGCCAAGGCTTTTGTAGCCGGAGTCACGCGTCGCCTCAATAAAATGCGAGGCGACGATCAAAGAAGAATGTGTTGGTTTGAGCATAAATTGCCCTTTAGTTAAAATTATTTACATGCAATACATACCAAAAAGTTAATCGACCGTTAAACATAAATTCCAATGTTATGTTTTCAATGCAACTTTATTACCGGCCAGCGGCGTGGCGTCAGAATATGCTACGCGGGAAATCGCACCGCGTCACGCCATTGCGCCACGTCCTCAACTTTTTCCCGCTGGTAAATCTGGTGAATCAATTCGGATGCGTGATTGACCAGGCGCATCGCCGCTTCACGCGGCACACCGGCACGGCGGAGGCGGTTGACGTAGGTGACGCGCAGGCAGTGAAAAGTCAGGTGCGTCTTGTTGATCTTGATAAAAAACTGCTGCCACCGACGCGACGGTTGAAACGGAAATTCAACGGTGAATTTTTGTTTCGACTTGCGGATACGTTCCAGCAGGGGACGCAGCGCAGACGGCATTGGCACGGAGAACGCCCGATCTTCACCGCCTTTCGGCGTCGGAAATGTGATTTTGTTTTCCACAAAATCTATGCAGTTGATTGGAATCCGCGTTTCCCGCAACCGGCAGCCAGTGTGCAGAGAAATATCAAACGCGGTTTGCATCCATTCCGGTTCGTCTTTCAACGCTTCCCGAATCTCGCTGATTTCAGCGTCGGTCAGTTCCGATTTTTTCGCCGCCTTGTTCCATGTAAATCACCGGCGCAAGCTGCGTCGGCGCGATGTTGTAGCGCGGCGCAAGAAATGGCGCGCGCCCCATGATGACGCCAACGAGTTTAATCAACTCGTTAAAATCTTTCGCTGCCGTGTATCGTCCGCACATGACGGCAAAATATTACACTCCACGGTCAATGCTTGAGAAAATTTTAACGTCCAACATGTTAAACCGCTCGCTTTGCCCTCTTCATCCAAAACACCGCCGCCAATCCCACAGCATCAAACATGTCCATACGTCCATCTTCGTTCTCCCACGGACGGCGTTTGGGCGGCAATTTGCCAGCAAGTTCAACAGGATATTTTCGGGCGAGCAGTTCTGCCATTTCGTGCTTTGTTCCTTTGACATCGCCGAGCAGTGCGTCACGCAACTGGTTTCCTGAAAAAAGCTTAACCTTACACTTGTGGTTTGCTGCCAACCCAACAATTTTCCGGTGCAACGCTTTGATTCGAGGCGCACGATAACAGCCTTCGGCATACACATCTTGCAACACCACCACATCAGGTAAAAACTGATTCATCAGCTTTTCGATTTTGAAAATAGACTTGCCGTTTTTATTTCCCCGCACTCCCTTGTATCCACATTCAAGAATTGCCTCGTCTTCCATGACACAATAACCGAAACCTCTCGCCGTAGGCGCGATAGCAAGAATACGAACTTGTTTTGACATTGTTTGATTCATGTATGTAGTTAATTAAGCAGCCGCTTTTGAATAACGGAGGGCGAGTTCCAAAAGAGCTTGCTGCTTCTTTGGATCAGGCGTCTCACTTTGCCGAAGGGAAAGAATTTTTCCTCGCGAAAATACTTCTCCTGCAATCTGCTCATAGAGGCCGGCAAACAATTCACGAATCGGTTTGCCATAAATCGCCTCATACGCCAGGGCGGTTTCAAGTGTCGGTATGCGCGAATAGTTTTCGTCGCGGGACACTTTGCCGCCTTTGTCCATTCCCTTCAAACCCAGCAAAAAAGCCACTTCCTCTTGTGAATATGAGGATTGTTTTCGCTTAGATCGTAAATAGTTTGGTAGCGATGGCATGGTAGAATTTCCGAACTCATTGCGAGTTCAGAGCCAAAGAATAGCCGTGCAGGAAAGACTGGTGTA